>Ga0257120_1000533_pt1 | contig 27691 bp, 18 predicted proteins | sample SI106_10metaG_FD_190153 | JGI IMG/M metagenome (GOLD analysis project Ga0257120, IMG submission 190153) | Marine microbial communities from Saanich Inlet, British Columbia, Canada - SI106_10 | ecosystem: Environmental > Aquatic > Marine > Inlet | place: Canada: British Columbia | collected... | reverse complement strand
TATTACGCATATCGGATAGATTTATTATTGCAAAAACATTTTTTCCATTGAGCGTAACCGATTTAAGACACATAAGGTTGTTGTTTGCTGAGGACCAAGCAAGCAAGCAATTTATTTTAAAAAAAATACTCGGAAAATTATCTATTGTACCCACAATCGTTTATGACGGTGAACAGGCCATTGATGCATTTAAAACTGCCGAGTACGACATTGTATTTCTTGACGTTCAAATGCCAATTATGGGAGGGTATCAGGCATCAAAACAAATTAGACAAATTAACTCTGAAGTTCCAATCATCCCCATTTCGGCTGCGGTATTACCCACAAGTTTAGAAGAGGCAAAGTCTAATGGAATGAATGAGTTCATAGGAAAACCTTATAGTGCAGAGGAGATTCTGGATGTTATCGAAGCCTTCTTACCTAAGCCACTTTAAGGGCATTCTTCACCTTTCCTTTTTCAAGGGTAAGGTCAATAACATCCATCATATTTCTGACAAAGTGAAAATTAATACCCTTTAAATAGATTTCTTCTATTTCTTTTAGGTCTTTCTCATTCTGCTCTGATATTATTATCTCAGTAAGACCCACACGCTTCGCTGCTAATATCTTTTCCTTGATACCTCCGACTGGAAGCACCTTTCCTCTTAAAGTAATCTCTCCTGTCATAGCCACCTTAGCTTTAAACTTTCGCTGAGTAAAAACTGAAGCCAAGGCACTTAGAATTGTGATACCCGCGGAAGGACCATCCTTTGGTGTGGCTCCCTCAGGAACATGAATATGAACATTATAATTATTAAATATTTCCTGATCCAAATCAAGTAACTCAGCATGGGCCTTCAAATATTCCAGTGCGATTACAGCAGACTCTTTCATCACATCACCAAGGTTACCCGTCAAAGTAAGTTTTCCTTTACCTTTTGTAATACTGGATTCAATATGCAACACATCACCGCCTACCGATGTCCAAGCTAAACCATTCGCCACACCTGGCACTTCATGCTGCCCTTCTCTTTCTTTTGGATGACCAGGACCCAATAATATTTCAACGCCTTCAATGGTAATTGTATTTGTATAATCCTTTTCCTCCATTGCTAATTGCTTGGCTTTACCTCGAATAACTCCGGCAATTCGCTTTTCAAGCTGGCGCACCCCACTCTCACGAGTATATCCTTCAATTATAAATTGAATCACTTTTTTCGAAAACTTCACGTCTCCTTTTTTCATTCCGTGATCAACAAGCTGTTTCGGAATCAAGTGCTTAACGGCAATATTGACTTTTTCCTCAACTGTATATCCACTCAAACGAATAATCTCCAAACGATCTCGCAAAGCTGGGTGAACAGCACCAATATTATTTGTCGTGGCAATAAATAAGGTATTGCTTAAATCGAATTCTTGCTCCAAGAAGTTATCATAAAATGAGTCATTCTGTTCAGGATCAAGAACCTCGAGTAAAGCTGAAGACGGATCACCATGTCCATCACGACCAACCTTATCCAATTCATCAAGTACAAAAACCGGGTTAGCGCTACCAACTTTTTTCAGATTTTGAATAACGCGACCAGGCATAGCTCCTATATAGGTTTTTCGATGCCCCCTGATTTCTGCCTCATCCCTTAAACCGCCAAGAGACATTCGAACGTACTTTCTTCCGAGCGCCTCTGCTATACTTTTGCCCAAACTGGTTTTACCCACTCCCGGAGGTCCGTCAAAGCAAAGAATGGGCGACTTCATATCACCTTTCAATTTCAAAACAGCAAGATGCTCTAGAATTCTATCCTTGATTTTAGTCAAACCATAATGATCCCTGTCTAGTATTTTTTGAGCTCGCCTTAAATCGAATTTATCCTTAGTGAATTCATTCCATGGAAGATCAAGATATGTATCCAAATAATTGAGTTGAACGGAATATTCCATTCCACTCGGGTTCATTCGTTCAATTTTCGCCAGTTCTTTCTCAAAGTTCTTTGCAATTTTTTCGTTCCACTTCTTCTTTAATGCTCGCTCTTTTAATTCTTGCACCTCCTGTTCCATAGGATTTCCACCCAATTCCTCCTGGATGGTTTTCATCTGCTGGCTCAAAAAATACTCTCGCTGTTGTTTGTCGATGTCATTTCTAACCTTGCTCTGAATATCATTCTTGATTTCGAGCATTTGCAACTCCTTGGTCAAATATCCAAGTAAGCTATTCGCCCTTTCCTCAAGAAGCTCAATTTCTAATAACGACTGCTTATCCTTTACGGGACTTTGCATGTTAGAAGAAATGAAATTTATCAAGAAAGCTGGACTATCTATGTTTTTTATTGCAATTGAAGCCTCTGTCGGAATATTTGGTGACTCAGTAATAATTTTAAGCGCCATATCCTTGATTGATGCCACTAACGCCTTATACCTTTTAGCTTTCGGTTTTTGATTATCAGCTGCGTAAGGCTCAATTTTAGCCTTGAAATAAGGGTCCACTTGCGTGAACTCTTTGATTTGAATTCTTCGGGTGCCTTGAATAATTACCGTTGAGGAACCATCAGGCATTTTAAGCATTTTTAAAATCCGAGCGGCTGTACCAATTGTGAAAACCAAATCTGGATCAGGTTCTTCAGATTTCTGATCCTTCTGAGCAAAAACGCCAATTATCTTATCGCCATCATGCGCATCTTTAACTAGGTTAATCGACTTATCGCGACCTACGGTTATGGGAATTACTACCCCAGGAAATAAAACAGTATTGCGAACTGGCAATATTGGCAGTTCATCTGGAATTTCCTCCTTGTGCATCTTCTCTTCATCCTCAGCGCTCATTAAAGGAATAAACTCTGTACCCTCTTCCATCGAACTAGTCAACTCTAGTAACGACAAACTCAAACCGTCCACTTTCATACTTTTCCTTTGTTTTGATTGATCCTCAATTGCATCAAATCTGCTAGCATATTGGCAATGGACGTGCCAACAGAAGGCATCTGCATATTTGTCCGATTTCTTATTTGGTTTCCGTCAGTTTATTGAAGAGGTGTTTGTAAACTTCTTTCCACTCATCTGTCAATTCGATTTCTCGCCTTGCCATGACTTTTCCTGCCACATCTAAGGCATCGTTTATCCGAAATGTTTTGAAGCCATCTGCTCCTCCCCAGCCGAAATCAGGAATTCTGCGATGCGGAAATCCCGCACCAAAAACATTCGCAAAAACACCACAAACTGTCCCGGTATTAAACATTGTATTTATGCCCGATTTTGAATGATCAGCCATGGTTAAACCACAAAATTGACCTCCGGTGCTTTCACTTCTACCCAATGCATAGTTGTGAATTTTGACATCAGCATAATTGTTTTTTAAATTGGATGTATTCGTATCTGCACCCAGATTACACCATTCTCCTAAAACGGTATTTCCTATAAAACCGTCATGCCCCTTGTTAGAGTAGCCAAAAATGACCGAATTATTCACTTCACCTCCAACTTTGGAATGAGGCCCTATCGTAGTTGCACCATAAATTTTTGTTCCGAGTTTCAGAGTGGATGACTCCAACAATGCGAAGCCTCCTCTGACCAAACTACCTTCCATGACCTGAGCGCCCCTTGCAATGTATATCGGTCCTGTTTTCGAGTTTAAAACTACCGAAGGCCAAACTTTCGCACCTTCTTCAATAAAAATATCGCTGCCAATTAAAGTAACTCCCGTTGGGTTAGCCTCGGATCTATTAAGGTTATCGGCAATCCATTTGAAGTCCTCCCTTAGTGCCCAATCATTATACTGAAATATTTTCCAGCTGCGATCAACAATTTTCACCTCCAAGTTGCACTCAATTTTAGGCGAATGGATTAACTCCTTGTTCGAAAAATCATGAGTTCGTGTTGCAAGCCATATATCCCCAGAATAAAGACTTTGACCGCTCTCGAGCTTTTCAATCAAAACCACGAGCTCGTCAGTGGGAATCAAAGCTCCATTAACAGCATATTCACTTTGTTCAACATTAGAAGGGAATACTGACTGCAAATAATCTTGTGTCAGATATTTTATAGATGCCCCGAAACGTTTTTGCCACTTTTCAGCAATTGTATATGCACCCACTCGAATATCAGCAACAGGTCGAGTATACGTTAGCGGCAAAAGATGGTCTCTTTCGAGATGATCAACTAGGGTTATTCTTTCCATATCAAATATTATCAGCTCAAATTTAAACGCAAAAAAAAACCTCAGCTAATGCCAAGGTCTTTAAAATATTGGGTAAGGATATTAATCTTCCTTAGTTTCTTCTTTTGATTCTTCTACAGCCGCCTCTTTTGCCGCGGCTGCTGGAGTAATATGACGCTTGTAACGAGTTTTAAACTTATCAATTCGTCCGGCAGTGTCGACCAAGTTCAGCTTACCAGTGTAAAATGGATGAGACTTGTAAGAAATCTCCAACTTGATCAATGGATACTCATTTCCATCTTCATATGTAGTGGTCTCCTTTGTCTCAGCGCAAGAGCGGCTAAGAAATTCGTAACCGTTGCTCATATCTTTGAACACTACAAAACGATAGTTCTCTGGATGTGTTTCTTTTTTCATTCCTAGTAAATTTCGGGCTGCAAATATAGAAAGCTTTTAAAGAAATAATTCGTTTTCACAATATTTTAAACCTAGGAAAGTTTCCTTTGTACAAGTTTGAAACAAATCTTAATCATAATAATCGCAATCCTTGCCTTTTCGGCTTGTAGAAAGGATAATTTATTAGACGACCAAAACGCGAAACTCGAATTCTCTTCGGATACCGTTTTTTTTGATACCGTTTTCACAACAATTGGATCCATAACCGAGAGAATCAAACTATATAACCGCAATGACAGGTCTGTTGAAGTCGAGCGGGTTTGGTTAAAAAACGGCACTGCATCAAACTTTAAAATGAATGTGGATGGCACTCAAGGTCGGAACGTAGAAAACGTAAGAATAGGAGCCAATGACAGCATATTCGTTTTTATCGAAGTAACCGTTGATCCAAATGGTGGAGTGACGCCATTGGTAATTGAAGACCAACTTATGACGAGCCTCAATGGAAATGAGCAATCAGTCGATTTAATTGCCTGGGGACAAGACGCTTACTTCTGGCCATCTTTTGCTTTCCAGTTTCCAGGAGACTCCATCGCTCTTTTTACAGATAAACCGAACGTTTTTTATGGATATTCCTTAGTCGATTCATTAACTACTTTGATTATACCAGAAGGCGCCCAAATTCACTTTCACTCAGGTAGCGGATTAATTGTTGGAACCCAAGCAAGTCTAAAAATTAGAGGTAGTAAGGACAATCCGGTCGTCATTCAGGGAGACCGTTTAGAAGACTTTTTTAAAGATGTTCCAGGGCAGTGGGACCAAATTGTTTTCACCCAAACAAGCACAAACAACGAAGTCAATCACTCGATAATAAAAAATGGATCCATAGGATTAAGTGTTGGTTTCACATTAGACCCAACGATTGAGACCCGGCCGAGCGTTAAAATTAGAAACACCCAAATTTTGAACATGAGCTATATTGGTCTAATCGGGATTGACGGTTCCATTGATGCTGAAAACACCGTGGTGGCAAATTGTGGCGACCATGCGGTTGCGCTCGTGTTAGGAGGTGAATACAACTTCAAGCATTGCACATTTGCCAACTACTGGGACAACAACCCTAGGAGCAAGGCTACTTTGTTGCTCAGCAATTTTTCCAAAAGCTCTGATGGAACTATATTCAAGCGTGACCTAAACGCTCAATTTTCTAATTCAATTTTACATGGCGCCTTAGAATCAGAGTTTCAGCGAGAAAGGGAGTCGGGAGTAGACTTCAATTATGTTTTTGATCATATGATTATGAAACTGGATACTGAGTCAGTTGAAAATACAGATCACTTTATCGGGATAATCGAAAATCCAGAAAACGCCTTATTCGAAAACCCTACAGAGTCTGATTATAGCCTAAGAGAGAGCTCTGCAGCTATAAATGCAGGAAAAGCCATTGGGGTTGAATTTGATCTCATTGGCACGTTTAGAGATGCTAATCCAGACCTTGGTGCATATGAATACCTTCCTTAATACTGTCCGGTTCGAATCATTACAAGTGTACATGCTTCCACTACCTCTATTCCTTGAATCGAAGCTAATCCAGCTAACTCTGGATTCTCTGTACCTGGATTGAAAATGATTCTTTTTGGTTTGAGACTGAGCAAGTAAGTGTAGTGCTCTGGCTGGTTCTTTGGTCCCAAGTAGAGTGTAAGTGTATGCAAACCATCAATAGATTTGGGCCAATCTGTTCCTATTTCCAGTCCTGCAGCTTGTCCACTTTTTACACCGAGTGGAAGAACCGCAAATTTTGCATCCTTAAGCATTTGTGTGGCAATAAAACTATATCGCTGAGGATTTGGACTAGCTCCAATAACAACCGTTTTTCTCATTATTATCTATTTACTCAGTTTGTTTTCAATTCGATCGAGACGATGATTTAATTGTGAAATTTCTTCAGCGACATTTTTCATACTGGCCCTTGGTGCTTCGTATTCCAAACCGATTGTTGTCAGACCTTCGGCTCTCCAAATTTCAATCACATCGTCAATATCAACATCATATGTCTCAAAGTCGGCATTGTCAGATTTAAGGGTCAATTTCCCTTGCTTCAAATTATTAAGCACGCGCTTAAAAACAATACCCTCTGATCTGGATATGATCACATAACATTTATCATTTAAAATATTGTTCCAGTCCATTTCATAACTGCAGATTACATAACTACCCGATTGAACCGGCAACATACTTTCTCCTTTGATTTGAAAAAGTCGATAAGTCTTACCTCTGGGTAACTCTGGGAAGGGTAATCTAAAAGTTGGAAGTTGCTCCATAAATTCGACATCACCAAACCCATTCAAGTATCCTGCAGCTGCCTTTATTGGAACTAAACTTGCAGTTTCTTGATCAGTTTCACGGTCAATTGTTATTGGCAAAATCCTCAATGATCTTCCGCTAATATCTTGTCTTTCCTTTATATTGTTTTCACCTAAGGGATGATTAATAAGCTCATCTAGACTTAATTTGAATTTATCGCAAATGAGTTGCAAGAAAGATATACGAGGGTCAGCCCTACCCTCTTCGTAGGCACCAATCATTGATCGCTTCACTCCCAACTGTTTGGCAAAGTCGGCTTGTGTCCATTCTTGTTTTTTTCGAAGAAACTTTAAGTTATCTGAAATGTGATGCATACTAAAAACCTTATAATGTCAAATTTAACACCTTTCGTGCAAATTAGAATTAAACCCCCCGTTTCAAAAGGGTTTCAAGTGTATTCAGGTGGTTCTGAAAGGATATCCGACCAACCTCAGTTATCCTAAAAGATGTGTTTGGTTTCTTTCCAACAAAGCGCTTTCGTGTTTCTACAAACCCCTTCTTATCCAATGCTGATATATGACTTGCCAAATTACCATCGGTTACCTCCAAGAGAGTCTTTAGCTCATTGAATTCCATCCATTCGTTAACCGACAGCACAGACATTAGCCCAAGCCGAATTCGATTTTCGAATGCTTTATCTAGCTGATGGATGATGGATTTCATCTATCGTGTCTCCAATACATTAAAATGCCGTAAACTATGTGGAGCACGCCAAATCCAAGGGCCCAAAAAAGTAATCCCTGGCCTTTCAAAAGCAGTCCCGCAAAGCCTAGCACAATCTCAGACATACCTAAGTAGCTGATTTCTTCGAAGGAAAACTTCCCGCCATTTAATAAGGCCAAACCATAGAAAATGAGTGAAGCAGGTGCTATCAACCCAATTAAACCATGATAAAACAATATGACACAAAATACGCCACCTGTCAAAAGAGGAAGAGAAAGGTTCAGTAAAAACTGACGGCTATAATTCCCCCAAAGTGGTTGACCTTTTTTTATCGCTTTTTTCCTTGAGAAAAAATATGCGACCAACAATGAAAGGCTGAATACCAAAATGGCATCAATAGCGAGAAACCAAACTACTGACCAATCGATGGAAATAATTTCTCCTGTGCCAAAATCTGTGTCTTGCGCCCTCTTTATCCATGGTCCTTGGTTAGTTTTCCAATGGGCCAAGTATGCGCCAACAAGAGCAAGTGTGCCGCTAAAGACGCCCGACAAACCACTTAATGAAATAAAGCGAGAGCTCCTCTCCATCATTGATTTGATGTCTTTTAGAGTGTCTAGCGTAACTTGATTTTCTTCCATTAGAATTTCACTTTGAAACGCAAAGTACGTTGTTTTTACCTTTTATCTAAACTCTGGAATTTTAACAGCTCCCCAACCTTTACAACTGCGTTCAGTCTTTTACCTTTAGCCACGGATATGAGAATCATCTTATTTATCACTTTTTCGCTGCTTTTTCTTTGTTCAAATCTTTTTTCGCAAGGATTTGTGGAAAACAAGGGGCAATGGAATGGCACCTTCAACTACAAAGTTGATATCAGAGATGGCGCGGCATTTCTAGAACAAACTGGAATCACCTTCCATTTTATAGATCGAAGTGGAATATACGGACCACATGGATCTTCCGATTCCTTGGCAGATAATATTGAACATCACCACGCTATCAAGTTTGAATTTCTAGGTGCAAATGATGATGCGATTATCACAGGGAAAACGCCATACTCCAAGTACAACAACTATTTCTTAGGTTCAGATTCAGATAAATGGAAAACCGAAATCCATCCGACCAAAGAGTTGTTTTACGATAAAGTCTACAACGGAATTGACCTTCGAATCAAGGAATTTGGTGAGCATCTTAAATATGAGTTCGTTGTTTCAGAGGGAGTAGATTATCGAGATGTAAGAATTAAAATTTTACAAGCAGATGGTGTGAAATTGGACAGAGATGGCAACATCATTATTTCCACGGCTATCGGAGATCTACTAGAATCCAAACCTCGGGTATTTCAAGAGCGCGGCAATAAACGATGGCAAGTTGACGCTGAATTTATCTTGTCAAATACGACCATCTCCTACTCTATTCCGCAATATGACACGAGCTTGCCCTTGATCATAGATCCAGAATTAATCTTTTCTTCCTTTTCTGGTTCAACAAGCGATAATTGGGGGTATACAGCGACTCCTGATCGATTCGGAAACTTATATGGTGGAAGCGGAATCTACGCAACAGGCTATCCAACCACCTTAGGTGCTTTTGATATAAGCTATAATGGCCCTGGAATAGCGACCGCGCCGGCTGATGCCGTAATAAGCAAATTTAATTCTGCTGGAACCAGCCTAATCTACTCTACCTATTTTGGAGGTGAAAGGATTGATATTCCTCATAGTATGATTGTGGATGAGGATGGAAATTTGCACTTACTCGGAACCACCTCTTCCGATAGCTTACCGACCACAAGCAATGCTCATGACCAAACCTTTAATGGAGGAACAAATGTAACTACATCTTCATCAGTACCTTATGCTGGTTCTGACATGTTTGTTGTGAAATTCAATGAAACTGGGACCTCGCTTATTGGTTCTACCTATTTAGGTGGCTCAGGCAATGATGGACTAAACACCGCAAATGCAACTCGTTATAATTATGCGGATGAGTCTAGAGGTGAGATTAATTTGGACAATGATGGAGATGTAATTGTTGTTTCCAGCACAAACAGCGCCAACTTCCCAGGAACGAATGGGTCATTTCAGCCTACAAAAAGAGGCCAACAGGATGGTATTATCGTAAAACTAAATTCCGATTTAACCGATATTGAGTGGAGCTCATATATTGGTGGTGTGGCGGATGACGCGACTTATGGAGTCGCGATTGCCAAAGACAATACACTTTATATCTGCGGTGGAACAGCCTCTGGCAATTTCCCTGTTACTTCGGGAGCTTTTCAGGCTACCAGTAGCGTAGGTAGGTGCGATGGATACGTTTCGCATATCAGTGAGAATGGTAAAACGCTATTGAATTCTACTTTTCATGGATCAGCTACTTATGATCAGATGTATTTGATACAATTGGATAGAGATGATCATCCGCATGTTTTTGGACAAACGCAAAACAACGGCAACCACTTCATTCTGGGTGGCGCAGCTTTTAACGATGTAGGAGGCGGACAAGTAGTCACGCATTTTAGACCTGACTTAGGTTCTGTGGTTTGGAGCACGCAATTTGGCCCAACTTCTGGCAGACCGAATATTTCGCCTACTAGTTTCTTGGTGGATGTATGCAATTCAATCTATTTGGCAGGATGGGGAGGAAATACAAATCAGAGCAATGGCAATGGAGATATTGCAGATGTTGGCGGATTACCTACCACTAATGATGCATTCAAACAAAATCCAGATCAAGCAGAGTCTGAATTCTATTTGTGTGTATTAGATTCTGATGCCGATGTTCTTGTTTTTGGCTCTTTTTATGGTGGTGATCAAACTGGAAATATAGGAGGAGAACATGTGGATGGCGGAACCAGTCGATTTGATCAATCAGGTAAAATTTATCAAGCAGTTTGCGCTGGATGTGGTGGAGAAAATGATTTCCCAATAGAACCCGATCCAGGAGCGTGGGGCGAGCAAAACGGCAGCTCCAATTGTAATCTTGGAGTCTTTAAAATTGATTTTGAGCTTCCGATTATCATTGCAGATTTCAATGCGCCTATCTTTGGCTGCGCTCCTTTCAACGTGCAGTTTGACAATCAAAGTCTCACCCAAAACTCAAGTACATTTTTCTGGGACTTTGGAAATGGAGTTATATCCACAAGTGCTAATCCAAGTCAAACTTATCTGGATGCAGGCACATACATAGTTCGCTTAGTAGTGAGCGACCCTGGAAGCTGTAATCTTCACGATACGATAGAGAAAGAAATAGTTGTAAAGCAAGATACCGGTTACTCTATTCCGTCTTTAGATACATGCATCGGAACACCCATACAAATTGGTCCAGACCCGGCACTTTTCGACTATTTAGAAAACGCAAACATTTCCTGGATTCCTTCTCAGTTCGTATCAGATGCCAATGCCTTAAACCCATTTGCAACCTTAAATCAGACTATGACACTAACACTTGTCATAGACTATGGAGGGTGTTCAGAGAGAATTACACAGACGGTAAACATCGACTTTTTCGATACCGATGTAAGCAACGATACTATTGTTTGTTCCACCTTCTCTCCTTTCTCAATTTCCGGCAGAGCTATTGGCATAAATGCAACTTATGAATGGAGCAATCTTCCAGACTTCTCTGTCATATTAGGAACAGATAGCACGCTTCTAGTGAATGATTTGCCACTGGCAATTAATAGATTCTTCTTTCGAGCCACAAAAGAAAATGGCTGCTCCATTATTGATACTGTTCAGGTTACGGTTAGTGATAAGGATATAAAACTTACAAGCGACACATCAATATGTCAGGATCAAGATGCTATTGTTGAGGCGATATCACAGGATCCGAAAAACACATTTAATTATTACTGGACATATGCGCCTTATTTACAAGGAAGTGGGCAAGAATTGCTGACAGACACCACCGATAACTTCATCATCATCAATCAGGTTGAGGCTGTTACCTATCACTTGTTTGCGACCAGCTTAGTAGTAGATGGGTGTAACGCTCGTGATTCTGTTACGATTTTAGTCAGCGCTTTGAGCCAAGCGTCAGTTCAAGCCACAGCGAGCAAGGACTCATTTTATTTGGGAGAAAAGGTTCAATTGGCAGGAACTCCAAGCGAAGGCTTCTTTTTTTCGTGGACGCCAGAATTGTATTTAGATGATGCTGAAATCGCAAATCCTATTGCGCAGCCTAAAGAGGAAATGACATATGCCTACAGTGTTACGGATCGTGACTTGCCTGAATGTTCATTTAAAGATTCTGTTACAATCTATCCATACGAAATCATTTGTGGCGAACCCGAAGTATTCCTTCCCACGGCATTTACTCCAAATGGTGACGGGAAAAACGAAGAATTATACCTCAGAGGTAAAAATGTAAAATCGATGGAATTAGCCATTTATGACCGTTGGGGTAAGCTCATGTTCAATACAGCTTCTCAGTCAAAAGGCTGGGACGGGAGGTACAAGGGTAACCCTGTGATTCCTGGGGTTTATGTCTATTATTTCGAAGCCAGGTGCATTGATAATCAGCGAATATTCAGAAAAGGAAACGTTACCATAATTGCTAACTGAAAAGGATTGTTTTCATATCAGCACTTTTGGTGAGTTTGATCTCAAAGGGTCAAGACATACATTTCAGCGAATTCTTTGCTACGCCACTCTTTACAAGTCCTGCACTTACGGGTCAGTTTGATGGTACCTATCGCTTTTCAGGTGTGATTCGAAGACAATGGTCATCAGTAAGCGCGCAGCCTTTTCAAACTTTTGGTGGCGCGGTTGAATTAAATAAACCCTTCAATTTAAAACCATTAGCCATCGGCTTAAGGACATATCATGATTACACTGGTTTAGGTTCTTTGACTACAACATCTATTTCAATTCCCTTATCACTAAAACTAAGATTTGGTCAGTCTAAGAACCTAATCGTATCCCTAGGCGTACAGCCGGAATATTTCCAGCAATCTATCGATTTGTCAAGATTATCTTGGGACGATCAATTCTTTAATAATCGTTTTGATGCTACTTCCCAAACTCAAGAAATCTCAGGTAGCTCTACAGTCAACCAATTGAACCTGTCTGCTGGACTATTTGTGGAAAGAAGGATTAGTGAACGCAAGCGAATTGGCGCTGGATTTTCTTCGTTCAATACAAATGAACCTGACCGAAATATCGGTCCATCAAATGAATGGAAACTGCCAAGACGTTATAATTTACACGTATTAAGTTCAATTAGATTGGGTAGCAGCAACTTTGACCTTATGCCCGCAGCTCAATTCCAAATTCAAGGAATTCATGATGAACTATTAATTGGATCGGCATTTCGTTATCATTTATCGACTACATCTATGAATAAGCGCAGTGTTCAAATTGGAGTTTGGGGAAGAACAAGAGATGCCGCATACCTGAGTGCCGGATTCACTAAAAACAATCTTTTTATTGGCGGTAGCTATGACTTTAATCTAAGTCAACTGCGCCCAGCTTCCGAATACCTTGGTGGATGGGAGTTTAGCATCATATATACGTTGTCCACCGTTCGCGAAAAGATCAATCGCGTTCGCCAATGTCCTGATTTCTTATAGTCCGTTGAGATACCTTTTCATCGCCATATCAATTCTTTTAGCCATTCCTTCGTTTGGACAATCTCCCGATCAATATGTAGCACGTGGAGACAAAGAACTCTTTGATGGGTTTCCAGAATCGGCTCTGTTTTATTACAAATTGGCAATGAAGCAAGACACCAACATGGTTGAGGCTAACTTCAAAGCGGGTGAAGCATATCGAGCCCAGCGTAATTACAAAAGGGCTGCAAAGTTTTATGATGCCACTGCAGGTCTAGACGAGCAAGATGAATTTCCAGAGGTACTATACTGGCTGGGTGTCATGCAAAAACAGCAAGGCAAATACAAAGAAGCCAAGCACAGTTTGACAGCATTTCTTGCCATATATAGACTACGTGATGATTTCTACCGAAATGCTCGTGATGAACAAATTTCATGCGATTGGGCTATTGATCATATAACTGATGAGCCCTTCTACAAAGTAGATCGGCCAGATTCAGGTTTAAACTCCGTGCATGCAGAAATGAGTCCTTTTCTAGTGGATTCATCAACCATGTATTTTGCCACCATGCGCTATGAAACTGACGAAGTCAAAAAAAGTAAGTCGGTTTTTGTTGAAATGAAAAAGGCCATCAAAGACTCTAACGTCTGGGAGTTACAAGAACTTGATCTGCCCATTGCTTCGCAGAATGCTCATGTCGGTAATGGTTGCTTCAGCGCAGATTCATCGAGATTCTATTATTCAAATTGCCCAAACCCATCTTCCTGTTCCATTTATCAGGTAAACAGAAACGGAAAAACATGGAGTGAACCAATCAAATTGGGTTCACCAATCAATGAGAGTGGAAGCAGCAACACCCAGCCAATGGCTGCAGTATATGATGATATGGAATACCTGTATTTCGCATCAGACAGGAGCAATGGAAAAGGCGGTTATGACATTTGGTTTACAGAAATAAAAGATGGTAAGCCGACTGCTCGACTTAAAAACATGGGTACACGAATAAATACAAAAGGAAATGAAATCACCCCATGGTTCGACTCTTCTGACACTACATTCTATTTCAGTTCAAACAAACAAATGGGTTTTGGTGGTTATGATATATTTAAAAGCAAGGGTGAGCCTGGAAGGTTCAATACGGTTGAAAATGCCGGTACCGAGGTCAATAGTCCTGCAGACGATTACTATTTCGCTTTTAGAAAAAAGGATAGCGTAGGATATTTCGCATCTAATAGAATTTCAGGTCTAAAAAAATCTGGCAATGAAACCTGCTGCAACGACCTGTACAAAGTTCAAATCGTGCCTATAATTGATACTATTCCGGAAGAGGACACCGAACAGATCGACACAATTCTAGCAGTCGTTATTGACTTAGGTCAAATTGCACAAGTCGACACTTTGAATGACTCGGTTGATGTTTTTGACATTCCAGAAACGATAGAAGAAGTTCAAGATCTGCTTCCAATTAGTCTTTATTTCCATAATGACCGACCAAATCCAAGAACATTGGCCACAACTACTGAGCTAAGCTATACTGAAACAGTAGAGGACTATCTAAGGATGCAGGAAGAGTATTTGTCGGTAATATCAAATAGTGAAATACCCGATTCAGCGCAAACGGCCATGTATAATACCACAAAGGCTTTCTTCCAGAAGGATCTACGTGGCAGCGTAGCTAGGATTGATGCTGCGCTTAACGTTCTACTTTCTGAATTAGAAAAAGGATCAGATGTAACCATTGCTGTGAAAGGATATGCCAGTCCACTTGCGAATAGTGATTATAACTTGAACCTTACCTATCGCAGAATTGATGCCATGGAGAACTACATCAAAACCTACAATAGAGGGGCATTCGTTAAGCACCTCAATCAATCATCAGAAAATGGGAAACTGACAATTGAGAAAATTCCATACGGTGAGTCTAAAGCTGCTGCCAACATTAGCGACTCAGGAAACGACAAGCTCAGCGCTATATATAGCCCTTCTGCAGCGCAAGAAAGAAGGATTGAAATATTGCGCGTGGAACGAACGGAATAATTTCTTTGAACTAACCTTGCATAAAAGAACAGCTCAGTGAAAATTGTCGCAAAAACCCTTTTTGGTCTAGAAAATCTTCTCGCATCTGAGCTGAAAGCTCTTGGCGCCAAGAAAGTCGAAGTTTTAAACCGAGCTGTGTCTTTCGAAGGTAATCAAAAGGTTTTGTACTCAGTCAATATACATTCGCGACTTGCTGCGAGATTCATTGTACCGTTTGCCAATTTTCTGGCAAGAAATGAAGACGATCTCTACAAGAAAACTCAGAAAATAGATTGGTCAAAATACTTGAGTAATGACAAAACATTTGCCATCGGAAGCACAACCCATGGGGAATTATTTACTCATTCGCAGTTTGCAGCACAAAAGGTAAAAGATGCCATTGTTGATCAATTCAGAGATAAGACTGGTGAAAGGCCATCGGTTGATATCAAAAACCCAGATGTTTTAATCAACCTACACATTACTGATCATCAAGTGAATATTGCCTCGGACAGTTCGGGTGACTCTCTTAACAAAAGAGGCTATCGAACTGAAAGCAATGACGCTCCAATAAGCGAGATTCTAGCCGCAGCTATGGTCATTCTCTCAGCTTGGGACGGCACCACTCCACTGCTCGATGCAATGACGGGATCAGGCACGATTGCCATTGAAGCGGCACTAATCAATCAAAACATCGCTCCTGGAATCAATCGGAAATTCGGTTTCCAAAATTGGGATGATTATGATTCAGAGCTTTTTGAAAAACTGATTGATGAAGCAAAACAAAACATTAAGCCTTCTAGCTGCATCATTCATGCACGTGATATAAATATGGGCAGTCTTGCTATCGCAAGAAGAAATGCTGAGAGGGCCAATGTGATGGATTACATTATTTTCGATTGCGTTGATTTCATGAAATCAGAACCAATAGCTGAATCGGGCATTATATTGATGAACCCGCCTTATGGAGAGCGTCTAGAAGAGAGATTGGACATGGATAAATTCTACCATGAAATTGGATTTAGATTAAAGCACAACTATTCAAACCACGCTGTGTGGGTTATTAGCTCAAATCTTCCAGCCATGAAAAGACTTGGATTGAAACCAGACGAACGCATTAAACTGTTTAACGGTCAATTAGAATGCCGATTCAACAAATACTCCCTGTTTAAGGGAAAAAGAATTGATCAGTTAATACAGCACGAGACTTAGCTATTGGCAGCAGCCATCAATTGTTCGATGATTTTCTCAGTGGAAATACTCTCAGCCTCGGCCTTGTAATTTCTCACAATTCTGTGGCGCAATACATTGGTCGCTACAGCCTGTACATCTTCATTGTCTGGCGAATATCTGCCGTTCATTAGTGCATTACACTTAGCGCCTACTACTAAGTATTGACTTGCTCTTGGACCCGCCCCCCAATTCACAAATTCGTTTGTAATACTTGGAGCCAAATCATGACCAGGTCGAGTAGAATTGGCCAAGCGAACAGCATAATCCACAATGCCATCCGGCACAGGTACTTTTCGCACCAAGTTTTGGAAGTAAACAATTTCTTCAGAAGACATGATGTTCTTAATCGTTTCCGATTTACCGCCTGTTGTTGCCTTTACAATACTAACCTCTTCTTCAAATGTTGGATAGTCAACCCATATATTGAACATAAACCTATCCAGCTGCGCTTCGGGCAATGGATATGTACCTTCCTGCTCAATAGGATTTTGCGTAGCCAAAACGAAAAAAGGAGCATCCAAAGGATACCTCTTACCAGCAGTCGTTACAATACGCTCTTGCATTGCTTCAAGCAAGGCACTTTGCGTTTTTGGTGGAGTTCTGTTGATCTCATCTGCAAGAACTATGTTAGCGAATACAGGTCCTTTTACAAATTTGAAATTCCTCTGATCATCCAAAATCTCAGAGCCCACAATATCTGAGGGCATCAAGTCCGGTGTAAATTGAATCCTGCTAAAGGACAAGCCTAAAGCGTCTGATATGGTATTAACCAAAAGTGTTTTTGCCAATCCTGGAACACCAACTAGCAAGCAGTGACCGTTGCTGAAAATTGACGTGAGAACAGAATTTATTACATCTTCTTGTCCAACAATCACCTTAGCAGTTTCTTGTTTTAGATCATTAATCCTTCTCACAAAATCATCGGCTGCCTCTACTTCGTCCTTGTAATCCTTCATTTCATTTCGTCAATAAGCGGTAAAAATAGCAAAGCGTCTATTGCATGATTTGTCCATTAAGTTTTATTCTCAATGACTTTCTATCTGAGCTGTTTCTTAACTTGCATGAATGAAGTATTTATTGTTCGGATTATTATCGATTGCATTTATTTCCTGTTCCCAAGATTTATCAAATAACGAGACCGAAAAATCCTCAAAAACACTGACAGAGTCAGTGAATAATGAATCTACCCAAACTGCAGAGCCTTTTGCAGTATTAGAGTTATTTACTTCAGAAGGATGCTCAGACTGCCCTGCTGCCGAAGCCGTGTTGAATGAAATTGCCTTGGATGCCTGGGCCGACCGAGAATACATCTACGCCTTGTCATTTCATGTTGACTATTGGAACAAATTAGGCTGGAAAGACGAATTCAGCAAATCCGAGTATTCTGAGAGACAGCGTGGGTATCGCAAGGCCTTTGAAAATGAGGTTTTATATACTCCTCAAATGATTGTGAACGGAACAGATGAGTTTGTGGGTAGTGATACTGCTAAAATCGATTCCGCTATTAAGAATGCCTTATCTCAACAACCAAAGTTCTACTTCACGATTACACCCAATGCAGATTGGACAGAAATCACAGTGGATCCTATTAAGAACGCACCAAAAATTACCGATTCGAGAATTGATTATGAGCTAAACATTTGCATTGTTGAGCGTGGTTTAGAAACACAAATAAAACGAGGTGAAAATGGCGGCAGAACTCTAAAGCACGAAAACATTGTTCGTTACATGACGACTAAAGATTGGTCCGGACTAACCGAAACTTACATCATGGATTATCTAGCTGAATTCAACGAAAAGTTCAGCGTTATTTGTTTTGTTCAGCACAAAACATCTCGAGCCATTGTTGGAGCTAATATCTGGAACTATTAGAAACATCAGAGGCTTTATTTCAATCAGTATCAGCGTTTGCCAGGCAACATCATATACTGAACACCAAACTAGATTAGAATCAAGCCAAGAATGAATATGAAATACAAGAGGTAAAATAATAAGACCAAGCCGTAAACGATTGAGATACCAAGAGCGATAGCATTTCCAATAAGACCAATTAAACCTAGAGTTTCCTCACCGCCTCTTTTGGCTCTAATCCCATAGATTAAACCTATAATAGAACCGGCTAGATTGACCAGAGGTATACTCACAAAAACGACAAAAAACCCAATGAATAATATCAACGATACTATTCCATCTCTGTGCGGATCATCTGAAGGTTCGATTGGTCGTGCATATTGCTTTCTGATTTTTCTTGCCAGATGATTATCAAATTTCCCGCGACCAAACTTTTTTTCTAGTGCGATCTTCTCGAGTTTTGATTCAGTCTCACTCAGCTCAAAATCATCCTTTTGTGATTTTTTTTTGTGCCTGTGAGCCAAAAAGAATCTAATGTGTCTGCTGACTGCCACCATTTGTTTTTAGGGACTGTTTGATCAATATTGGCGATGACCGAGTCGTTCTCATTTTCAAGCTTATCAGATGGGATTTTAGTTTTGTTTGAAGCCTTATTCTTACCCAAATTAAGATGGAGTCCCGACCGGTACTTGCGCTTTTGCATCCAACCATTATCAGCCACATCTGCGGATGTTTTGCAAGATGACATCAAAATTACCAGAGATAAAAAGACCGTAGTTGCAGCTGCTCGTATCATATTATAAATATGCTCTTTTTATAAATAATGGTAAGCTCTAGAATAAATCTAAGCCACAAAAAAAGGGCCCGAGAGCCCTTTTCATTTCAATTCAATCCAAAATCTATATAGAAGCAGTACTTCTCTCAATAAACTTAGTCAACTTCTCGCCTTTTAGAAGCCCTTTACTTAACAATGCCAAATCAGCAGCTTGCTGTGCCATTTCGCCTCGTTTCGCTGCATCAGTTTCTAAAAGCATTTTAGATATCAAGGGGTGATTGCTATTCACGATCAAATTGTAGTTCTCAGGCATATTACCCATGCCATACATTCCACCACCAATCTCAGCTTGCTCTTTCATTCTTCTCATGAATTCACTCTGAGTGATCAGAATTGGCATGTCCGTTTCGTCCAATGCTTCATATTGAATGGTGAACTTTTCCTTTTCTACAACCCCTTCAATAACTGGAGTCAAATCTTTCTTTTGATTTTCAGTTAGATTACTTTCAACAGCGTCTGCCTTTGGTATCAGTTTATCCAGCGAATCAGCATCAACTCTTTTGAAACTCGTCTTCTCCAATTTCCCTTCAAAATGCTGTAGTAAATGAGCGGTTAATGGCGTGTTCATTTCAAGCACATCATATCCTCGCTTATCTGCCTTCGCAATTATGCCGTAGTCTGCCTCAGGATTGTTGCTGTAAAGAATTACAGTATTCCCATCTTTATCCGTCTGCTTCTCCATTATATGCTTTGAATACTCTTCGAATGTTTTAAACTCGTTCTTGGTGTTCTTGAGTAAATAAACCGGTTGAATACGATCATAGAACTTTTCGTCAGTCAATAACCCATAGTCCATGAAAACCTGCATATCAGGCCATTTCTTTTCAAAATCTTCGCGATCACTCTTGAACATTTCAGCCAACTTATCCGCAACTTTTTTAGAAATGTGGCTGCTAATTTTCTTGACGTTGCTATCGCTTTGTAAATAGCTTCTACTCACATTCAAAGGAATGTCTGGAGAATCAATTACACCATGCAAAAGGGTCAAAAACTCTGGAACTACATTGTCAACAGAATCAGTAATAAACACTTGATTACTATACAGTTGAATCTTATTTTTTTGAAGCTCAACCTTGTGCTTGGCAAGCTTTGGAAAGTAAAGCACACCTGTTAGATTGAACGGATAGTCAACATTAATATGAATGCTAAACAATGGATCCTCAAAGGTCATTGGGTACAATTCACGATAAAATGACTGGTAGTCATCCGTAGATAATTCGCCCGGATATTTTTTCCAAATTGGATTTGGATTGTTGATGATGTTATCAACCTCAACCGAATCCTGCTTTACTTTTCCTTCCTCGTCTTTCTCTCCCTTTTCGTTATCAACAAGTTCGGTCTTCGTTCCAAATTTGATTGCAACCGGAAGGAACTTACAATACTTTGACAGTATGCCCTCTACTCTTCTTTTTTCAAGGAACTCCTTCGATTCATCGTCAATATGTAAGATGATTTCAGTTCCTCTTTCTGTCTTTTTGTTTTTCGTTACGGTAAATTCTGGGCTACCATCACATACCCACTTAACAGCACTTTCTTCTTTCCAGCTTTTTGTGATTACTTCAACTTTCTTGGACACCATAAAAGCACTGTAGAAACCAAGTCCGAAATGTCCTATGATTCCACCATCTTCAACTTTTCCTTCATATTCCTTTAGGAACTCAGAGGCTCCTGAGAAGGCGACTTGATTCAGATACTTTTCAACTTCAGATTCTGTCATTCCGATACCTCTATCGATAATGTGGAGTGTACCTTTCTTTTCGTTTAGCTTAACTTCTATAGTCGCATCGCCAACATCGCCCTTAAACTCGCTTAGTCGCGACAGGGTCTTTATTTTAGTAGTTGCATCAACTGCATTTGACACCAATTCTCTCAAAAAAATCTCGTGATCTGAGTATAGAAATTTCTTGATAATTGGAAATATATTCTCCGCCTGAACATTAATGGTTCCCTTCATAGCATTCCAAAATTTATAATGAGTCTGTTTAGCTTAAATAGTTTTCATAGATGAATTCTTATGGTTCATCGGATGTTGATTAATTCAAACTATGTGCCAGCTAATAGAAACTGTCAATATGTCAAACCTACGTTTCCAAGAATTCTTAAATCCTGTACACTCTATGACCTATTCCCAATGGGCGGTTGAATTGTCGCGAGCTATATTTGCGTTACTAACAAACAAGCATGAAATATTTATTACCCCTTATAATGTTCACCATGACATTCCAATCCATGGCATCGAAAACTGAATCTATTTTAACTGGAAAGGAAGCACACTTAGATGTCACTGGTGCCAATATGGTGAGATACAAAGCCTTTTCCACCATTCCTGCATTTATTCATTTCAGAACGAATGAAGAAATAAGCTACGAGGGATGGGAGTCCTGGATGAACGCTAGATACTTCAAAGGAAATGATAAGCATAGCTTTCAATTAATTGGATCTGAAGCTGATCAAATAGGAATGGTTCACTATAGGTACCAGCAAGTTTCTGATGGAATTCCATTGGAATATGGCATCTGGATTGTGCACACCAAGGACGACAAGGTTGTCAGTATGAATGGAAATCTTTTTGATAAGATTCCTGAGTTTAGCGCAGCTATGAATGAAGCCGAGGCACTTAATCTAGCGCTCGAAGATATTGGAGCCAACACGTATAAATGGCATTTTGAAGCTGAAGAAAATCACCTGAAAATAGAACAAGGTGACGCGAATGCCACTTATTTTCCTTCAGGTGAATTGGTCATTATAAACCTTGATCCATCTCTAAAGGAAATTGACTTAAACCTAGTCTGGAAGTTTAATGTATATGCATCCGAGCCACTAAGCAGATCAGAAATTTATGTGAACGCCAATGAAGGTTCTATAGATTTTGTTCAAGATTTAATTCATCACGCAGATTCGAATGGTGTTGCAACTACCGGATACAGCGGATCGCAAAACATTGTAGCAGATTACACAGGATCTGAATTCAGATTACGTGAAAATGGAAGAGGGAACGGCATAGAAACATACACCATGAATAATGGAACGGGTTACGGTTCGGCATCGGATTATACCGACAATGACAATGTATGGAATGCCACAGGCAATGACCAGTATGGAACAGATGCCCATTGGGGTGCAGAAATGACTTATGACTATTTCTACAATACCCACTCTCGCAATAGTATTGACGATGCGGGCTTCAAACTACTGAGTTATTGCAGCTATGACAACAATTACCAAAATGCCTTTTGGGACGGCCAAAGAATGACCTACGGTGACGGTGGCGCACCTTTCCAGGTCATTGACGTGGTTGGGCATGAAATCAGCCATGGTTTAACCTCCAATACAGCGGACCTCGTCTATTCCTACGAATCTGGCGCACTTAATGAAAGCTTTTCAGATATATTCGGCGCTGCCGTTGAATTCGATGCCCTTGGCTTCAACAATGGCGATTGGTTAATGGGTGAAGATCGTGGTTCAGCTATTCGGTCTTTGAGTAACCCAAATCAATATGGAGATCCAGATACTTATTTGGGTACAAGTTGGTTTGCTGGCGCTGGAGACAATGGAGGTGTGCATACAAATAGTGGTGTGCAGAACTATTGGTTTTACCTATTGACTGTTGGCGGAACTGGTTCTAACGACTTTGGAGATAATTACAGTGTAACATCCTTGGGTATAGGAGATGCAGAAGCCATTGCATTCAGAAATCTAACGGTTTACTTAACCACCAACAGTCAATATTCAGATGCTAGGTTTTATGCCATTCAATCTGCCCAAGACCTTTATGGCGTTTGCACTCAGGAAGTAGAGAGCACCACAAACGCATGGTATGCCGTTGGTGTTGGTGGAGAGTATGTCGCGGATGTCGCAGCTGACTTTGAGGCAGATGACACCGAAGATTGCAATTTACCTTTCACTGTGAATTTCAGCAACTTCAGTTCAAACTCCGATACGTATTCTTGGACTTTTGGAGATGGAGGAACCTCCAATGCTGCATTACCAAGCCACACATATACCACGGCTGGAACTTACACAGTTGTTTTGCAATCGTCTTCATCTTGTGGTACAGACACAAGAACAGAAACCGCCTACATTAAGGTTGGAACAGATGTTCCATGCGACTTTATCATGCCAGTTTCTGGGGTTGGAGAAACACAGGAAGGTTGTACCGGTTATTTGTACGATAATGGAGGGCCTGATGGTAATTATATTGCAAACACAGAATCTCAAGTAACAATTGCTCCATGTGGCGCATCCACAGTTACACTCAATTTTGAAGACTTTTTGGTTGAGGCGAATGCCACATGCCAATATGACTACATGCAAGTTTTTGACGGACCATCAACCTCAGCCACGGAGATTGGCACTTATTGCGGAATTAACGGTGGTAGTAATAATTACCCTCCAGCTTCCATAACTTCAACTGGCCCATCCATCACCGTTCTGTTTTTTGCGGATGGCGGTTCAGAGTTCAGTGGTTTTAAAATTAGCTGGGAATGTGAAGAGGGTAATTCATTACCCGTGCCCGCGTTTGAAGTAAGCATAAATGAAACCTGCGATGGCCAAGTAAACTTCACTAATAACAGTAGTAATTGTCCAGATAGCTATTTATGGCGTTTTGGTGATGGCGGCACTTCGACCAGCGACAACCCAAGTCATGAGTACAACTCAAACGGCACCTTTAATGTCACTTTAGTTGTCACCAATAGTAATGGAACAGATAGTCTAGTTCAACAATCAGTTGTAACAGTTAATAGACCACTAGAACCTGCTGGGGAGAATAATGAGATTTGCCCTGAAGAGTCAACCACTCTTTATGCCATGCCCGTTTCAATTGGAGAAAACCGATGGTATGATGATCAATTTGGGACTACCCCTATACATATTGGCGATTCATTTGCAACTCCGGTCATTACCTACTCTACTCCATATTACGTAGAAACGGTTATTGAAGGTGCTTCTTATAACGTAGGTCCATCTGACAATACATTTGGTGGAGGTAATAATTTCAATAACTATCAGTACCTCGTTTTTGATGTTGAAAGCCAAGTAATACTAAAAACTGTTCGAGTTTTCGCTGATGGCGATGGGGACAGAACAGTTGAGTTGAGAGATGCAAATGGTTCAGTTTTAGAATCCACTACTGTTTATATGGCAGATGGAGAATCCGTTGTTACTCTAAACATGTCCTTACCAATTGGCAATGATTTGCAATTGGGTGTTTCAAATAACAGCAATATCAATTTATATAGAAATAATGAAGGTGTGAGTTATCCATACTCAGTAAACAACCTAGTGAATATTACCAGGAGCAGTGCAAACCAAGCTGGAGGCTTAAATCACTATTACTTTTTCTATGATTGGGTAGTTGGCGATATTGATTGTGTGAGTCCTAGACACGAGATTATTGCGAGTACGGGAGTTTGTACAGGCATTGATGAAATTAATGCTAATAGCGTTAAAATCTATCCAAATCCAAATCTTGGAAGCTTCACGCTCTCTTGGGAGAACATTGATTTAAATTCCATAAACATCTATAATGCCCAAGGGCAATTGGTTGAACGAATTATTTCAAGTCTGGACGGTAATAACCTCGAACTTGATTTGAGTTCAGGAATATATCACATTCAGCTTGAAGCTTTAGAAGGTGTGATCACTAAGAAAGTGATCGTTCAATAGACTGTTTGATAATATGCGAAAGGCTCACCTATTGGGTGGGTCTTTTTATTTTGTAATGATTACTTGATCACTGGCACTTCTATCAATTTTGAGAAGAGATATGTCCAATCCACTTGATTCCATGAATTCAAGTATTGGGTAAAGCTCCGCATCCATAATAGATTCGGTAGTGAATTGACCGTTTTGAAAAGTGCCATTCGATATTCTAATTTTTGAATTATATCCTGCTTTCAGGGCGCGCACAAAGTCTTCAAGCACCTCATAATTGCAATTTTCGTAATCATTCAGGTCATACTCATAATATTCTCTAGTCACCTCATCACTATCGTCAGCAGTGCGCATTCTAGTTCCCAACTGCGAATCAATTTCATAGTATCGTGACAATAAAATAGCCTGCGATGGGAGGATCCTAAATGCGAACACGAATCTATCGGTTCTGTTTACGAGTACATTTCTACTGCCTTCACCAAGGTATATTTCATAGATATCAGATAACCCAATTCCATTATCTACAGAAATGAAGTAGTTCTTATTCACCGTATACTGCTCAAATTCAAATTCTCCATTCTCATCAACATCTGTTATCTGAACAACATTCTCGTCTTCATCCATCAGTTTAAGTCTAACGCCCGCCTTAGGTAACCTGTCATAACTAAACTTTCCTCTAATTTTTGCAGCTTGGTCAGAAACTACATACCCTCCTTCGATCTCTTGCTCGAGCGAAAAAAGGGTCATCGGTCTTTTATTGGACAGTTTTTGAAAAGCGAATACCCCGCTTCTATTGTCATCCAAATAAAACACAACATCTTGTGGGTTATTGGCTAGGAAAATTTCAGCCTTATCAAGCTCAAATTCTTGATCCGGAGATAGCCGCAAAGAATAATCTCCTTCAGGCAATTCTTCAGAGAAAACAAACATGCCATCACTATCGGTTATGGCCCTATCAAGCGTTTGATCCTGACCATCAATAAGTGATATTTCAGCATCAATTAGCGGTAATTTCCCAAGTTTAACATATCCGGTCAATGCGTCATTTTTTCGAGCGGGTTGATATCCATATTCATCAAAAAATGACCTCGGTAAAACGCGATCATGCTCCGCTATCCTTTTCATCCGGATTTCTGATCCGTCTGACAATGCTCTAAATTCAAATAAGTGTTTTTCAGTTTTTGAAACTATAATATCCTCTCCTGGATTATCATTGGTGAGAAATATTTCATACACATCAACCAAGCCTATAGAAGATTCGTTAAGCGATAAAAAGTAGCTCTTCTCTTTGGCGTTTGTTCTAAACTCGAAGTATCCATTTTCATCCGTTTCAATTTCTTCTACCACCTCGCTATTCTCGTCTACCACGCTTAACTTAACCTTTTCTTTAAGGGTTCCATATGTGGCTACCTTACCAGAAATAGTAGTTGGCTTATCTACTATTGACCCAGCTTTCGCCATTGCTTCGAGCTTATTTACCTCTTCAATCCTCCCACCAGAAAGAACCTTAAATCCAAATAATCCCAATTCATTTTGATTCATAAAAACCATTTCATCACCCAAATCATTGGTCAAAAAGATGTCTGCTGCACTTAGGTCTTGTCTTACACTATCATCGATGGCAATTTTATAGTCTCTATCCGGCAAGAATGATTGTAAATTAAAATAGCCTTCGTCATTTGTTGTAATTGATTCAATGATTTGATCATTTTCGTCTATCAAACTCAGCTTAACATTCATAGCCGGCAGTTTCTCCATTCTAATAAAACCGCTAGCTGATGGATGTAAAGTGAGGTCTGCAGCGTCTGTTGGCACAAATTCAATTGTATAAAAGAAACCTGAGTTGTTGTTCTTGCTACTTACAAAAACTGCCTCATTCTGACCCGAAGACTGTGCGTAATATGCTTCAAATCCCTCGGAATTTATATTGGGACCGAGATTCAATGGTTTAGACCAATTCTGCCAGGTATCATCCAATCTCGCTGAAACAAAAATATCTGCACTTCCAAAGCTATTATGTCCTTCGCTAGCAAAAAATAGATGTTTATTATCGTCCGACATGAATGGAGACATTTCAAACCCAGCTGTATTCAACCTTGCTCCCAGGTGTATAGGATCTGTCCAACCTTGCTCTTCATTCAGAATAACATAAAGGTCTTCCTTTCCAAATGTCGACTCCGCATTCATTGAAATCAGGATATATGACTCATCATCTGCAATGAAAAAACCAAAAAACTCACTTCTAAGTCCAAGTTTTGGCATTTCAATCTGATGATCTAGAACATATTTATCGGCATGAATCTTAAATGCACTTATGGGATTAAGCTGATTTTGACCTCCTTGATCAAAATTCATTGTGTACACCAATTCTCCGTTTGATTGTCCAATGATTAGATTGTTCATCTTGGAATTCAATCCACTTAATAAGTTAGTTGGCTCTCCCCATTCTCCATCTTTTCTTTCTGATAACCAAACGTCTTGGTCATTTTCTCCACCCAAGCTCTCTGGATGCTTCAATTTTGTAAACCACAACCTATCTCCAGATTTACTCAATACAGGGTTCATTCCTTGGTAGTCATCGTTTATGGCCGAAAGTTGTTCCGCCTTTTTGACGAAGTCAGCAGGTCTATATTGTCCATAAACGACAATATTTACAAGACAGAATAGGGTTAGTATTAACTGGCTCAGACGCAATTCAGAAGAATCTTTAGGTACATTTTGATAGGTAGCCAAAGATAACTGTTCATTCCGACAAATTGAGTGGAGTAAAAACATGAAAGCGCCCATATTCAATGGGGCTCTCGAAACTTAACCTAACAAAACTTAACCTTCTGCGTGAAAGTGACTGTAAGAAAGATAAATTCTACTGGTATTTAATTCAGAAATGAAGTAATGGAGGATTTGCTTAAAAGTCAGCGGACTTCCGTTTTTTGGGAGTCTCTTCACTCTCTTTATCATTTCGCTCATCAACGTACTCCTTGGCCTCTTTAAGCGAAA
>Ga0257120_1000528_pt1 | contig 27835 bp, 24 predicted proteins | sample SI106_10metaG_FD_190153 | JGI IMG/M metagenome (GOLD analysis project Ga0257120, IMG submission 190153) | Marine microbial communities from Saanich Inlet, British Columbia, Canada - SI106_10 | ecosystem: Environmental > Aquatic > Marine > Inlet | place: Canada: British Columbia | collected... | reverse complement strand
ATTGAGACACCTCCGTTATTTCCAAGCAGTAGCCGAAGACTTACATTTCCGAAAAGCAGCGGAACGCCTTTTTATCTCTCAACCGGGTTTGAGTAAACAAATCAAAGAATTGGAGCAGCACATGGACCTTCAGCTTTTCGAACGCCACAACCGTAAAGTAAAACTAACCCCTGCTGGAGCATACCTCAAAACAGAATTAGCCCATTATTTTAATGGCCTGAATCAGATCATCGAGCACAGTCAGTTATTGGATCGGGGGTTGGTTGGGAATCTAAAATTGAGTTACGTAGGTTCAGCAATGCAGCAAATCATTCCCGATCTCCTTTTAGCTTTTAGAAAACAACACCCAAAGATTTTATTTAGTCTCAAAGAAATGGACAATCAAAACCAAGTATATGGTTTGTTGTCTCAGGAAACGGATTTGGCCTTTGTGCGATTAGAAACCTTGCCACATGGACTGAAATCACATGCGGTTTTACGTGAGGCTTTTTGTTTAGTGTTACCAAGAAATCATCCAATTGATTCCCTAAGTTTTGAAGAACTAGGACAATTCAAAAATGAATCTTTTATTTTATTTGATCAACAATACAGCCCTTCCTATTACCATAAGGTCATGCAGTTATTTGAAGACAGTGGCTTTGCACCCAAGGTTTCGCACAATACCATCCATTCCAATACGATTTATAAACTGGTAGAAAACCATTTTGGAATTTCGATAGTTCCCAAGTCGTTGCAGCTCAAATCACATAAGGGAGTTAAGTTTATACCCTTGGACAATTTACCACATCGTACGGTGCTCTCAGCTGTTTGGGATCCAAACAATCGCAATCCAGCTCTGGAGAATATTTTGCAATTACTTGGTATATAATCCATTGATTTTATGCATTTGGAAACCCTCTATTCTTTAACATTTTTATTACAACAGCAATCGAAACGAATCTATATATTGAAATATATTTAATAAATAGATCTACATGAAATTCTCAAAGATTATTATGCTCGCTTTAGTATTGAGTATGACCACTACTACTTATTTAAACGCTCAAAATCAAAAAACCACCCAAACGGTACAATATGATTTTCTAAAAGGCTTAACCAAAGCCAATGAAGATGATATGTCCGATCAACAAATCATGCTGGATGGCGAGAGTATTCCAAATATTCTGCTGAAGGGAAACAAGTACGCGGTATGGAAATGATGTAGCTCATTACCTCTTCAGCTATTTCTCCAGATTTTTATTTAGATACAGAAAAAAAAATCAGAGCGATTATTTTAAACGTTTCTGATGACGACTCGGTTCAGTTGAATCAAGAAAGTGATCAAGTCAGACAATCGCAACAGGACCAAGTTGGTTCCGATGCTCCGGATTTTTCGGCTGTAGACATGAATGGAAATTCCTATTCACTTGGCATTCTGAAAGGAAAAGTTGTTGTGATCAATTTTTGGTTTGTAGAATGCAAGCCTTGTGTAATTGAGATGCCTGAGTTGAATGAAATTGTAGAAAAATACAAGAGCGAAGAGGTTGTGTTTTTAGCCTTCGCAATGAACGAGAAATCGAAAATTGAATCGTTCTTAAAGAAACATGTCTTCGACTATACCATTTTGCCAGATAGTGGAGCGGTCATTGGCGATTATAAAATTAAGAGTTATCCTGCTCACATCATATTGGATCAAAATTCAAAAATTGCATTTTCAACACGCGGTCTGAGTAATTCTACTGCATCTGAAATTGATTATGCCATTGAAAGGTTGATTGAAAAATAAACACATAGTTTGTAGTACCACATAGAGTTCCATTAATGTTCTATGTGGTTTAAATTTGGATTATTAGTGCTTGATTAAATTATTCAAAACCTAACCCCTAATTCCTGTAATCCAGTGCTGGACTTCGATCTCCTAACAACGGTATATATTTAAAATCTGCGCCTCTTTTTTCGAGAAACTCAGCATGTGCTTCATCCATTATTTTGGGATTATCCAACAATTTAAAGGCCGTAAGCGCCAAGGTTTTTGCAGCAACGAGCATCCCCTTGTTTCCGATGGTGGTACCTCCTGTGGCAACTGCTTGCCAACTATGTGCAGGTGTTCCGGGTACCCAGGTTGCAGCACCCATTCCTGCAGTAGGAACTGTAAAACTCACATCCCCCACATCAGTAGATCCCATCGGTAACGCATTGGGGTCATAAGGTTCAACTCCATTTACAAAAGCCATATTCAAAGGTTTCCCTAAAGTCTCTGCAATACGTTTTGCAAACTCGTTTTCTTTGGAAGTATAATCAAACCCACCAATTTGACTAAGACTCTTGTGCATCAATTCTTGGAGCACATCGTTGGGAAGTAATTCGTGCGTACCACCAATCATTTCGAAATCCATAGTTGTTCCAGTACCAAGGGCTGCCCCTTTGGCGGTATTCACAATCCGATCGAAAATATCGATTACCACATCGCGTCGATCGTGACGAGCATAGTAATATACTTCAGCAAAATCAGGCACCACGTTAGGTGCTTCTCCACCTCGAGTAATTACATAATGAATTCGAGCGCTAGATGGAATGTGTTCACGCATCATATTGACCATATAGTTCATCGATTCTACGCCATCGAGGGCAGAGCGCCCTTGTTCGGGAGCAGCCGCTGCATGAGCTGAGCGTCCGTAAAATCGAAATTTAGCCGATTTGTTTGCCAAAGCCGCACCCGGATTGGCTGCATTTTTATTGTTTGGATGCCAGTGTAAAGCCACATCAGCATCGTCAAACAGACCTGCTCGGGTCATATATACTTTTCCAGAGCCACCTTCTTCAGCGGGGCAACCGAAGAACTTAACTGTTCCGGCTTTCCCAGTTTCTTTCAAATAATTTTTTACTGCAATTGCTGCAGCTGCAGAAGCAGTTCCAAATAAATGATGTCCACAACCGTGACCAGCACGTGTATTGTTATCCACTTTATAGGGGAGATTTTTTTGTGAAAGTCCAGGTAAAGCATCGTATTCTCCTAAAATTGCAATCACAGGCCCATCGGTACCGTAAGTTGCAGAAAAAGCTGTTGGAATTCCTGCGATTCCTTTTTCTATAACAAAGCCTTCAGCAGCCAATGTTTCTTGAAGTAAGGCGCTGCTCTTCGTTTCTTGATATCCCATTTCGGCATAGCCCCATATGGTTTGGGCTATGGTTCCATATTGAGCCGCATTGGCATCAATAGCATTTAAAAATGAAGTGTGATCAGTTTGTGCTTGAAGTCCAAATACGGCAAGACTAAACAGGGATAGGAATATTTTTTTCATAAGAATATTTTTAAAATCTGAATACTGCTTCCAAGGTATACAATTTTGATTAATACAACCCACAATCTTTTTTACTACCTTCATTAAAAAATAACCCAATGGATATTCAATCTTGGTACGCAAAGGGAACTTCTTTTGTTTCTGGAGATACTTCTGTTTTTTACGTCCGTGAAGGAAAAGGAATTCCGTTGGTCTGTATACACGGCTTTCCAACCTCATCTTGGGATTTTGCAATGGTATTACCCGAATTAGCCAAGCAATTTGATTGTATCGTTCCGGATCTTCCAGGTTTAGGAAAATCAACAACTCCAATGAATAAAGACATCATCATGAATCAAACTGATGCTGTTGAATTGTTGTTAGAAGATCTGGGAATTACCGAAGCCCATATTTTTGCTCACGATATAGGAGATACGATTGTGCAAGAACTTTTGGCGCGTAAAAAAGAACAAAAAGCTAAAGTCAAATGGCTTTCTGCGGTTTTTATGAATGGGGGAATGTTTCCTGAAGTAAATCGTCCGCGTATCATTCAAAAATTATTGGGTTCCTTTATGGGACCTTTCTTGGGACGTTTTCTTTCGAGTAAAACCTATGAAAACACAATGAATAATATTTTCAGTCAAGCCCATCCTCCCACAAAAGTATTTTTGGACTCTTCGTGGAATCTTTTACTCAACAACGATGGACGAAGAATGATTCCGGTAATTAGTCAATATCTAGAAGAACGCCGAACGCATATCAAACGCTGGAGAGCTCCTCTGCAGCATCCTGAAATTCCGATGGCCATGATCAATGGTATTGAAGATCCTATTTCTGGCCTAGGCACGGCGCAATTTTTTCAAAAACTTCAACCCCAATCTCTAACAGTTTTTATCGAAAACTCAGGGCATTATCCACATGTAGAAAACCCCGAAGCGGTGGTAACATCTTTTTTTAAATTTCATAAATCTATCTAATTCAACTGTATGTCCAATCGAATCTTAATCGTAATACTTTCTATTTTAAGCTACTCCTGTAGTACAACAACTAAACCCGAAACGCTAGTGCAAACATCCAAGCTACAACATGTGGTCCTGATTCAATACAAAGACAGTGTCACTTCCGAAGAATTTAAAACCATCGCAGAAGGAGCGCAAACACTCAAAGGAATTGAAGGCGTCCACAATCTTCAATACACAACAAATGTCTCTCCAGAAGGTTTAAATAAAGGCTATACGCATAGTTTAACGCTGTATTTTGAGAATGAAACTGATCGAGATGAGGTTTATCTTCCACACCCGATACATCAAGATTTTGTAAAACTATTTGTTCCTTTTACCGTTGATGTTTTGGTATATGATTATTGGGAAGAATAAATTCAGCCTTTTTATCGATGTAACCAGAGTTAAGAAAATAGCACGGTCTGTTTTTTTTAAATACTCAATACACTAGAACCTGCTATTTCATGAGCAACGTCATCGACCATTAATCGGATCGGATCATTTGATTTTGTAGAAAAAGCAATGGTTGTGTGGGTAATGGTAACTGATAAAATGACATCCCTGAAATTAATTCGAAATTCTAAGTCATCCCACGCCTTGGGTAATCGCGGACGAAAAGAAAGTTGATCATCTACGATTCGCATTCCCGCAAAACCTTCCACAATACTCATCCAAGTTCCTGCCATACTGGTGATGTGTAAACCTTCTTCAACTTCAGCATTATAGTCATCCAAATCCAAACGCGCTGTTCTTAGGTAAAAAGCATAGGCTTGTTCTTCTTTTCCTAAGCGAGAAGCTAAAATGGAGTGAACACAGGGAGACAAAGACGATTCGTGTACGGTTAAAGGTTCGTAAAAGTCATAATTACGTTCCAATGTTTTCAAGTCAAATTGGTTTTCAAACAAGTAAAAACCCTGCAATACATCGGCTTGTTTAATGTAAGGAGAACGTAAAATACGATCCCATGACCAATGCTGATTTATGGGCCGTTCGCTTGTGTTTAGATCAACTACTGGCGTAAGTTCTTTGTCTAAAAAGCCGTCTTGTTGTAAAAAAACCTGCTTGTCATCATCGTAAGGAAAGTAAATCTGTGAGGCCATGTTTTTCCATTGCTCTACTTCGACTGTGTCTATTTTGGTTTTGGTAGTGATACGTTTATAATCATTTGGAAATTCATTGCGAATTCGAGCTACTTGTTTGGCGGTATATTCTAAACACCACTGGGCTATATAATTTGTATACCAATTGTTGTTGATATTGTTTTCGTACTCATTTGGTCCAGTTACACCTAACATTACATAGGCGTTTTTATCTTTAGAAAAGTTAAATCGCTGTGCCCAAAAACGACTGATACCGATCAATACCTCCAAGCCCATTTCGGGAATGTAGGAAGTATCGGCAGTGTAGCGTTCGTAATTGAATATTGCAAACGCAATGGCACCGTTTCGGTGAATTTCTTCAAAAGTAATTTCCCATTCGTTATGACATTCTTCGCCATTCATAGTAACCATAGGGTAGAGTGCAGCTCCAGAAGTAAAGCCGAGTTTAACGGCATTTTCTATTGCGCGATCGAGCTGTTGATACCGATATGCCAACAGATTGCGAGCTACTTCTTGTTTTTTGGTCGCCATATAAAAGGGAATACAATAAGCTTCAGTATCCCAATAGGTACTTCCGCCGTATTTTTCTCCCGTAAATCCTTTGGGGCCGATGTTTAGACCAGCATCATTTCCGGTATAGGTTTGGTTGAGTTGGAAAATATTGAATCGAATAGCCTGTTGGGCTTTCACATCCCCACCAATTTGTATGTCGGCGCGTTCCCATATGTTTGCCCATTCGTTTGTGTGCTTTTCAAGCAAAATATCAAACCCAACTTCACTTGCTTTTTCGAGTTCCTTTTGTGCTTGTTGTTTCAGATGCTCTTTTGGATAATTCCGATCACTAACATAGCCACCGTATTTTATAAGGGTAACGCTATTATTTTCAGATAGAGGAAGGGTATAAGTCAGGGTTGTTTTGTGCTCTGCTTTTGTCGCTTTGGCTGGTATATTCAGTAGTTTACCTTCTGACCAAAGTTGCGTTTCCATATAGGTACACACATGAAACTTTGTCTTCAAGGTATGCGAAAGAATAAAAGCCCGATCAGCTTCGGTTGATAGTGCATCGATCTGCCAAAATTGATCTTCCCAATTACTATCTTGGTTTTTAATCCCGGCATCGAGATAAGGACTTATTTCAAGTGCTACAGTTCCTTGAATTACTTTAACTGTATAGCGAATTGCTCCTAAATTAATTTGATCCAAAGACAAGAACCGAAGACTTTCTATTTGAAGTACGGTTTCATCCTGAAGTGTACATCGGAATGTTCGGCTGTATGTTCCAGCTTGCATGTCCAACACACGTTCGTAATTGACAATTGTTTTACATCGATTGAGGTCTAAGACTTGACCGTTAACTTTAATGTGGATTCCAATCCAATTGGGCGCATTGAGCACTTTTGCAAAGTATTCTGGATAGCCGTTTTTCCACCAACCAACACGAGTTTTGTCTGGATAATAAACCCCACCAATATAACTTCCCTGAAAACTAGATCCAGAATAATCTTCTTCAAAATTGGCGCGTTGCCCCATAGCCCCATTTCCGATACTGAATAAACTCTCAGAAGATTTTACGTTTTCTGGACTCCATTCGTGTTCAATTATTTTCCAAGGGTTTTCGAGGTAATGTTTTTCGATCATTATATAGCTGCTAACGTTTGTAGAAGATTCGAATCTATGGATTCAAGAGAATTGAAAATGTAGTCTGCTGCTGCAAGTTCTATGGGATCACCAATGCCAACGGCAACCATCTGTGCGGCTTTGGCTGCGGCTACCCCAGCAGCGGCATCTTCAAATACAACACATTGATTTGCAGGTGTATTCAAATTCTTTGCCCCCAGAAGAAAAACTTCTGGATTGGGCTTGGAATGCGTAACATGGGTTCCGTCTACAATAGTGAGAAAGTAGGGAAGTAAGTCTAATTTCTTTAAAATCAATTGGGCGTTTTTACTTGCTGAACCAAGCGCTACGGGTATACTATTTTCTTTTGCAAAATTCAGAATAGTCAGTACCCCTGGGAGAATTTCAGTTCGATCCATTTCTTGAATTAATTCCAAATAATGTTCGTTTTTTTGGCGCAAAAGAATTTCTTTTTGTTCCAAGCTCACTTTTGTTCCCGCCCACTCCAACATTAGATCCAGCGAATCGGTTCGACTGATTCCTTTTAAACCTTCGTTTTGAGTTTCTGTTAGTTTGAAATTAAAACCAGTTCCAATCGTTTTCCAAGCGATGTAATGGTATTTAGCGGTGTCTACCAGCACACCGTCAAGATCGAAAATAAATGCCTTCATAAATGGAGATCAATAGTTTTGAATACAAACAAATATATCATATTCCTTTACAGTTTTTGAAGCTACAAGACATAAAAGAATGGGAAGTTATAAGGTGTTTACTTGTGACAGCTTTAGGCTAAAAACATTCATTTACAATGATGATCTGCAGCTCGAGTTGCCACCTGAATATTGGGTTTCATATTGACTTGATACCCTAAAGAATTTGCCCATCCCCGGGATGCATTGACCAATCGATTGGATTTAAAGTTTTCATCTTCGTTATAATCCATATCAATCTGAATATCAACATCTAGTTTGCTTTTCATTTGCTCAGCAATATCAATACTCATTTCGGTTTCTTTCCACAGGCGGGTCCATAGATCTTTAATTTTGGGTACGCCAATTTTATGAACGATATAATGTACTCCACGATTGCCCAATCGATAGGCAATTACAGTAGCGTATAGAGTTCGCTTGGCTATGCTTTGAGAATCTGTTCCAATGTGAATAGTAGCATAGGGGTATTTGGCTACCATTGCTTTGGTATACGAAATCGGATCAATCGATACTCCTTGAATATTCCTGAATGTCATAGCGTTTTAAATTAAACCCCCCACTGAGTCTAGCTCAGTAGGGGGTTAGATTATTTATTCGATGCCTTGCCCTTGAATGTAGGGAGCACCTAATGTTTTTAATTTTTGTTCTAATGGTTTGATTTTATCGTTTTGAAGACTCATTACTTTTGATTCGATCTCCAAGGTCATTTTTTTACCTAAAGCCATACTTTTTTGATGCAATGGAGTTGGTCCATACGTCGACATCATACCTCTGTAAGCTACCCGAAGATGGGTTTGTATACTGGGAGGTGTACGTTCGCCAATTTCATCTTTCGAAGGACTACCTTCTACAGATTTTTTAATTGCAATCGCTTCTTTTTGAAGGGCTTGAATTTCTTTGTTTATTGGACCTGGAACGATGTTCGAATTGTTTAGTGCTGCTTTTAAAGCCATCAACTTTTCTTCGCTACGTTCTAAAACATCTTCTAGTACATCCAGCTTTTTAATTAAAGCACTCAAATTATTACGGTACTCATCATATTCTTGGTGAGACACGCCTTGAAGCACCCCTTCGCGAATGGGTTTTACATCAAAAACAATGGGCTCATCCAATTGAGTTACAACGCCATTGTCTTCGAGATAGAGCGTTGCAGTATATGCTTGTGGAATGGCAAGTGCACCAGAGTTATACCCTCCTTTTTTTATTTTTCCATTTTCTGGAATAGAAAAAGGATTGAAGTGTTTTAGATCCCAAGCAATTCGGTTACTCCCTTTTTTTGCTTTGGCACTTATTTTTCTGATGATATTGCCCTTAGGGTCCTGAATCGTAAGGAGCACTTTGGCACCTTTTTCGTTTTTTTCAAGGTCAAGAGCATCCCAGCCGGGGAAAGGAACATTGAGTTTCTTTTTATTCAGTTCTTTCTCACGCTTTTTTCGAGCCTCTTTCTTAGTGCTAAAATCATCCGATAAGTGATAGGTAAAAACAGCTCCAAAGGTTGGGTTTTTCGAGAAGAAATAATCAGCACCTGTATTACCAACATTACTTCTTGGCACATACCATTTGGCAGTTCTAGGAGCAAATAATTTTCCTTTACGTTTTAAGTTGTCGGCAGTCATTTCGCGCAAAGCACTATAATCGTCTAAGACATAAAAACCACGTCCAAAGGATGCAGCAACCAAATCATTTTCTCTTTTCTGGATGGTTAAATCTCGAAAAGGAAGGGTTGGTGTACCGGGTAGCTTTTGCCAAGCTGTACCTGCATTTAAACTAACATAAACTCCAAATTCTGTAGCAGCAAAAAGTAAGTTCTTATTCACGTGATCTTGCACTATTCTCCAAACTAAAGTACGCTTTGGAAGGTTACTGCTGATGGATTTCCAGCTAACACCAAGATCAGTACTCTTATAGATGTAAGGATTAAAATCCCCTTCTTTATGATTGTCTAAAACAACATAAACGGTATTTGAATCAAACAAATCCGCTTTGATATCATTCACAAAAGAACGATTTGGAAGACCCAGTTTTGTCACTGGAATTTGATTCCATTGCTGACCTCCATTTTGAGATATTTGAATGTGTCCATCGTCTGTTCCAGCAAAAAGAACCCCTTCTTTTACAGGAGATTCTGATAAGGAAGTGATGGAATTATAATTCGACATTGCCCCAACATCCCACGGATTATCCCAACTTTGTTGACGTCCCATAATTGGAAGTTCGATCCGCTCTTCGTTACGGGTCAAATCTCCTGAAATAGGCTCCCAATCGTCCCCACGACTTTCCGATTTCCATACCCGATACGATGCAAAGTATAAACGTGCTGGATTGTGTGGACTCACCAAAATAGGTGCATCCCAATTGAAACGCTCATAAGGATCTCCTTCTTGAGCTTGTGGCTGAATCATTACAGGTTCTCCTGAGGTTAAATCAATTCGATGAAGTCCACCTTGTTGTGTTTCTGCATAAATGATATCGTTATGGACTGGGTCTGTAGCCGATTGATGACCGTCAGCAAACAGTGTTTTATACCAATGTTTATTTGCAATACCTTCGCGTTCGTCTGTTGCAGATGGCCCACCTACGGAACCATTATCCTGAGTTCCACCAAAAATACTGTAAAAAGGTTCTGCATTATTTACAGCAACCTTATAGAACTGAGTAAGGGGTAAATTTTTGATGTATCTCCAGTTTTGTGCTAAATCAAAACTCTCATAAATTCCAGCATCAGTTCCAATCATTAAATAATTGGGATCATCCTTTTTGAAAATCAAGGCATGATTATCCGAATGCTTTTTTTCTTCTTTCAATTGTGTAAACGATTTTCCACCATCTTCAGAAGTCAATACACGAACATTCATTAAATATAGGCGATCGAATTTGTGCGGGCTAGCATATAATTCTTGGTAGTAGTGTGGCCCTGTTCCACCAGAAACGGTATCGGACATTTTACTCCAAGAGCTTCCACCATCTTCCGAACGATAAACTCCTCCTTGCGTTCTATCGAGTTCGATAGCAGCGTAAACTACATTTGATTTTTGAGGAGAAAGTGCTAAACCAATTTTCCCCATATTAGACTTTGGAAGTCCGTTGGATAATTTTTCCCAAGTTTCTCCGCCATCTGTAGAACGATGAATCCCAGATCCGGGTCCACCTCCCATATAAGCGGCAACAGTTCTGTGCCGATCCCAAGTTGCGGCATATAATATTTGCGGGTCATTCGGATCAATCATTAGATCGGTAGCACCGGTCCATTCTGAATTTCCTAATACTCGTTTCCAATTTTTACCACCGTTGGTTGTTTTATAAACGCCGCGTTCTCCTCCTTTTTTCCAAAGAGGCCCTTGACTTGCTACCCATACAACATCAGAATTATTGGGGTGCACTACTATTTTTGAGATGTGTTCCGAATTTTTAAGCCCCATATTTTTCCATGTTGCTCCACTATCTGGGCTGAGGTAAACTCCATCGCCATAGCCAACATGTCGGCCTCCAACATTTTCACCACTACCAACCCAGATACGAGCAGGGTCGTTTGGATCGATGGTTATACAACCGGTAGAATAAGACGCTTGATCATCGAAGATGGGCGACCAAGTTGTTCCTGAATTTTCTGTTTTCCAAACGCCGCCAGAACCTACAGCGACATACCATACGTTGTCATTGTCAGGATGGACTGCAATATCTGCAATTCGACCAGATAAAAAGGCGGGGCCTATATTTCTGAATTTAAAAGCCTCTAAAGAAATTTCCGCTGCTTTTTCAACTTTCTTTTTTTTGCGTTGTGCTTCAAGATTAAAACTACTCATCAAGAAGAGCAAACTAAAAGAGTAAAGTAAGAACTTTTTCATAATTGTACGTTATTGTGTTTGTTCAATAAATGTACTAAAAAAAAGCATCCTTTTTGTTTGGTAAAATGATTCTATACAGAAACACGTTTTTAAGCTGTTGCAAACAATAAGCCTTTTACTTTTTTAGAAAGCCAAAGAAGGGTTATCATATTAGGAATAGCCATCAGCGCAAAGGATAGGTCGATAATCCCTATCACGAGGTCAACCGTTGCTACCGCAGAAAACACAATGCTAACGATGTAGATGTAATTGTACCATGGACCCCATTTTTTTTGAGTCAAATAGCCCAAACACTTTACACCGTAATAAGAATAGGTAAACAGGCTTGAAATTCCGAAAACAAATACCATAAGTAGGAGTAATTCATCTCCGATTCCAAAAAACAAACGGTTAAAAGCCTCTAAGGTAAGCTCAATGCCGTTCAGTTGCGTGAGTTCAGTTGCTCCGCTGATAATAATAATAAGACCAGTTATCGAACACACCAAAACGGTGTCTAATATGGGGCCTAAAGAAGCTACTAAGCCTTCATAAATTGGGTTTTTGGTGTTTGATTGCCCGTGATACATTGGTGCGTTTCCAATACCACTTTCGTTGGAAAATACGGCACGGCGAACGCCCAAAATCACCAAAGCCCAAAAGCCACCTGTTGACGCTGCGTGTACAGAAAAGGCTTCGCTAAAAATCTGCTGTAAGGCAGGAATTATTGCTTCGGCATTCATGGCCAACATGCTAACTCCTATACCAAAATAAAGTCCCACCATTATTGGAACGAGCATGGAGGTAACTTCTACTATTTTCTTTAGCCCGCCTAAGATTACAAACGCACTTAGTAATGCCAAGATTAGACCTATGACAATCTTCCAATTCAAAACTCCAAGATCGATATATTGATTAGGATCAATTACGCTTACTAGAGTTTGTGTAAGTTGATTGGCGGTAAAAGCGGGGAGTACACCGAATAAGCCGGCAATTGAAAACCAAACAGCAAAAGGTTTCCCGAATTTTGGTAAGGCAATTTTCATATAATACATTGGACCACCTAGCGGGCTTCCGTCATCTTCCTTTTCGCGATATAACACTGCAAGAGTACAGGAGTAAAATTTAATAATTGCACCGATAATTGCAGTCACCCACATCCATAGCATAACACCAGGGCCACCCATGTAGATAGCAATTGCGACTCCAGAAATATTCCCTAAGCCAACGGTGGATGCTAATACAGCCGATAAAGCTTGAAATCGAGAAATACCTGCTCCACCTTCTTTACTGAAAAGTAATTGGAAGGATGTTTTTATTAAGAGCAAGGGTTTGGCTCTTATTTGAAAGAGTAGAAAGAGTCCTCCCCCGATAACTAAGAAAAACATGACCAACTCAATGGAGCTGATCAATTGTTGAAGTAAAGAAGCGAGTAAATCCATGATGTTTAAAGATAAAAAAAGCCAAGACATATGCCTTGGCTTTCATAGAAAATAGATAATATTTTTTACCAAATATATACGCGATCTTCTGGTTTCAAATACATTGCATCTCCTTCTTTCACATCGAAAGTAGCGTAGAATGCATCCATATTTTTAAGCGGTTGCATAGCACGTTGAATTCCAGGAGAATGTGGATCTGTTTTCACTTGGTTTTTTAGTGCCTCATCTCTTATTTTTGCTCTCCAAATGGTTCCCCAAGAAAGGAAAAAACGTTCTTCGGCAGAGAATCCATCGATTGGTTCTGGTTTTCCATGTGTATCGAAATGTAGTTTCAATGCATCATATGAGGCATGAATTCCACCAACGTCTCCAATGTTTTCACCCAAGGTAAACTTTCCGTTGATGAAGGTTTCTGGGAGCACTTCGATTGCACTATACTGAGTAGCTAAATTATCACCTAAACGATTAAATTCTGTCAAATCTGCTTCTGTCCACCAGTTTTTTAAATTTCCATCGGCATCATAATCTGCTCCGCTATCATCAAATCCATGTGATATTTCGTGGCCAATTACGCCGCCAATTCCACCATAATTCACTGCAGCATCTGCTTTGAAATCAAAGAATGGAGGTTGTAAAATTGCAGCAGGAAATACAATTTCATTATAGGGTGGGTTGTAATATGCATTTACAGTCTGAGGCGACATATACCATTTGCTTTTATCCACAGGTTTTTTAAGATCCTCTAGATCCTTGTTGAAATTGAAACGTGCAATATTGAGCATTGCTCCAAAATAAGAAACAGTTCCATCGGCACCATTTAGTGTTAAAGCACTATAGTCTTCCCACTGATCAGGATACCCAACTTTTACCGTTGTTTTTTCAAGTTTTTCAATGGCTTTTTCTTTGGTCGAAGCATCCATCCACTCCAAATTATTAATACGAATGGTGTAGGCTTTAATCAAATTACCAACCAACTCTTTCATTTGTTCTTTGGCAGCTGGAGGGAATTTTTCCGCTACATATAATTTTCCAAGAGGTTGACCTAAACTTCTGTTTACACGCGATAGCGCTCTTTTTTCGAAGGGTCTTTGGGCTTTAGCACCGCGAAGTGTTTTAGAATAAAAATCCCAATTTGCCGTTTCCATTTCAGTAGTCAATTCGCTTGCTGCTTGGTCTACTAGAGTCCATTTTAAATAGGCTTTCCAATCGGCTATGCTGTTGCCTTTTAATAAACCATTTAGAGCAGTAAAATAACCAAGGTCAGTAACGATTATTTCTTCTAAACCTTTTGCGCCAATGCCGTTAAAGTATGCATTCCAATTAACGGAAGACACCAAACTTTGTAAGCCTTCCATTGCGGTAGGATTATAACGTTTAGCTGGATCACGACGTTCTACTTTGTCTAATCGAGCTGCAGCCATTTGAGTTTCCAAGGCAACTACGGTTGCTGCCAAAGCTGCAGACTCTGTTTCATCTGTACCCAAAAAGCCCAACATACGGGCTACATGCGTTTCGTACTGCGCTTTTACTTTCTTAGAATCTTCATCATCCTTTACGTAGTAATCACGCTCGATACCCAAAGGTCCTGCATAAACGTGAGGTACATTTTTGTCGCTGTCTTTTGCGTCAGAAGAAACATAAAACCCAAAAATTCCACCACTGCCGTAAGGCTGAGTTTTAATCAAATAATTTTGTACATCTTCTAGAGAAGCAATTTGATCGATTTGTTTTAAAAAAGGTTTCAGTGGATTTATTCCATCTGCATCTCTTTTGATGGTATCTGTTATGAGTTTAAAAAGTAAAACTGCTTTTCCTTCATCCGAAGTTTCATCCTGTTCCTTAACCGCTGCTTCTTTTAATAATGCAAGAACATCGGCATCTGTTTTCTCTCGAAGTTCATCGAAACTACCCCAGCGGGTTCTGTCGTCTGGAATTTCTGCATTCTCCATCCAAGTTCCATTGACATAGTTGTAAAAATCATCTTGAGGACGCACGGTTGCGTCCATTAAGGAAAGATCAATTCCGGTTGCTTTTTCGGTTTTGGGAGCACATCCCACTAGAATCAAGCCAATAGCAAAGCTACTAACTATTAGATGTATATTATTTTTCATTACGTAAGAATTAAGTTTTATAAGCAACTAATGTAATATTTTTGTTGCTTTTTATTTGAAAGTAATAAACAGCTAATCTTTTACTACAATTAAAGTGGCTCTGGTGCCTGTAGCTAGGTTCCATTGATTTGCCATGATTAACCCGCCTTGGTCGTCATATACCCGAATTTCGGCAGTATTGGGGCCAGAGTCACCTTGATTGAGAGCTATGAATTCAATTTTATTGAAACCAGATAGTAGGTCTACATTGAGTCTTTTAAAACGTTGTTCTAAGAGTACATTAGCTTCAACTTCGCGTTCGTTAAATAAAATCCGAACACGATCCCCATCTTGAGCTTCATGATCTCTAAAGATGACCTGAACAAAAGGCGCATTACTTTTAAAATCCCCTAGATACTGATCAACTTTAAAATCAACAGGATTCCGCTCGTTTTCTGGAGTTCGTAGCTTATTGAGATAGTAATCTCCTGGATCAACAAAAGTTTCCTGATTACTCATGTCTATTTCTGGGCGGTCAAAATGATCGTTTTGATCGTCTAGATTCGGTGTGTTTTTAAAAAACTCTTTCTGAAGATAGTCTGGGAGGGCGTTTGGATCTTTTTTAGGTAGTAAGAGTGATTCTTTGTTCCCTTCGATTTCATAGGTTTGAGGTTTGATCTCAAAATTTTGCCCTGTTAAAGTAGAGGAACTAAAAAAAATAGGTAGTAAAAAGCCGAAGATTTTCCAATCGAATTTCATGCTTCAAACCTACTATAATTTTGCATAGGAAGAAATTTTTTAACAGCCTTTTAATCCTTCAATAAAGCATGCTGATTCAATATCGTTTGTAATTCTTGTTCGCTTTTCAACATTTGATCAATTGGAATTAATATCCAAAAAGCACGATTAATGAAACGAAGAACTGGGGAAGGAATATATACGATATACTGCTTCAAATGGTTGTTGTTTTTCAGTTGATTCAAATAGAATGGATTCAACGGATGTGCAAATCGAACCTGAGCTGTATTTACCAAATACGTCCAGGGTTGGGTTTGACTTTGATCAAAATCAGATACAAACGTCAGATCTTGCTTGAGTATACCAAGACTAATATATCCCGATGCTTCAGCATACAACAACGTGCAAGCGGGATTGGTATACAGGATAACCTTCCCCAAACGAGTATCAATTTCTTTAACTTTTATATAGGCTTGTGGGAGTTGCATTGAATAGGTTAAGATATTATTTCCAAAGGAGGGGTTTCTTTCCACCTATCGACTGTAAAGTCGGGAAATTGTTGTGGTGCACCATCTTGTGCAATAGAGGCTCCACTGAGAGGAGTAACAGCACTCCAAAAACAACCCTCGTATACATTTTGATCAAGTGGTAACCCTTGTTGTAAACATTCTACGATTCTATATACCATGATTCCATCCATTCCTCCATGACCGCTGTTTTGTGTTTTTTGATTCAGACGTTTGTACAAAGGATGATCGTATTTTTCATAAAGAGCTTCCAGATGTTCGCCTTCTACCCATGAATGATGGTTTTTGGTAATGTCTTCAAAACCACCTTCGAGTGCAACTCGGGTTGGAAAGCCGGCTAAAATTCCTTGTGTTCCTTGAATTAAATTATGACGGGTATAGGGTCGGGGACTGGTCTCGTCCCATTGAACCATTATCGTTCTTCCCAATTGTGTTTTGATTATTGATGTATTTAAATCTCCATTTTGATAATCCAATTGGTTCCATTTATGATCTGGAGCATAGTTCTTTTCGGCATATAACTTTCGACCCATTGCAGGGGTAGAATAGGAAACAATGCTTTTAAAAGTATCTTCAGTCCGACCGATGTTCATGTATTGTGCTACTGGACCCAATCCGTGCGTAGGGTATAGATTGCCTCTTCCCTTGGCATAATGATGCGTTCTCCACGACCCAGTCCCGCGTTCTTGCTCTTCCATCTGAAAACGGAGTTCGTGGATATAGGCAGCTTCTGCATGCAATAGATCGCCAATAACACCTTGGCGGCACATGTTGAGGTACATCAATTCGGTTCTTCCATAATTGACATTTTCCATCATCATGCAGTGCTTTTGGGTTTCTTCAGACATACGAACAATTTCCCACATGTCCTCTAAAGTGGTTGCAATGGGAACTTCGACAAAGGCATGAGCGCCGCTTTTCATGGCTTGAATAACCATGGGCGCATGGTTTTCCCAATTTGTGGCGATAAAAACTACATCGGGTTTTACATCATCTAGCATTTTTTTCCACAAATTTTCATCTCCATAATAGGTCACAACGTTCTGATGCCGTTCTCCTTTTCCAATATCAGAGGCAATTTGAGACCAGCGCTCCACATGATCTTCATAGAGATCACTAATGGCTACAACCTCGGTATTTTCCATCGAAGCCACCACGCGTAAATGATTCCCACCTTGGGCACCAACACCGATAAAAGCTGCTCGTAAATTAGGTATTTTAGGTGCAGCAAAGCCACCCATATAAATTCCTTTAGAAGTTGTTTTGGGAGATACACAATTCGCAAGTAATGATGTCGAAGCAATTGCAGCAGCAGATAAAGAAGAGGCTTTTAGGAACGATCGTCGGTCAAATTTTTTCATGGGCTTTGTTTTACTTAGAGAAAGGTATGTAAATTTTTTATACCAAGAAATTCATATCAATTGGGCTTAGATTCTAAAATATATATATCCATTGTAAAACATATACAAAACCTCTTAATTTGTATACATTATTCTAATTATTTAAGAACCTGATTTACCGTTTTTGTGTAACTTTTACCAATTTTGAAGGAAATATCATTTTTTGTATAAATAATATTTTTCTTAATTCTATCAATTTGTTTGATGTTTATGGCTTGAGATTTGTTTACACGAACAAGTATATTCTCGGGAAGTTGTTCAAGAAATACTTTTAGATTATTTCTAACCAAATAAGAATTATCAGTTGTAGATATTTTCACATAATCCTTTTTTGCTTCAATTAAGGAAATGCTATTAATTTTAATGTTATGATCAGAACGGCCAGACCTAATTAATATATGGCTTGATAATATATTATCATTGGAGCTAAAGTTTGTTTGATCCGGAGTAACCCACATAACTTATTTCTATAGACTGTCCCTCCTCTGCTGAGATGGAATAGTTTCCATCAAAATCAGAAATTACACCCAAATTTGTTTCTACTACGATTACTGTAGCACCTGGAACAGGACCACCTGTTTCGTCTGTAATATTTCCATTCAGAGTCTTTTGTGCAAAAATTACACCTCCGAACAGAAAGAAAGTGCTTATAAACACACTTAATAAAGTTTGTTGTTTCATGACTTAGTGTTTGATTAATAAATAGTTAAATATTTCAGAGTAAATTTAGGAATGTTTCATACAAGTTTGTGGTTTATTTCAAAGGCTTTAAGGCTCAGTTTGTAGATTTTATTATCTTGTGTTAATAAAAATAAAAGTCCTTTGACTGAAACAATTACATCACAAGCCCCTGGTCGTATTTGCCTTTTTGGAGATCATCAAGATTATTTAGAACTCCCAATAATTGCGTGTGCAGTAGACCGAAGACTTCGTATTAATGCAACTCCTAATGGAACAAATCAGTTGTTGATTCAAATGCAGGATTTAAATAAAAAAGAATGCATTGCAATTGATTCCAAAGAAACTGTAATTCAAAAAGGAGATTTCCTCCGAACGGCTTTAAAAGTTCTTAAACCACACGGATGTATCCCTACAAAGGGTTATGATATCGAAGTTCAAGGCAATATCCCAATCAACGCAGGCTTGTCTAGTTCAACAGCACTGACTATTGCTTGGATTCAGTTTTTAATTGAGGCCTTTGGAATTAATACTGAAGTAACACCATCGTGGATTGCGCAGCGTGCATATGAAACTGAAGTTTTGGAACAGGGAAGTTCAGGAGGTTCAATGGATCAATATGCCATTGCTGTGGGAAAACTTATATACCTTAATACAGTTGACAACTCCTTTGTTCGTATTTCAAAACCCATCGGACAGTTAGTTGTTGGAGTTTCGGGAATAGCCAAAGACACTTTTGGTACACTTGCATACTTAAAAGACCATGCGCTTAAAGCTATTGCACAAGTAAAAAAAGTATTTCCAGATTTTGAAATTGCTGAAGCAAAAAGCATCGATCTGGATCGTTATTTGAATTGTGTAGATTTCGAATTGAAGGCTGTTTTTACAGCAGCTGTAATTAATCATTCAATAACAAAGGAAGCAAAAATAGAGCTAGATAAATCAAATCCTGACCCAATTGTATTAGGCGATTTGATGAATCAACATCACGAGCAATTGCAGATGAATTTAAAAATATCACCTCCAAAAATTGAAGCAATGATTGAAGCTACTCTGGAAGCAGGTGCGTGTGGAGCAAAAATTGTTGGCTCTGGTGGGGGCGGCTGTATTGTGGCAATGACTAATAAAAACAACACTGAACAGCTTATACACGCATTGAAAAAAGCTGGTGCTATTGATGCTTTTGTGGTTACACAATCGAATGGAAGTTCAGTAAATACAACTGCTTCATGATCCAATCTCTCCTCATTATGGCTGCGGGAGCTTCTTCACGCATGAAATTGTCAGTAGCTAAGAATATTGGATCTGTCGCAACTGAACAAGCGAATAACAGGACCAAAGGGCTTATCGAAATAGGAGAAAACGGAAAACCTTTGCTGTATTACTTGTTGCGGAACGCTCAAGATGCAGGTTATAGAACCATCTATTTAATCACAGCTGCTGATGCTTCTTTTTTTCGTTCTACCATTCGTTCGCTTCCTAATTTAAATCAACTTCGTTTTGTTTTTGTTACCCAACACATTCCAAAGGGAAGAATAAAACCCTTGGGTACAGCCGATGCCGTTTTTCAGGCTATGGAACAGTATCCTGAACTACAAACAAACAACTTTTCAGTATGTAATAGTGACAACCTCTATACTGTAAGCGCTTTTCGCAAGCTCCGATCTATTGAGCAAGGGAGCGGTTTGATTGCATACGATTCTGATTTTTTAAATTTTTCAAAAGAAAAGATTGCTGGCTTTGCACTTCTTGTTTTTAACCTGGATTTCTATCTTGAGAGTATCATTGAGAAACCCGCTGCATTAGATTTTAAAAAAGCAGCTGACAAGCACGGAAGGGTATACATCAGTATGAATGCATTTACCTTCGAAGGAAATGTAATGTATTCGTTTTTAAGAGATTGTCCAATCAATATCGATCGAGATGAAAAGGAACTCCCAACGGCAATACTCAACATGATTCAAGTACATCCAACTTCCGTAAAAGGTATTTCCATGCAAGAACACGTGCCCGATTTAACAACAAAAAAAGACCTATTACTTTTAGAAGACTATTTAAGCACACAAAAACGCTAGCGGCTATGTTCTTTTTTTATACATTTAAGATTCAAATTTATTCGCTATGACACTTTCAACTTTAGACTGGGGTATTATCATTTTATTTTTTGCATTAACCCTGATTATTGGACTAGTAGTTTCTAGAAAGGCAGGTACTAGTACAACAGAATTCTTCTTGTCTGGAAGGAACATGCCTTGGTGGTTATTAGGAATATCGATGGTTGCGACTACCTTTTCTGCGGATACGCCGAATTTAGTTACCGATATTGTTCGTAAGAACGGAGTTTCTGGAAACTGGGTTTGGTGGGCGTTTCTTCTTACCGGAATGTTGACCGTTTTTGTATATGCAAAGCTGTGGCGTAAGTCGGGAGTAGTAACTGATTTAGAGTTTTATGAACTCCGATACAGCGGAAAAGGTGCTGCATTTTTACGTGGATTTCGAGCCTTGTATTTAGGTGTCTTTTTTAATATTATGATCATGGCGTCGGTTTGTTTGGCAGCCATTAAAATAGGAAGTGTACTCTTGGGCTTTACAGCTATCGAAACACTTGTAATTGCTTCAACTATAACCGTTTTGTATAGTTCTTTGGGCGGATTAAAAGGGGTCGTTATCACCGATTTTTTCCAGTTTATTTTGGCAATGGGTGCTACTTTTTGGGCAACCTATTATATTATCGATTTACCTCAAATAGGAACTTTAGAAAATTTATTAACCCACCCAAATGTAGTACCTAAGTTAGATTTCATTCCTGATTTTCAACAACGCGAGGTTTTCATAACCTTATTTATATTGCCTATCGCCGTTCAATGGTGGAGTGTATGGTACCCTGGTGCTGAACCAGGAGGTGGAGGTTATATTGCACAACGTATGTTATCTGCAAAGGATGAAAAAAATGCAGTTTGGGCAACCTTATTATTCAATTTTGCTCATTATGCTTTACGTCCATGGCCGTGGATTCTTATTGCATTGGCGAGTCTAATTATATTTCCAGACATACAATCCATACAACTTGCATTTCCGAATATTGACCCAAGTATTGTAAAAGATGATTTAGCATATCCTGCTATGATGACCTTTTTACCAGCTGGGCTTATAGGACTCATAGTTGCTTCGCTTATCGCAGCCTTTATGTCTACGATTTCCTCCCATTTGAATTGGGGATCGAGTTATGTGGTTTATGATTTCTATCAACGTTTTGTAAAGCCAGATGCTTCAGAGAAAGAATTGGTTAAAGTGGGACGCTTGAGTACGGTAGTTCTGATGATTGCTTCTGCCTTGTTTGCTCTCTTGTTAAGCAATGCTTTAGAAGCCTTTCAGATTTTATTGCAAATTGGAGCAGGTACCGGTCTACTCTTCATAATGCGCTGGTTCTGGTATCGAATAAATGCATATAGTGAAGTAACTGCAATGACGGTTTCCTTTATACTTGCACTATACTTTAAACTGATACATGTAAAACTAGGTTTTGATCCAATTGCCAATGATATTCAACTTGTTTTGGGAGTTGCCATTACAACAGTTTCATGGGTGGTTGTGACCTTATTAACTTCTCCTTCTGATAAGTCAACGTTAAACGAATTTTACAAAATCACTCAACCCGGTGGGCCAGGGTGGAATAAAGTAGTTTCGGACGCAAAAGGAGATGGTATTGATTTAGATACTCAAAAAAGAGCATGGAATGTCCCTACAGGGATTTTGTGTATGCTAGTTGGTTCTGTAGGAATTTATGGCGCATTGTTCAGCACGGGTTATTTTATATATGGAGAATACATCGAGGGCTCTATATTGTTTTCGGTTACCATTTTAGCCTTTATCATTTTGAGAAAATTGATGAAGAAGTTGATGTTTACCGAATAGTTATGTAATTCGAAACTCTAGTGATATAAGATGAATCTAAATCAAGTTACTGTCCCTTCATTAGATTTAACTAAGGCAATACCTTTTTATGTAAAACTTGGCTTGAAGTTAATCGTGGAATCTTTGCCAGATTATGCTCGATTTGAATGCCCAGATGGGTATTCAACCTTTTCAATTCATCGAACAGATAGCCTCCCCAAAGGAGAGGGAATCAGTATTTATTTTGAATGCACGAACCTTGATGAATACGTAAATAAACTCATCAAAAAAGGAATTGTTTTTGAGCAAACTCCAACAAATCAGAAATGGTTGTGGAGAGAAGCCCGATTAAAAGATGTTGACGGAAATCAGTTGATTTTATTTTATGGAGGTAAAAACAGAGTAAATCCCCCTTGGAAAATAAAAAAGAGTTGAGGTCAAACTATATTTTAGAGAACTAAAGAAAGTTGAGGGTATTTTTTATTGATATACCCGAACATAATCGATTATGAACTCTTGTGGGAAAATGGAATTGTCCACTTCTGGGCCACCAAAATCACCACCTACAGCCAAATTCAATAAAAGATAAAAAGGTTGGTCAAAGGGCCATTCCGCTTGGGTTTTATTATTTGGTATAAAGGTATACACACTTTTGCCGTCTACAAAAAACTCAATTTGGTCTTTGTTCCAATCAGCAGCATACACATGAAAACCTTTTTCAATTGCAGGGAATTTAGCTTTTTTCGTATTGATTGTATTTCCATGGCTAGCCTTCGTGTGCAATGAGGTGAAAATTTCTCCCGGTTCTTTACCGACATACTCCAACACATCTATTTCACCACAAAGCGGCCAGTGTACCTCAGAAATATTACTACCTAACATCCAAAATGCTGGCCACATTCCTTGGCCAACTGGAAGCTTGGCTCGCACTTCAAAATATCCGTAGGTATACTCAATTTTATCTTTTGTTATTATTCGAGTGGATGTATATTCGTCATCCTGCAAGCGTGCTTGGATAACCAAATTCCCATCCCGTATGAGGTGGTTTGTATCCGTATAGATTTGTCGCTCGTTATTACCCCAACCACATATATTAGGACAACCGTCACCATATTCAAACGTCCAATTATCTGAATTTAAAATAGGTTGATCGAATTCATCAGACCACATTAATTTCCTTTCTTCTTTTTGTGCTTGAAGTGAAAAACAACTAAGAATGAGAAGTAGTACTGATGTTTTCATTTTAAAGTATTTTATTGATACACCCGAATATAATCTATATCCATGGATGATGAAACAAAATTAGGGTCTATCGAGTTCCCTGTAAAATTACCACCCATTGCAACGTTTAAAATAATAAAGAAGAAACGATTAAAGGGAGAGTCACCTGATATTACCATTTCATGGTGCTGTGTTCCATCGACAAAAAACTTCACTGCTGTAGCGGTCCACTCCATTGTGTATAAATGAAATTCTGTTGCTTCATTTGCTATCAATTGCCTTCCACTTGTGTAGTAAGCATCTCCATTTTCATTAGCTTGATGAACAGCAGAAGAAACCATACCTGGATCACCATCTCCATGTTCCATCAAGTCCATTTCACCACAAGAAGGCCAACCAATAGAATCGATATTAACTCCTAAAAACCATAGTGCAGGCCAAGTACCTTGGCCTTGAGGTAATTTTGCGCTTATTTCAACTTTTCCATAGCGGAATTCAAAAAGACGTTGAGTAGTCATTCGAGCAGAGGTATACTCTTTGTTTTGAAACCTCTCTTTTTTAGCTATAATCTTCAGAATACCATCTTCTACGATCGAATTCGATCTACTATCCGTATAGAATTGCTGTTCATTGTTATACCAACCTCCGTTACTTGGAGGAATAACTTCATGAAACCAATTGTTCTCACAAGGAGCTCCGTCTTCATTAAACTCATCAGCCCAAACTAGGGTAGTAAAGTCACCAGTTGGGTTTGCATTTGCTATTCTTCCGCTTGGACAGCCTTGAGGTGCCTGAACAACTGGAGTAGGAGTTGTTGCTATCGCAGTAGAACTTTCTTCAATTTCGTTTGAACTGCATCCTATAAAAAATACGAAGCTAACTGCATAATAAATAGAACTTATTACAAAAGAAACCTTTAAATGATTTTGAGATTTGTGATTCGAAATTTGAGTTTTAAACATAAGAATTGAGTATATTTTTATTCAATAATTATTGAACACAAAACCTGAGGCTTTGATTTTTGTTTGCTTATTTTAATATAAAATTCGCTTTTCTGTTCGTTGTTGAGTCAGTTCCAATATATACATTAAAGTCACCAGCCTCAGATTCCCAGGTATTATTAGCATTATAAAATTGAAGCATTTTTTCGTCAATCGTAAAGTTAATGCGTTTAGATTCTCCGGGTTTAAGAGACACCAATTCAAAACCTTTTAATTCTCGAACTGGACGAACAGCACTAGCGTATGGATCTTGTAAGTAGAGTTGAACAACTTCTTTCCCTTCTAGCTTTCCTGTGTTCGTTAAGAGTACAGAAGCGTTAATTGAGCCATCTGCAGTCATTTCTGTAGCACTAAGCTCAATCGCTGAGTAATCGAACTCTGTGTAGCTTAAACCATGTCCAAAGGGATAGAGAGCACTGTTCTTCTCGTCACCATAATGCGACCAAAATACACTGCCTTGATCTTCTCCATCTGCACCAGGGCGACCAGTACTTTTGTAGTTGTAATAAAGGGGCATTTGACCCACACTTCTTGGGAAACTCATAGGGAGTTTTCCTCCTGGATTATAATCTCCGTAAAGAACTTGTGCAATTGCATGACCGCTTTGAGTACCCAAGTGCCAAGCTTCTACAATTGCTGGAAGATGTTCTGCAGCCCAATTTAAAATCAAAGGTCTTCCATTCATCAATACCAATACAATGTTGGGGTTAATGGCATAAACTTCTTCTAATAATTCTTGTTGAAGTCCTGGTAAATCCAAATTAGCTCGACTACGTCCTTCTCCGGACTGAAAACCATATTCACCTAAAACCATCAAGACTACATCTGCATTTGCAGCTGCTTTTTTTGCAGCTTCAAAACCGGTTCTATCCATTTTGTTTATTGATACCTCTTCATGAAAGCCAGCTGGAATTTTATTTACCAATTTCACACCTTGTTCATGAGTAATTTCATTTCCAACATATTCATTCAAGCCTTCAAGTACAGAAATTGCAGTGTTGTTATCAGCTCCAATTCTCCAGTTTCCGAGTGGACTATTTTTGTCGGCTGCAAGTGGTCCGATTAGTGCTATGCGCTGCCCTTTTTTCTTTAAAGGAAGTGTTCGTTTTTCATTTTTTAAGAGTACAATGGATTTCTTAGCCATGTCTAAAACACCGTCTAAAATCTCTTGTGAGCCAATGACTTCTTTTTCTCTTTTTTCATCTAAATAACGATAAGGGTCATCAAATAATCCCAACTCGTATTTAACACGCAGTATTCTTTTTACCGCATCATCGATTTGTGCTAGTGTTACCTTTTTTTCTTGGAGTAAACCTTCTAATTCTTCAAAGTAGATATAGGACTCCATATCCATATCAGATCCACCATTTAAGGCTAATTCGCCTGCATGTTTTCTGTCTTTAGCATATCCGTGATCCATCATTTCTCTTAAAGAACCCCAGTCTGATACAACAAAGCCGTCAAATCCCCAAGCGCCTTTTAATAGATCTCTCTGTAAATAAGCATCTGCAGTTGCTGGTATTCCGTTGAGGTCGTTAAATGAATTCATAAAGGTTTTTACGCCTGCATCAACAGCTGTTTTAAACGGCGGTAATACAATATTGTGAAGCGTATTCAACCCAATGTCTACCGTATTGTAATCACGACCACCCTCTGCAAATCCGTATGCAGCAAAGTGTTTTGCGCATGCAGCAACAGTATGTGGTGATGTTAAATCATCTCCTTGAAAACCTTGTACACGAGCAGCAGCTATTCTACTCCCCAAATATGGGTCTTCACCAGCACCTTCCATAACCCTTCCCCAACGGGCATCACGAGTAACATCAACCATAGGAGCAAAAGTCCAATTGATACCCGCGGCTGCAGCTTCTTTGGCACCAATTGCTGCAGAATGTTTAATGGCTTCTAAATCCCAACTTGCAGATTCTGCTAAAGGAATTGGGCTAATGGTTTTATATCCATGAATTAAATCAAATCCGATAATTAATGGAATTCCAAGCCTTGATTTTTCAACCGCAACTTTTTGCACTTCACGCACTTCTTTTACACCTCGTACGTTCAGCATAGAACCAACATAACCTTCTGCTAGGTGATTGTATTTTGCTTTTGCATCTCCGCCTTTTGGTACTGGACCTGTTACGTTCCAAAACCCATTGTATTGATTCATTTGACCAATCTTTTCTTTCAAGGTCATTTTTGCCAAAAGGGTTTCAACTTTAGCTTCAATCTCTTGATTTGCTGCTTGTTGAGCATTACCTAAAAGGCTAATACTTAGTAAAAGGTATAAACAATGATTTTTTAACATTTTAAAATCTTTAAGGAATAATTAATTCTGTCGAACTGACATATTGAGTGTTCTATCATATTCAGCATCAAATATAATTTATTTATTTAAAAATTATTTAATAGAACCATAAGATTTCTTATGCAAAAGTTTAGTTTTAAACTCGTTTAAATCATCGAATAAATTCACGTATTACGTCACGAGCAGTCATGAGTTTTATTTTGTGGACTGAATCCTTCACATCATTTGTTTCAATTTTTTGAACTAATTCTTCTAATAGTTCAGCAGCTGTAATTTCTGTATTCATTGTTTTTTTAAAAATTTATTGGAACCTCAATCAAGAAAATTCTTGAATTGGGTTGTGCGATTATATTGATATTTTCTGTTTCCCAAACCCCTAAGGCATCCCTTTTTTTTAGATCATGCGAGCCAAGGGAGGCATTGCCTTCGAGAATGAAAATATAAACACCATTTTTTTTATCTTTTAGTGTATAGTTTTGTTCTTTAAATTCTGTAAAATCTCCTAAATGCATCCAAGCGTTTTGATGAATCCAAACGCCAGCATCTTCTGGATTTGGAGATAAAATTTGGTAGAATTCATTTTCCTTTTTTAAGTCGCGAATTGACTTTTGGTCATAACGTGGGGTAACGTCCTGCTTGTTTGGAAAAATCCATAATTGCAGCAGGTTTATAGGCCGATCTGTATTTTTGTTATGCTCACTATGTTCAATTCCAGTTCCGGCGCTTAAAACCTGTATATCCCCCTCCTGAATCACTTCAGAATGACCCATACTATCCTGGTGCTCCAAATCTCCTTTGAGCGGAAGTGTGATGATTTCCATATTGTTGTGCGGATGGGTTCCAAATCCCCTGCCAGCAGCAATATCGTCGTCGTTTAAGACGCGTAAAGCTCCAAAATTCATTCGTGATGGGTCATAGAAATTTGCAAAACTAAAGGAGTGATTTGCATTGAGCCAGCCATGATTTTGATTGCCTCGAGTCTCAGCGGCGTGAAAAACTGTTTTCATACATATTGCTATAAAATAGTTAA
>Ga0257120_1000524_pt1 | contig 27861 bp, 26 predicted proteins | sample SI106_10metaG_FD_190153 | JGI IMG/M metagenome (GOLD analysis project Ga0257120, IMG submission 190153) | Marine microbial communities from Saanich Inlet, British Columbia, Canada - SI106_10 | ecosystem: Environmental > Aquatic > Marine > Inlet | place: Canada: British Columbia | collected... | reverse complement strand
TTAATTTACCTGCTTTTAGGGTTGCTAGCACATCACTGTGCTTGGCTCTTAAAAACTCGATATATTCGGTTTCAAATTCTTTGACTTTATTGACAGGTACTTCTCTTAAAAGGTTTTTTGACCCTGCGTAAATGATTGCAACTTGATCTTCTACTTTGAAAGGATCATTTTGTGCTTGCTTCAAAATTTCAACGTTACGTCGTCCTTTTTCAATTACATTTAAAGTCACGGCATCTAAATCAGACCCAAACTTAGCAAAGGCTTCTAATTCACGGAATTGTGCCTGGTCTAATTTCAAGGTTCCAGATACTTTTTTCATTGCTTTAATCTGTGCGTTTCCACCTACACGAGATACCGAAATACCTACGTTAATTGCTGGACGAACCCCAGAGTTAAACAAATCACCATCTAAGAATATTTGACCATCCGTAATCGAAATTACATTGGTTGGAATATAAGCAGATACATCACCTGCCTGTGTTTCAATAATTGGAAGTGCTGTTAAAGACCCACCTCCTTTTACGATTGGCTTTAATGAATCTGGTAAATCGTTCATGTCTTTTGCAATTTCATCATTGTTGATGACTTTTGCTGCACGCTCTAATAAACGGGAGTGTAAATAAAATACATCTCCTGGATACGCCTCACGTCCTGGAGGACGACGTAATAAAAGAGATACCTCACGGTAGGCTACAGCTTGTTTTGATAAATCATCATAGACAATCAATGCTGGACGACCCGTGTCTCTAAAGTACTCGCCAATGGCTGCGCCTGCAAAAGGTGCATATACTTGCATTGGTGCTGGATCAGATGCATTTGCTGCAACTATTGTCGTATAAGCCAAAGCTCCTTTTTCTTCTAACGTTTTAGCAATCAATGCGACTGTAGATGCTTTTTGCCCTACAGCAACATAGATACAATACACAGGTTCCCCTGCATCGTAAAATTCTTTTTGATTTAAAATGGTATCGATACAAACGGCTGTTTTACCAGTTTGTCTGTCTCCAATGACCAACTCACGTTGTCCACGACCTACTGGGATCATAGCATCAATGGATTTGATACCTGTTTGTAAAGGCTCAGTAACAGGCTCACGGAAAATAACTCCAGGAGCTTTACGCTCTAAAGGCATTTCATAAAGTTTCCCTTCAATAGGGCCTTTACCATCAATCGGTGCGCCAAGTGTATCTACCACACGACCAACAATTCCTTCACCTACATTGATGGAAGCAATACGTCCGGTACGTTTTACAATAGATCCTTCTTTTATGACGTTAGAAGCGCCTAAAAGTACGATTCCAACATTGTCTTCTTCAAGGTTTAATACAATCCCTTCAAGATCGCCTTCAAATTGTACAAGTTCGCCATACTCTGCATTAGAAAGTCCGTATGCACGAACAATACCATCACCTACAGTTAATACAGTTCCAACCTCATCTAATGAAGCTGTTGCTTCGAAACCTGAAAGTTGTTGTTTTAAAATTGCTGATATTTCAGCTGCTTTTACTTCTGCCATCTTAATTTATTTTATACCTCTGATTGAATCTCAGTATAGTTTTAGTTAATTGTAAATTTACGTTTTAACGTATTTAATTGATTCGAAACACTCGCATCGTATTGTTGATCTCCAACTCGTAATATGAAGCCACCAAGGATGTCTTCATCTACAGAGTTGCTAAGGGTCACTTCCTTTGTTGTTAAGGTTTTAAGCTTTGCCATAACTTTGGCTTCTAATTCAGAAGTCATCGGAATGGCAGTGGTTACAAAGGCATTTTCTTTATTGTTAGCTAGGTCATATAAAATCCCGTATTGGGTGGCTACTTGACTTAGTATATCGACTCTTTTATTGGTTACAAGAATATTGAACAGCGATTTACTTTCTGCACTCACAGAAGGGAAAATGACTTTCAATACGTCTGCTTTTTCAGATAATTTGACCACAGGGCTTTTGAGCACTGCTTCCAAAGATGCGTTGTCTGCAATCGCCTGACCGATATGTGTCATATCTGCCTGTACTGTGGCTGCTTGTTTGTTATCTGATGCTAAGCTTAATACGGCTTTCGCATATCTAATTGCTGCTCTTGTTCCTGCCATGATTAATTAGTTAAGGGTAGCGTCTTTCAACATTGATTCCACTAATTTTTCTTGTTTTGATTTATCTGAAAGTTCTTCTCGAACTACTGTTTCTGCAATAGAAATTGAGAGTTCGGCAACTACAGACTTTAAATCGGCAATGGCAGCTTTCTTTTCAGATTCAATCGCTGCTTGTGCATTAGCAACTAGCTTGCTAGCTTCTTCTTTTGCTTCTGTTTTTGCAGATTCAATCATTGTGTTTTTTAACTCACGAGCTTCTTTCAACATGGCTTCACGTTCTGCACGGGCTTCTTTTAAAAGTTTCTGGTTGTCTGCTTGCAGATTTTCCATGTCTTTTTTAGCATCTGCAGCCGCAGAAATTGCATCTTTAATATCAGACTCACGGGTCTCAACAGCGTCAAGAATTGGTTTCCATGCAAACTTTTTTAGAAGTAGAACTAAGCCTACAAAAAGAAGAAGTTGCCAGAAAAACAGCCCTAATGAAAATTGTTCAATTAATTTTTCCATAATAACATTTATCGTTAATTACTTTTGCTTAATTTTTTTAATAAAAACAACTACAACCAACCGTTGTAGTTGTTTTTTGGGTGTTTGTTATGCGGCAAATAATGCAGCAAAACCAATACCTTCAATAAGTGCAGCTGCAATTAACATCGCTGTTTGGATTTTACCAGATGCTTCTGGCTGACGTGCAATTGCATCCATGGCGGATCCGCCAATTCTACCAATTCCCATTCCTGCTCCAATAACGATTAAACCTGCTCCTACAATACTTGGAATTTCCATAATATATATAAATTAAAAATTAAACATTCAGTTTGTTAATGTGCATGATCGTGATCATGCTCTTCTACTGCCGACCCAAAATAGAGGGCTGACAACATGGTAAATATATAAGCCTGTAAGGCTGCTACTAATAATTCTAATATTCCTAATCCAAAGGCTAACACAAAGGATAACGAGCTCCCTAGCCAGCTTTTGAAAATAAACATCAACCCTATTAAACTCATTAATACAATGTGCCCAGCGGTGATGTTTGCGTAGAGACGTATCATTAATGAAAAAGGCTTGATAAACGTTCCTAATAATTCAATTGGTGCTAATACCAAGCGCATTAACTTAGGAACTCCTGGCATCCAAAAAATGTGCATCCAGTAGTCTTTTTTTGCTGTAAATGTGGTAATCAAATACGTGAGCATTGCCAAACAAAATGTTACGGCTATGTTGTTGGTTACATTGATTCCTAGTGGTGTCAACCCTAATAAATTGATGGTCCAGACAAAGAAAAATACGGTGAGCAAATAGCTCATGTAACGCTTATAGTGTTTCTTTCCTATGTTTGGAATTGCGATATCATCTCTTACATACAATACGATTGGCTCGAGAATTCTGCCAATTCCTGAAGGAATTGAGTTTGTCTTGTAGGTTTTAGCCATTCTAGAAAAAACGAAGAATAACAATAATGAAACGATCATGATTGTAAATACGTTTTTTGTAATAGAAAAGTCTAGTGGCTTTACGTTTGTAGCGTGGTGGGTTTCATCGTAATTGATGGTTCCTTCCGCATCTGTTTTGTATATTTTTCCGTGGTCTAATTTGTAATAGGCGTCTCCAGCTTGTGCTACCGACTCTCCATGATGAAATTTTGAAGATGAAAACACTTGCAATCCATTGTCCCATAAGATGACGGGTAAAGGAAATCCAATGTATTCGTGTACACCTTCATCCGTTGTGTAAGACCACAAACCAAAGTCATAGGTGTCTTCTAAGTGGTGTTGAATGTACGCCTTAATTTCAGATTTAATATCCGTTTCTGTACCTTTTTCACCACCTGCCATAGATAAGAACGGGAGTAGAAAAAATAATAATGTAATTAATCTAATTGTTAATTTACTTCGCATAGCACTGTTTAATGATCACTTAAAAATCGATGCAAAGTTATGTATTAAATCAAAAACAAAAAACAATTTTTAGTCTTTATTTTAATCTTAAAAATGTGTGGAAAAATTAGGCGTTAAAACTACATTTCATTGAGCCATTTACTTAAGTAAATCGTCTCTAGAATTAAACAAAGGCTGTAGGGTATAAAAAATGCTAAAAACTCGAGGGTTTCAATGTTTCCATCTGCTTTGTATGCCCCATGAAATACAATAAAAAAAGCGAGGAACTTAACAAAGCTACTCCCAAGAAACAAAAACCCTATCTGGTTGGTATATTTTTCTTTTAATTTGAATAATAAAAATACGATGCCAATTGTCAAAAGCGTATTTATGATGTAGGATGCTAAAATTTTATTTTCAAACAATGGAAGGTCCGCGTTTTGAAGCAGAAATAAATGCAGTGCAAATGCCAAGGAAATGAGTAAAATTAAGCGGCTCGAAAATGAAACCATAGGATGCTTTAGCATAGACAATTGGAAAGGTAATTAATATTTAATTCTGTTGAGTTGCTTTAAGACAAGATAGATTGAAATTGCGACGCCAAAAAGTGTACAAAGAATTAGAAATAGTTTTTGGCCTGGGTTGTAGCTTTGGTCGAGCCACTTCCCTAAGCGAACAAACAGGTAAATAATAAGGCCCATTTGAAAGCCTATCGCCGATAGAATTCCGAGTTGTTTAAGCGGATTGTCCACTTTTGGGATTGTTTTGAGATAAGACTGCTTCTGATTCGTTTTTCAATTCTTTTACAGAACCTTTCATGAGACAACTCGCATTAAACGTTGCGCCTGGTTCTACAGATAACTTCCCTATTTGCACGTCTCCTTCAATGTGTGCCGATGATCGCAGATTAAGGGTGTCTGAAACGTTTAATGTTCCTTTAAACTTTCCTTCCATATCCGCATTGTCACAAACTAAAACACCTTCAACTGCGCCTGTTTTACCAATGACAACTTTTCCTGAAGTGGTTAAAGACCCATTGACAACACCTTCGATTCGAAAGTCGCCTTCACTGATTAAATCGCCTGTAAAGGTTGTTCCTTGAGCAATTGTATTTTGTTGAGAAAATGAACTTGAACTTGATTTTTTGTTTTCTGCAAACATAGGTTTCGGTTTTAATTAATGGTTTCTAAGTAGGCTTCTAAAGTTTTATGTATTTGAACCGTTTGATAATTTTTGGAGGATATTCCAAAGAATGGTTTCGATACTTCTAGGTCGTTTTTAGTTTTTAAAATTTCTACAAATCCAAATGCACCTTGAACACTTTTTAGCCCATGAACTACAACAAAGATAGTGTTTGTATCATAACGATCTTTAGAAACGCTCAATTTAAAATAGTCAACATCTTCAATTGCAGTGCTTAAAGCTTCTTTGAACTCCTTAATTTCATTGGTTTCTGACTCCTCAAATTTAAAAATAGTTTTAAAATTCGTTTGCGTTGAGTCCTGAACAAACTCCATACTTTGTAGTTGTGGAATGACTGTTTCGTACATACGAGCTGCCTTTTTTCCTTCCATACTACTAGGGTAGTTTAAGGCTACAAAGTTTAACCCTTCTTTATAAGATTCAAAGCCATATAATCTGGCTTTGGAAGTCACTTTTAAAAGTTCTAGCTTAGGTACAATTTGATCCCCATCCAAGCGAATGATTTGTAGATCACAACCCTCAATAACCTGTTGATATTCCCCCAACTCAAACTGTGCATACAAGTTGTTATAAAGAGTTTCTGGACTGTTCTCATTGTTTAGCAAAGCTGATTCTGGGTTTAACAAAATCTCGGCATATCGTGAATCCGGATAGTTGTCAATAATATCGCTTTTAGCAAGTGCCTGTAAACGCTTAAGATCTAACAACGCATATAGTTTGTATAGATTATATTTCGCTGGCAAAACAAGACGGTCTTCTGGGTTTTGGTTCAATAATTGCTCGAGTTTGTCTTGTGAGCGTTTATACTCCTTAAACTTGTCTTTGTATATAAGCCCCAATTGGTAATATGCAAAATTGCGTTCTTTGGCGATACTGTCTAAAACTTTTTCTTCAGATGGAATTTGAGATACGTAAAAATCTACTGAATAGCGTTTTTGTTTTTCTTCTTCGGCGGCTTTTGCTATTTCATCGGTTTCTTTTAAGTCAGGTTGTGCTGATTTACTAGACCAACGCCAGTTGGTTTCTAAAGCACGATCGCCCCATATTCTAATAAACTCATTTTTTCCAAACGCCACTGTTGTTGGATTGTAAAAATAGAATGATTTTCCTTTTTTAGTAACTGAATTTTGTGAAGACGCAAAAGAATTGGCAGATGATTTAGCTGCTTTTTTTGAAGCTTCTTCTTGTAACTTTAAGTCTTCAATATAGGATTGAAAATAAGCTTCTTTTTCAGCGTCCGACATAGCTACTACACTTAAAATACTGTCATTTGCTTGAGCAATGGATTCGTAGTAAATGACATCTTCTAAATTATCTCGTTTGCGTTTGATGGCGCGATATGGCTTACTGTTTTCTTTGAGTTTTAATAAGGTGCTGTCATAATAGGATCCTGCTAAAACATACTCTGAATAATCAAAATTTAGATCGCCTAAGGTTTGGTAGTTTGTAGCTGTCAAATAATCGTCTTCAGAATTGGTCCGTAGTGATTTATTAAAATACGTAATAGCTATTGAATCTGATTGATTCTGAAGTTGATACTTTGCAATTTGATGATAGATTCTGTCTAAAAAAGGTCTGTTTTCCCTGTTGGTTTCTAAATCTTCTAAAAGGTCTTGAAGAGCAAGCTTATCCCCATTTTTAAATTCAAAATTTTTAATTTTTTCTAAATGGGCACTAATCATATAAGTTCTTGGACTTCTTCTGTTAAGAGCAATCACTTTATCAAATGCAAGGTTGGCGCTGTCTTTTTTACCCAAAGAGGAATAGAGTTGTCCTTCAATAAAATGCAAGCGTCCTCGTTGTTCGTTGTTCTTTGTAAGTTTTGAAGCCACTTGTAGTTGCGTAATCGCACTATCAAGTGATTTTGTCGTAATATAGGCTTGTGCTAAAGTCGAAGATGCTTCAACGATGTCGTATTTAGATAAGTCTTCTAACTCAATAAGTTTCTTTAAATCTTTGATTGCAACATCTTCATTCTGAAGACGAAGATTGGTTTTTGCGCGCCAAATTTTGGCTAGATTAATATTGCTACTTGCTGGATATTTGAATAAAATATAGTTGAATGCCTCTTGTGCAGGAATAAAGCGATTGTCAAAATAACGAGCTTTTCCCAATAACATGTAAGCTTCATCAATTTGTGGGTTTTTTTCTTTTCCCTTAATGTTCATCCCATGTTTTTGGATGGCTTTGACTGCTTTGACTTCTGCAAGTTCAATACTTGGGTTTTTTGCTTTGTCACTTGAAACAATGTCATCCGTGATTTGCAAACGCTCAACAGGCAGAATTCCCCAATAGTTGTCTTTATAAGCTGCAATAACAGCCGTTTTCCCAGATTCTAAGGCAACATTCCCATTAAAGAGGACATTATACTTTGTGTTTACAGAATGCCAAGAACGGTTCAGGAATCTATCTTTTTTCCTAGAACAACTTGAAACAGTTAAGAGTATTACAATCCCAACAACTATATAATTAAAAATGTTTTTCAACAGAAACGTCTTTGTTTATTAATAACTAAAAGATAGCACTTTATCGTATGCAAGGTTGTAAAAATAATCATCTTTTTGTAGAAAACTAGTAAAATATAGGGTTTTGACTTAAAATAATCGTGAGATCTGTTTTAATTTTGGGGAAGTCTTAACAGATGATTATCTTAAATCTTTCTTATTTTTGTTGAAAAAACTTCCATGGCTCAATTTCATTCTTTAAAAATAAAATCCATTTTAAGGCAAACCGACAAAGCAGTGAGCATCACTTTTGAAGTGCCAACAGCCTTAAAAGCTGACTTTGCATTTACGGCTGGCCAATACATTACTTTAAAAACAGTGATTGATGCTAAAGAAATTCGAAGGGATTATTCTTTAAGTTCAGGTCCTCAAAGTGAATCGCTAACGGTGACTGTAAAGGAAATTGAAAATGGTGTGTTTTCATCTTATGCTAATACACAGCTAAAAACTGGAGATACTCTAGAAGTAGGAACTCCTAACGGGCGTTTTATTTATGACCCGAAAACTGATGCTTCAAACACAATTGTAGCCTTTGCAGCAGGAAGTGGAATTACGCCGATAATGAGTATTGCTCGTACCGTATTAGAAACCGATAGTAATTTTGTGTTGATTTACGGAAATAAAAGTCCTAAAGAAACTATTTTTTATGACGAGATTTTAAAGCTTCAAACACTCCACAGCAATCGCTTTATGGTGCAATTTGTTTATAGTGAAACTGATGAAAAAGACGCATTGTTTGGGCGTATTGACAGTGGTAACGTTCAGTATATTCTTAAAAACAACATTGCTGTCAATAATTCTCAAAAATTTTATCTGTGCGGTCCAGAAGGAATGATAAACACTGTCAATGGTATCCTGACGGAAAAAGGGGTTGAAGCTTCTAAAGTTCTGTTTGAATTATTTACAGCTTCGGAAGTAAAGTCTACAAGCACAAGTACTAACGAGGGAGATTCTAACATTACGATTCTTGTGGATGAAGAAGAAACAACCTTAGTGATGTCTCAAAAACAAACCATTTTGGAAGCTGCTCTTGCAAATGATCTCGATGTACCATATTCGTGTCAAGGAGGTGTTTGTAGTAGTTGTATTTGTCGTGTGACTGAGGGGACTGCTACAATGCGACAAAATAACATCTTAACCGATAATGAAGTTGCAGAAGGGCTGGTTTTAAGTTGTCAAGCTGAGCCAACCTCAACGTCTATCAAGGTTGATTTTGACGATATTTAAAGGTTGTCTTGCACTGTTTTCACAATACTTTCAACGGTGATGGTTTGCATTGCAAACTCATACCCTTCTGGATAACTATTGCCGTATATTGACGTTGGAATTTTAGAGAATTTTTCCTGATCTGACAGTAGATTATTGGTTTTTAACTGATTAAAGGGTGCAAAACCAGCATTGGGATGAGTGACGCCCCAAAGCGTGACTACCTTGACTCCGAGCATTGCCGCCATGTGTCCATTGCTAGAGTCCATAGAGAGCATCACTTTTAAATTTGAAATAATATCTAATTCTTGTTCCAAACTAAATTTTCCCGCAACACAAAATACATTTGAATATTTGGAAGCAAGAGTTTCTAGTTGCTGTGTTTCATTTACACCACCTCCAAATAATAACACTTTCGTCTGTTTTTCGAGCTCAAAGATCACCTTATCCATTTTTGAAATGGGATAGGTTTTGGAAGCGTAGGCTGCAAAAGGGGCAATCCCTAACGTGGCGTCAGAAAAACCTTCAAGTATATTTGTGATCGAGTTATCTAGCGGTTTGGGTGGCGAAAAAGAAGGGGTGTCTAGTTTTAAATCGAATCCAAGACTTCTAAACACGTCTGCGTAACGCTGTGGAGTTGTGCGCAAAGGAGTATCGATTTTTCCAGTTATTAATGCCTTTTTTCTGGCGCGACCTTTATCTATTTGAGCAAACCTTATCCCTGATAGAAAGAAATTTAAAATTTTTGTTCGTAATACATTGTGTAGATCTGCAACTGCGTCAATATGGGTATTTCGCAGTGATTTTGAAAGTCGGTATAAACCAACTACTCCTTTGTGAGAAGTGTTGAAATCCGCAGAGATTACGGTTACCTTTACTAGATCTCTAAACAAAGGTGCAAATTGTTTTTTAGTGAGCACTGTGAGCTTGATATCAGGATAAGCTCTTGAAAAAGCGGCTAGTACAGGAACGGTCATTGCGACATCTCCCATGGACGAGAGTCTTATGACTAGTATGTGTTTGAGATCCGACACCACTAAAAATAAATTATTTAATCCCTCTTAAAACAGGGTTTAGCTCGTCGTCATTATACATTTTCATTTGCTTGTAAACCTTCATATATTTATCGCCGTTGGCAATATCTTCTAACAAATCGTCAATTGCAATAGATAAATCTGTACGCTGTTCTAAAAGAGTGTTTAGTTTTGTTTGACAGCTTTTTTTATGGGAATCAGAAGCATCTTCTCGGACAGTTTCGAGGTGCATGTGATAAATTTTTAAAGCTAAAATTGATAAACGATCAATAACCCATGCTGGACTTTCTGAATTTATTTTGGCGGTGGGTTTTGCTTGAACATTTTTATGAGTATCTAAAAAGTAACTATCGATAAACTCAACTGTGTCTGTTCGGTCTTGGTTTGAGGCATCAATCTTACGTTTTAATTTTAAAGCTGCAACGGGGTTAATATTTGGATCTCTAATAATGTCTTCATAAGCCCACTGAACGGTGTCAATCCAACACTTTCTGTAAAGTAAATGTCCGATGAGGTCTTCCCCTTTATCATGTTTGTTTTGAAAAGGTTGATCTACTGAATTTAAAACTTTATAGGTTGCTATAACGTCTTGAAAAATGGAATTGGCTTTGTTTGAAAACATAGTCTATTATTTATGTGGCAAATATAAGTTAATTCTTTAGTTTAGTTTACTGGAAATGAAATATTCAGACCAACTTGAAGAAGGGCATTAAAAAGCAGTAACCCTATAACGAGTTCTGACAACCAACGATACTTAGTGCTTTCAGAAAAATTTGCCAATACTACTGAGGAAGGCGCAATCGCAAATAAATAACCTCCTAGTTGGTGATTTGAGGTTGTAAATACAATAACATATCCTACAAAAATTGCTAAAACAAGGACAAAGAAATTCGGTGATTTAAATCTGTTTTTAAGTACTATTTTTATAATAAAACTAATTACACCAAATAAAACGATTCCCAGAAACTGAAGCGATTTGGGGTGGAGTATTGCGCTATTAAATGAAAAGGGATCAAAACTAAAGGGAGGTAAATATTCGAGGAAATTTGGAAATACATTTTCTGTGAGTAATCGATAGCTTGCCAAAAGTATTCCTACGACTAAAATTCCACAAAAAGGAATGACAGTGTTTTTAATTTGAGCAACAGAGTAAAATACCATAGCCAAAAATAAAACTAAAAAAAACAAAATAGCCCAGGGTTCAAAAATAGTTGCTAGACAGATCCACATGGAAGCATCTAATAGTTTTTTTTTGATGTTTTGATTTGTTTTTAGACTCATAATTCTTCGAAGGGAAAGCAGTATAAAAAAGTTTGAGATTAGTGTGGAATTCGTCTCTAAACAAGATGGTATGAGTCCAATAAACAAACAAAAGTAAAGTGCTGCTAGACTATTTTTATTGGTTAAATTGTTTTTGGTGACTATAAATATTAACGTAAAAAAGGATGCTAATACCAATGAAAAATATCCAATTTCTTTTAGAGTGTTTGAAAGGTTTGCTTCGAAATCAACAATGAAAATACGTTGATATGCAAACATACAAATCAGTACAATTAAAAAAATTATATACTGAATTGGTTTAGATGTTTTAAAAAAGCTTGTAATCATATAAAGTGTTGACTATATTTGCCCTGTAAATATAAGGTTATTATAAAAATGTCTTGTGAGTTTGGTAAATCAACAATATCATTTAACATTTTATAACCCAAAAACTTTAAACTAAAGACCTATGAAAGATTTATTTTATGCCATTCAAGACCTTTTCGAGAACGTATTATTAGCTCCCTTTGATGCTTTAAGAGCTTTGGAGTTAGAAAACTGGTTTGGCGCAAATATTATGTCTTGGGGATTCATGAGTATTGGGCTGGTTGCCTTTGTGTATTGGATGTTACAACTCAAGTCTTTTAGTGACAACAATGAAGAAGATAAGAGCATCTCTTCGCATTCTTACCTATAGATCAAATCCAATATCTTTTCGATAGTTCATTCCTTCAAATTTGAGGAGTTCTATTGATTTATAAGAGGTGTCTAAAGCCGATTTGAAATCTGCTCCAAAAGAGGTAACGGCCATAACGCGTCCTCCAGAGGTTACAATTTTTCCATCTTTATTTTTTGCACCCGCATGGAATACCATTGAGTTTTCAATTTTTTCTAGTCCTGTAATTTCTTTTCCTTTTTCATAAGCTTCTGGATACCCTCCCGAAACTAACATAACTGTTACTGCAGTTTGTGGGTCAATTTCAATGTCGACTTCATTCAAACATTGTTTGTCAATCGCTTGAAATATTTCAACTAAGTCTGTTTTTAATCTTGGCAAAACAGCTTCCGTTTCAGGGTCACCCATTCGAACGTTGTATTCAATCACAATGGGTTCTGAATCCACCATTATAAGTCCAATAAATATAAAACCTTTATAGGGTAATTGGTCTTTAACAAGACCGTCAACTGTTGGTTTTACAATTCTATCTTCTATCTTTTTTAACAATACCTCATCTGCAAAAGGAACTGGAGAAATAGCTCCCATACCTCCTGTGTTTAAACCTGTATCGCCCTCCCCTATTCGCTTGTAATCTTTGGCTGTAGGAAGGAGTTTATAATGTTTTCCATCGGTTAAAACAAAACAACTCAATTCGATGCCATCTAAAAATTCTTCAATCACAACCTTAGAGCTTGCGACTCCAAATTTAGATTCCACTAGCATATTTTTAAGCTCTTGCTTTGCTTCTTTTATGTCCGAAAGGATGAGTACTCCTTTCCCTGCGGCAAGACCATCTGCTTTAAGTACGTACGGCGGCTTTAGTGTTTCTAAGAATGCAAATCCAGCCTCAAGGTTATCTTTGGTGAAACTTTCATAGGCTGCGGTTGGGATGTTGTGACGAACTAAAAATTCTTTAGCAAATTCTTTACTGCCCTCAAGTTGGGCTGCAGCTTTTTGAGGACCAATCACAGCAACGTGTTGTAATTCTGTGTCATTTGAGAAGAAATCGTAAATTCCATTTACTAACGGATCCTCGGGTCCTACAACAACCATTGAAATAGTGTGAGTAATAACCTGTTTTTTAATGCCTTCAAAGTCTGTGACAGAGACGTCGAGATTGGTGGCTATAGATGCTGTTCCAGAGTTGCCTGGTGCTACAAATAACGCTTTACACAATGGACTTTGGGAAACTTTCCAAGCAAACGTATGTTCTCTACCTCCGGCACCTAGTATTAAAATATTCATGAAAATGTTTTGATTAATATGCTTTTTCTTCGCCTTTAATGGTATTAAAAAGAGTTTGAAAAATAATTTTTAAGTCTAAGAAGAATGACCAGTTTTCGATGTAAAAAATATCGTGTTGGACACGCCCTATAATATCTTTGTCAGATTCTACTTCGCCTCTATAACCACTCACTTGGGCCAAACCAGTAATTCCGGGCTTTACAAAATGACGTACCATAAATTTGTCTATTTTTTTTGCATACATATCTGTATGGCTCAACATGTGGGGTCGTGGACCTACGACTGACATATCTCCTAAAAGTACGTTGAAAAATTGAGGCATCTCGTCAAGACTTGTTTTACGAAGGAGTTGACCAAACATGGTAATTCGGGCGTCGTCTCGAGATGCTTGAACTAAATCTGCGTTGGGGTTATTAACCATGGATCTAAACTTAAAACAATTGAAAGATTTAAAGTTATATCCATTTCGTAATTGTGTAAAAAAGACGGGGCCTTTGGATTCGACTTTAATAACAAGCGCGATCAGTGGCGTGAGCCAGGACAAAATTAATACAATTACGGCAAGAGAAAATACGATATCAAACAACCGCTTTAAAAGTGAGCTAAAAGGGTCGTCTAAAGGAATTGTTCTAAAAGTAAGAATTGGAATAATTCCATAATAATCGTGTTGTAATTTTTTTGACAAGACTTTGCTTCTATCTGGAATAAATTTAACGACTTTAAGGTTGTTGTCGGCGTAGTTTACCACTGCTAAAAGGTCTTCATTGTTGAGTTCTGAAATAGAACAAAAAATTTCATCAATTTCTTCGTTTGTGATGTAATCAAACGTAGCTTCCAAATCTAGCTTGGATCGGTCTTTAAAACAAATAATTTTTTTATTAAAAAACCCATAGGCTGGTGTGTCTAACAGAAATTTTTCCAGTGATTCAGACTGAGGTGTTTTACCTAAGATAATCGTTTTTCGGATATTACCTTTGAAAATAGATCGATATCTTTTTAGTAAAAAAAACATTAAGTATTTAAAAATCGCAATACAAAAGAAGGACACTAAAATATAGTTAATTATTAGTGTTGGACTGAGGTTAAGGTTGAAGTTGATTCCTGAATAGGCAAACATCATTAAACTGAAGAGAAGAATTTGTCTAAATAGGAGCTTGAGAATTCTAATCACAGTAGAAAACCTGTGAACCTCGTAAAAACTAGACACAAAGGTGGTAATCACCCATCCAAAAGAAATGAATAATAAAAAACTAAGGGAATGTATATCTTTAAAAAAGCAAAGAAGACCAAAGGCATTTATAAGCACCAAATCGGCAACATAAGAAATGGGTTTTATGAATCCTGAATATCGACCGTGTTTAAATAAACTCACTTACTGTTTTATATGTTTCGAAAAATCTTTGTGATCTATCTTGATTAATTTTTCATCCGATAAGTTCTGAAAATAATTAAACGTCATTTTCATTCCCTCTTTTCTGGATATTTTTGTTGACCAATTTAACAATTTTTTTGCTAATGTAATGTCTGGTTGGCGTTTTAAGGGGTCATCCTCTGGAAGCGATTTAAAAATTATCTTTTGATCCGAGTTTGTTAGTTTTAGAATTTCGTTTGCAAATTCAATGATTGTGATTTCGTCTGGGTTTCCTAAGTTAACTGGATTTGAATAATCACTAAATAGCAACCTGTAGATCCCTTCAACTAAATCATCTACATAGCAAAAGGAACGGGTTTGAGTTCCTTCACCAAATACAGATAGATCCTCCCCTCTTAGGGCTTGGCCCATAAAAGCTGGAATGACGCGGCCATCGTTCAAACGCATGCGTGGCCCATAAGTATTAAATATACGTGCAATCCGTGTTTCCAGTCCGTGAAATCGATGATAAGCCATTGTGATGGCTTCTTGGAATCGTTTGGCTTCATCGTAAACTCCTCTAGGACCAATAGAGTTCACGTTTCCAAAATATTCCTCAGACTGTGGATGCACCAACGGGTCTCCATACACCTCAGACGTCGATGCAATAAGAATACGTGCCTTTTTGGCTTTGGCTAGTCCTAGTAAGTTATGTGTCCCTAAAGAACCTACTTTAAGGGTTTGAATAGGGATTTTAAGGTAATCGATGGGACTTGCCGGGGATGCGAAATGTAAAAGATAATCTATGGGCTCTTTAATATCTATGTGAACCGTCACATCGTGCTCTATAAAATGAAAATTTGGATGGTCAAATAAATGCTGGATATTGTCCTTATCTCCTGTGATGAAATTATCCATACCTAAAACTCTAAACCCTTCATCGATAAAACGATCACATAGGTGGGATCCTAAAAATCCTGCAGCTCCGGTAATAAGTATGGTTTTGGGCATAACATTAGTTACATAGTTTGCAAAGGTAAGCAAATATTGTTCCAAGATCGATTTGACCCTCTCTTTAAGTTTAAATGATTTAAAAAGTTTGTTTGTAACATTGCTTTAAGTAATAAACAATCGTCAAAGAAAGCACCCTACTTTGGTTTTAAATTACTTGATAAGATGACTGGTGTTTTTGGATTAAAGGATGTTACTCTTTAACATAAAAATAGTTGCATGTTTTACAAACGAAGTTACAGTGTTTGACTTAGTTTAAAAAAACTTCAGTACTCATAATTTTGAAAATAAAACCCCTTATTTAAATAGTTTCCATTTTAGAACAAGTAAAATGAATTTTATATTTCCTATTAGATAGCGTTTCCACATGCGGCTTGGTTCTTGAGTAAACCTATAAAACCATTCTAATCCGGAATTTTGCATCCATAAAGGTGCTCGCTTTACTTTTCCAGAAACTACATCAAAGCTTCCTCCAACACCCATTACAAAATTTACCTTTTTTAGGGGTTTTTTATTTTCATACAAAAAGTTTTCTTTTATGGGTGAACTTATGGCTACAAACAAAATATTCGCGCCACTGTTTACTATTTTTCTTGCAATATCCTGCTCTTCTTCTTTTTTAAAATATCCATTTCGATACCCAGCGATAATATTAGCTGAATACTGTTTTGTGTATTTAGCTACAACAGATTTAACAACCTCTTCTTTTGCTCCAAGGAAAAAGACTTTATAGTTTTTTTTATGAGCTAATTCTATAAGGTTAACCATCAAATCTATTCCCGCTACACGTTCTTTTAACGGCTTTCCAAGTATTTTGGAAGCCCAAACCACAGCTTGCCCATCCGCATTAATTAAATCACTCTCATTAACGCTTTTACGCAATTGAAAATCATTTTGCATGGACACTATTTTGCCTGCGTTTACAACGACATGATGTAGCTGTTCACCTTCACTTATTGCGTGATCTACAATATCTATGGTTTCTTGCATTGTTGCGTTGTGTATTCGAGTATTTAGTATATTTATTCTATTCATTGGGGGTTGTTTCTAGTAAGTAATAACTTAAGGAGTAGAACATCCAAGATTGCGCCCATCTTATATATGGGATCTTAGAAGTTACTGTCTTATTTTTCTGATAATAAAAATACCCTTTTTTAGACTGCATGTTTTGTATAGTCCAGTTCAAAACGTTTTCTGCCAAAAATTGGTGTTTCTGGAAGTTTCCAAACTTAGAAAGCGTAACTATTAGTTGCGCAGGGGCATGTATGTCTATAGGGTATGTTTGGTTGTTGTAATATTTAGAAACTCCATTGGGTTTAAAAAACGTTTTTAAATAGTATTCCATTCCTCTGGATAATATTGTATCAAAACTCGAGTCATTAGAAATCAACTTGTAAGCACTGATACACTCTAAGTTATAACCTGTGTGAAAATTGTCAATCCATTGATGAAAGGGTAGGGATCCATAGGTCCAAGAACCATCCTTATTTTGTTTTTTAGAAACATAAGAAATAACCTTTTTTGCGTTTTCTAACAAAGTAACGTCTTTAGTGTAATTGAAAACAAGACACAGCAACTTTGCCCCTAAAAGGCCTGCATTATAAACCTGAGTTTTGTCCAAAGGGGAGTAGGAAAATGTGAAATCTCCATCATCATCATAGGATTTATTCAGGTCATTTAATATAAACTTAGAAGTGCTTATAGCAGCTTCTAAATATAGCTTGTCCTCGGAGACTTCAAAAGCCTTAAAAAGCGCTTCCGCAATAAAGGTCGTTGCGACAACAGTTGGTGTAAATTTAGGTTGGAAAAAAGCACGGGCCTGCCAATCGAAATTATAACCCCAACAGGCACCTGAGTAGCCTCCTGATTTAAGTTCTAAAATTTTATTTGCTAAAAACACTATTTTTTTTAAATACTCTTCTTTAGGATCAACTTGGTACAGGTTACAATATCCAATTAAGAACAATCCTAATCCCTTAGGGTTATACTCTTTATTTATGCCAAACATCGTTCTTAAATTGACTGGGTTTCGTTTAAATAATTGTATCCATGCTAATCTAAAAAAACGAGATTTGCCCAATACTGTCTTTTGAATTACCCAACTATTAAGACCATCATAAGGGTCCCAGCCTTTAAAACCTTCATGCTCGCAAAACATTTGCAGCTTTTTAAAACTTTGCTCAAACTCATTATAATTCATTTCACTTTTTTATGTATCTCTCCACTTCTAAAATCATGTATTCTTCCTGTTTTGAAATTTTGTATAACTTGTTTCATTTTTTATTAAAGTTTGATGTAAAAGTAAGGATTTGATTTAAATAGCTTGCGACAATGGACCTGCTAAAAGTTTAAAAAACCACCCGTTCGATAATTATTAATTTCTAGCGATTTTGGTTTGTGATATTTTGTCGAACCATAAGTTTGTTTTTTTCTGAAAAGCATTTTTTTAATATAATCGTTAACACTAATTTAAAGTTAATTTTTTAACATTTTAATAAACTAATTAGTTGTAAATATCTTTATAAAGTTTTCTGTAAAAAAATGTGTCTTGATTTTTTACCTCTCCCTGTGTTTTATCTTTGGTTTCTTGTGAATCTAACGTTTTTTTAATTTTCTGAAAAAGATCTTCACTATCTCTGTTTTTAAACAATATAGTTCCTTCAGGTCTTTTAGTAACATCAGAAGCAATAATTTTTCTATCTAAATAAATAGCTTCCCTTACTGTTAAGGCATCTCCATCTGTATTTGTTGCTCTTATAACTAGATGGCTTTTAAGCACTAAATTAATAAATGAAATAGGGTGTGGGATGAGGGTAATAACCTCATCTAATACCTCATCCTTAATTAATCTTGAATATTTCTGGTATAACCCATTATCCCCTTTTGAATCCGCAACTACAAAAATAATTTTATATGCTAAATTTTCATCAATTATTCGACGAGCTACGTCAATTAATAAGTCCAAACCATATAAGTCAACTCCTTCATAAAAATCTAATCTAGAAGCATTACTGACAATGATTTTCTTTTTAAGATTAGTTTCTAGTAAAATTCGAAGAGTATCCGGTAAGCTTTGTGCTGCATTTATGTTTGGAGGAATAAATGCTGGCAAAACAATACCGTTCTTTAATTTAAGGGTGTTTTTAATTTCTTCAGAAACACAAATAACCTTAAAACAGAAAGGTAATAGCTGTTTATTTAAAAAAATTATCTTATTAGATGATAAATTATTTATAGAGTGAAAAGATAAGATTACTTTTTTCTTAAGTAAGAATGCGGCTAAAACATTAAAATAACGCAATAAAGTTATACCGCTATGTATATGAACAATATCACATTTAGCAACAAGATTCAAATATGAAAATATCTTAACACTTCTAATGTTAAACACCTCTTTGGTAGAATTATTTTTAGGAGATTCATCAATAAATGAAACATCATATGTTTTGCTTAATAGAAAAGCTAATCTCTTTATATGTACACTTACTCCACCAACAGCACTATATGGGCCAATAAATAAAATTTTTTTCTTCATAATTTAATACTTTAAATAGAAATAATATACGATACCAGAATACATAAGCTTACCCTTTACTTTTTTATGGCTTCTGGAAAAGCTATCATAGAAATCATAAAGGAGAAAACAACAATACCGCTATGTCGGACAAGTATGGATTCAGTTAACATAAAAACCCCTAATACAATTACAATAGCCATTTGTAAATAATTTTTTTCTGTATAAGTTTTCTTAATTAGAATGAAAAATAAAAAGAAAAGTAAACCAAGGCCTATTAAACCATAATAAAGTGTGGTTTCTAAAAACTGATTGTGAGCATTGTAATGATGTATAAACCCAGCTTCATATCCGTTTTCTAAATATTTATCGAATAATCGGTCATGCCCATCACCTGTTCCTGCACCAAAAATTAGATTATTCTCAGCGACTATTTCTAGCACTGATTTCCAGTGTAAAGTTCGGCTGTCTAAATCCGATATAGACACGCCTTCAGGCGTTTTTGCATTAAACCTCTTTTGAAAGTTTGTTGTAAAATATCCTAGAAATATAACAATAAAGACAACACCAACTCCTAGATTGCCTAACTTGTTTCGACTTTTATTAGTTGCAATTACTAAAATAACTCCAAGTAAAATTAATCCAATAATACTTACTCTTACACTTAATAAATAAAGAGTTTCAACTAAAAAAAGAATAGCTAGAATATAAAGTGATGATTTTCGCCAACCCTTCTGGAAAATATAATTTAAAAAAAAACCTATCGCGATTACGGTGAATAAAGCAAAGTATGTTGTGTGTTTGTTCAGTAACAAGGCAAGTTGCTGATAATAAAAAAAATTTCCTAAGTTCATGGATTTAAAATAAAATGCCTTTATTATTCCGAAAAGAGCAGCAATTACTACGCCATAACTATAATACTCTAAGAGTTTAAATCTCCATTCATTACTCACTGAAATGCTTGAAAAAACAAGAGGGAACACTAAAAAGGGTAACGTTTTTTGAATATTTTTAAATCCTTCAGTAAAATCATGGGTATAAAGTAATCCTATTATTGACAACCAAAAAAAACTACTTAATAATAAAAATATTTTTAAATTAGATCTAATGTTTTTAATCTTAATACTGAACGGATTATAAAACATCCAACACAATATACAAAAAATAATACTTTGAGAATTAATACTATAACTAGGCAATGGTAAGGTTATTAACACCAAAACCAAAGAGCTAAATAAAAGTTTTTCTTTTATATTTTTCAGTCCTCTCACTTTATTTCGTTCATAAGTAATTTATTTAAAAACAGATAGCCATTAACGTTTAAATGGACGCTATCTTTTAACAAATAACCTTTTTTATCTTCCAAATACTTATACAAATCTACAATTTTAAGATTCAAATGTGATTTCGCGCAAGCTAGAAGCTTGTAATTGAAACTTAAATTGTATTTATTAATTTTGAGAACTGGAGAAGGCGGTAGGGTAATTACAAAAACTTGTTCAACCCCCTTTTTATTTACTAACAGATTTAATATTTCACAAATATTTTCATAAAGTTGATTCTTATCCGTCTTTTTATCCTGAGCTCCAAAAAACAAAATATAATAAGCCGTTGGTTCGATATTTGGGATTTTTTCAAGTAAATCAGTTGTTTTATCAAAAACACCTCCTTCGTAAGGATAGCCAAATACATCGGATTTTCTTCCGACAAAAAACAAACTGCACTTTAATGAAAGTGTTTTACGAAAACTACTCGCATCTCTCCAAATAATTTGGGAATCACCTAGTGTTGTTGTGGTTTTTCCCCGAGGTTGAATAAGCGGTAAATTTAAAACTTCCATGGTTGTATGTTTTAAATTTTTCTTTGGAATTTGGTTTATCCATTTTACTCCCGAAAACACAATAGTTGAATCTCTTATAACAATATTTGAACTTCTAAAATACTTTTTCCTTATGCCCTCCAAACTAAAAGTATTTAAACTACTAAAGGCATCTGAGATTTCGAAGTTATTTTTGATTTTTAAATAGTCGTGAGAAATTGAATCAATTGCTATTTCCCCAACCTTTTCAAGGATTTCGATTTTACTCCAATCATAATTAAAAGATAAAAAGTTTTTTTTTGAATCTATAATAAAGTCAACAGAAAGGTAGCAAATTAATACAATCCACAAAGCTATAAAAACACGAAAATTAGGTAACTTTTTCATTTTTTTTCGTGGTTGTTTAATCCTGTTTTTTGTTTTGTTTTGTACTTTCAAGCATCAAATTTGACGATATATTATCTCCATTAAAGTAAAATAGTGGATATAAAAATGATAGAGAAAGTGCTAAAAACGCGATATTATTAAGAGAATACGAAAATAATGCATCCAAAAACAATGACACATAGATTACGACCACAATTTCGAACTTGTCCTTAGGCCATCGAAAAAATATTGGTGAAAGAATAATTAAAAGGTACAAGAGCCCTCCTATAAATCCAACCTCAACAAATAAATGAGGGAAAAATGTATCCGTGGTTTTAAGGTCAATTGTATAATACCAATTAAAATTAGTGTCAGGATATACCGGTGAATTATATGTTACCGATGAAGGACCTCCAAACGATCCAATGCCTCGACCAAATAAATTAAAATCAGCTAAATCATCAAACATAACGCGATAAGATTCAGCACGAGCAGAGTCTCCTTTAGTAATATATTGTTCCACCCTAAACACTACACTTTCTCCCATACTTTTTAATAATTTTGGCATTATTAAAAATAAAACTACAAATAAAGACCCTATAACTTGAAAAAAACGCAATTTATTTTTATGTTGTATAAATAAAAGCACTAAAAATGTTCCAATAGATTTATAAGAAAAACTCAAGAAAAGAGAAATTATAAAAATTGCCAAGAGTAATTTTTTCTTTTTACCGTTGTAATACTTTCGGGTAATAAAAAAAGCTATCAAATTCATGAAGCCAAATAACCCAAAAAAAGCAACAATTCCAGTGGCTCTAAGAATACCTGAAGACATATTATACTTAGGGTTTCCATATAGGTCTTTTAAGTAAAACCATTGAATTTCTCCACGTATCCAATTTATATAATTAATGATTTGCCAAAAGTCATTAATTAAAACAAATATAATAAACGCACATATTAATAATCTAAAACGCGTTCGAATAGCGAAACTATACATTAATATTGAAACAGGGAATAGATAACGGACGCCTTCAGAAATACCGGCACTTAAATTAAAAGAATGAATAATTCCATAAAAGAAAATTGGAATGAAAAAAACTAGAAAAAAAATAAAAGCAGTATGGAATGTATTCCCAAAGAACGCATAAATCAACATATATATCACAGCACAAACCTTTAAAACAGGTGCCAGGGGTGGGTTTAAATGCATCATTACTTCGGAGATAAAAATTAAAATAAATGGAAATAAAATTGTAAAATTCCCTCTAATTTTATAAATATTAATTTTGGCCATTACATTCGATATTTATTGCTTGTGATTTAATTCTTTAAATATATCCAGATTATCTCGAAACCATTCGTGTAAAACAGGTCAAAACAATTAAACTAATAAAGCCCTGAAAAACATATGCAAAAGCCGCGCCAATCCCTCCATAATACATATCCAAATAATAAATTACTGGACAAGAAAGTAAAAGAATTACAAAGGAGGCGTATGAAATATACTTCATTTTCCCTAAGCTTAGGAAGACAACTCCTTTTAAAGCACATAAAGCTTCAAAAAGCCAGCCTATTAACATTATTCTTAATAGAATTATTGCATCATTATATTTATCTCCAAAGACAACTCCAACCAAAATTGGTAACAGTAATTGCGCTCCAAAAAAAACAACAACTACAATCAAATTAAATTGATTCTCAAATTTTTTATGTTTCGAGAAAAACCTTGGAAGATTGGCTGAAGCTTTAGACATTTTAGGTATAATAAATTGCTGAACGCTTGAAGTTACAATGTTAATTCCTTGAATTAATATAAATGCAAACGCATAATGACCAAACATAACACGATCTAAAATAACATAATTAGCAATTAGAAATCGAGAATGTAATTTTAATTGATCAATTAATTGTGCAATAAATGCCGTTCTGGAAAGGTTTAATATTTTATTCTTAACTACAATATGACGATTAGCTATCTCTTTTCCAATAAACTCTTTACGAAGATCTACTAATAAAACCCCTGTAGCTAAACCAGAAGTAATTACCATAGATAATATATAGCCTTTGATAAAATGGAAATAAGTAAACCACAGTACAAATCCTGCAGAAAGAAATTTTAAATAAAAGATAATCTTACTAATTCGCTTAAACATATCAATTGCTTGATAATAACGAATTAAAAGAGTCATTAAAACTGAAGGCACTATAATAAAAGAATACTGTTGAAACCCTTGAACCAATATAGTGTCATCTGAAACAAATCCTGAAAAAGCCACTAAATTAAAAATCACATATACCGTTAAAGAAAAAATTGAGGCATACTTAAGTGAATAAACTAAAGAAAATCTTCTAATGATACTTTCTTTATGTTCTGGAATTACTTTTAATATAGCAAAAACAACACCGCCGCCACCTAAAACAATCGCCATATTAGCAAATATTTCAATGGTTTTAATAATCCCAACATCTGTAGGTGACATGATTTTTGCCAATAACAAACTTGAGCCAAAAACGATAAATTGAACAGAGTAATTAGAAACAATGAGATGAAAAAACCCTCTGTCTTTTAATTTTATAAAAAGTAATAAAAATTTATCCACTCTATTTACATTTAAATACCCCACAAAAATCCAGAATAACCTTATCTGTGGTTATTTCTAAATCTTTAAACTCATCATGTGCTACTAAAAAAACAATAACATCCGCTTTTTGAGCAGCTTCTTTGTGATTTGTTAACTTAAATACTTTATGCTCTGTAATATTAGGCTCAACAATATAATATTCTTCGTTGTTCGCATTTTGCAATACCTTTTGAGCAATATATTTAGCTGGAGACTCTCTTAAGTCATCAATATTAGGTTTAAAAGCGAGCCCCATTAAGGCAATACTTGGTTTTCGTCTGTATTTTAACTCGAACTCTAATTTTGCCGTTTTTACTTTCTCTGCACACCAAAACGATTTATAGTTATTAACCTCTCTTGCTGTTCCTATAATCTTAGATTCCGTTGGGTAATCCGATACAATAAAATAAGGATCTACTGCAATACAATGTCCTCCTACTCCACAACCTGGCTGTAGTATATTTACTCTTGGGTGCTTATTTGCTAACTCAATAAGTTCCCAAACATTAATGTCTGCCTTGTCGCAGATCAATGACAATTCGTTTGCAAAGGCTATTTGTACATCTCTTGAAGAGTTTTCTACTAATTTACACATCTCTGCAGTCCGCGCATTGGTTCTGTGCAAATCCCCCACTATAAACTGTCTGTAAAATGCCAGGGCTTTCTCTGTCGATTTTTCATCTACGCCCCCAATCACACGATCATTATGTACTAGCTCGTGCATTACATTTCCTGGCAATACGCGCTCTGGACAGTAAGCAATATTCAATTTACCCTTTAGTTTTGGTTTTTCAGAAAATATTAAATGCATCATTTTTTCAGTTGTTCCTACAGGAGAGGTCGATTCGATGATATACAAATCGTCTTTTTTTAGTAAAGGTAGTACTGCTCGTGTAGCCGCTTCTACAAAAGAAATGTCTGGTTCGTTTTTAGCCTTAAATGGCGTAGGAACTACAATTAAATAAGTGTTAGCTTCCACGGGCGTTGCCCCGGCTTTTAAATACCCTTCATTGACTGCGCTAGCGACCGCTGTGTCCAACTCTGGTTCTACAATATGTATTTTGCCCTTGTTTATTGTTTCTACCACGTTGGGGTTTATATCTACTCCGTGGACATAAACATTATTAGATGCTATCAGTGCTGCTGTTGGCAAGCCAATATAACCTAATCCAATCATGACTACTTCTGGTTTATTCATTCGTTCGCTGTTAGTTTTTAAACTCGATTTTCTATTATTTTGTGTTTTTGCCTTCTAATTTCGCAATAAAACCTACAATTCGCTGACAAGCCTTGCCGTCTCCGTAGGGGTTATGTAATTTACTCATCTTCTCAAAACGTTCAGTATTACTTAATAAATCCAGCGCTTCATTTACAATAACATCCTTATCTGTCCCTACAAGTACAACTGTCCCTGCTTCAACCGCTTCGGGACGCTCAGTTGTGTCACGCATCACTAATACTGGTTTTCCTAGACTTGGCGCCTCTTCCTGAACACCTCCACTGTCAGTGATTATGATTTTGGATCGATTCATCATCCAAATAAAATCCTGATAAGCCATTGGCTCTAGCAGTAAAATGTTTTCGATATTGGCTAAAATAAGATTTACAGGTTTTTGAACTTTTGGATTTAAATGAACTGGATAAACAATAAAGCGATTCTTGTTAGCTGTTGCAATCGCTTTTAACGCTTCGCAAATTCTGATAAAGCCGTCTCCATGGTTTTCTCTTCTATGTCCAGTCACTAAAACGACCTCCTTATTACCAAGTGTTCTGGATATATCTTGGATAAGTGAGCTTGGTTCTTTAACAACACGTTCAACGCTTTGATGCAAGGCATCAATAACGGTGTTTCCAGTTACAAGAATAGTGTCTTCTTTAACGTTTTCTTTGAGAAGGTTTTGTTTAGAAGTCATGGTAGGTGCAAAATGGTAGTCACAAATACGTCCAGTAATTTGTCTGTTTATTTCTTCTGGAAAAGGAGACCATTTATTATGGGTTCTTAACCCTGCTTCAACGTGGCATACTTTAGCTCCGCTATAAAACGACGCAATGCTGCCTGCCATTGTTGTTGTTGTATCTCCATGAAGAAAAACATAATCGGGTTGAAATGACTCTAAAATGGGTCGCATTCCTGTAATTATATTAGCCGTTAGACTATACAAATTTTGATTAGGCTTCATTAAGTCTAAATCGTAATCCGTTGTAATCTCAAAAAAATCTAATACCTGATCCAACATTTCTCTGTGTTGTGCTGTTACGCATATTTTAACATCAAATAGTTCGGAATGCTTTTGAAAGGCCTTAATCAAAGGGGCCATTTTAATAGCTTCAGGGCGAGTCCCGAAAATGAAAAGGTTTTTAATCATCTTATTTATTAATTAAATCAATAGGTTTTAATAAACTTTCACTCCAAAACGGAATTTCAATTTTAAGGGTATTTATAATTTTTGTTTTATCCATAACGCTAAAAAAAGGTCGCTTCGCTGGTGTTGGATAGGCTTCTGCTTTAATTGGGTTTAGCTTTACTTCTATATTTGATTCTTCAAAAATAGCTTTTGCAAAATCGTACCAACTAGCGACGCCTTCATTGCTGTAGTGATATAAACCAAAATTCTTGTCTTTAGAACTGATGATTTTTAATATAACGTCTGCTAAATCTCCTGCGTATGTTGGCGTACCTGTTTGATCAGAAACAACGCTAATTTCATCACGTGTTTCGGCAAGCCGAAGCATCGTTTTCATAAAATTAGTCCCATGCTCAGAATATAACCAAGAGGTTCTGATAATAAAATGTTTTTTGAGTTCTTTTTGTATTTCAATTTCTCCTTTCAGTTTAGAAGCGCCATACACGCTTATTGGATTAGGAATATCTGTTTCAGTGTAAGGTTCTGTCTTATCACCATCAAACACAAAATCGGTCGAAACATGAATTAGAATAGTATCCTGAGCGTTACAAACAAGCGCTAAATTTTTGGGGCCTTTCGCGTTAATTTCAAACGCTTTTTCGACGTCTGTTTCTGCCTTATCAACTGCTGTATAAGCTGCACAATTTATGCAATAATCTATTTTTGGATGGGTTTTAAAAAACCCATCTATTTGATTCAAATCACAAATATTTAGTTCTTGATAATCGGTATAAATCAAATGTAACCCTTCATATTGCTTTGCAAGATTTTTGATAGAACTTGCTAATTGTCCGTTGCTCCCTGTTACTAATACATTCATCATAGGGTTATATTTGAAAATGTTGGCAATACTAAGTCTTTCTCAGAAATAATAAATTCATTAAACGGAAGCCTCCAGTCAATTCCTAGAGAAGGGTCGTCATATCGAAGCCCTTGCTCCGAAGCTTTATTGTAAAAATTATCGCATTTATAAGAAAAAATAGCGGTATCACTAAGCACTATAAAACCGTGTGCGAATCCTCTTGGTACAAAAAGTTGTGTTTTGTTGTCTTCGGATAACTCAATTGAAAAATGCTCACCAAACGTGGCTGAGTTTTTTCTCATATCTACAACTACATCTAAGACCTTTCCTTTAACAGCCCTTACAAGTTTAGCCTGTGCATAATCGCCTGTTTGAAAGTGTAGCCCCCTTAGAACACCTTTAGAAGAGAAAGATTCGTTGTCTTGAACAAAATCAATATCCTTTCCAATTAATTCATTAAACTTATTTTGATTGAAACTTTCAAAAAAATACCCTCTAGTGTCTTTTAAGACGTTGGGCTCTATAAAAAAGCAACCTGTAAGTTTTGTTTCTGTGGCTTTCATTATTCTTTATTCAGTAATTCCATTAAATTTTTACTGTACCCGCTTTTTAATAAAGGCTCTGCTAATCTTTTTAATTGGGCTTCATCAATATACCCCATTTCGAACGCAACTCCTTCTATGGCGCCTACTTTTAACCCTTGTCTTTGCTCAATGACCTCTACGAACTGAGAGGCCTGCATTAACGACTGAAATGTCCCTGTATCTAACCACGCTGTTCCTCTGTCTAAAATACTGACACTAAGTTTGCCTTGCTTAAGATATG
>Ga0257120_1000521_pt1 | contig 27897 bp, 26 predicted proteins | sample SI106_10metaG_FD_190153 | JGI IMG/M metagenome (GOLD analysis project Ga0257120, IMG submission 190153) | Marine microbial communities from Saanich Inlet, British Columbia, Canada - SI106_10 | ecosystem: Environmental > Aquatic > Marine > Inlet | place: Canada: British Columbia | collected... | reverse complement strand
ACAGAGCCTGTGATAGGTAAATTTAAACGTAGATTATAGATTGTTGTCTCAGTTACAGGGAAGAGTTCCGCGAGCCCCTGAGACAACATTTTACATTAACAGGTTACAGCTCACTTTTTCGAAGCCAAAAATTGGCCCTGTTGCATAGCGAGTACGCAAAGTAAGAAAATGCCCTGAGCAACATAAAGGGCTGCTTCTTATCGCTAAGCCCAACCTAAAAACCCCCAGCCGAGGCTGAGGGTTTATGTGGTCATTGCAAAACAGTGCACTAAGTTTGAGTAAGACTGACCATTAAATATCTACGAAGGCAGCTTAGCCTTTGACAGATAGGGGGAACGCTAAGATCTCAGATGAGATACTGAAGTATGGGCGCCAAGGCTTGCAAGAAGCTCAAATTGTTAAGGCTCTCGCTGGTAGTCAAAAGAAAGAACCTAATAAGCTACTATTCACACCTCCACAGCCTACCCAGCCAAACCCGCCTTTATACTTTTACCGCTATCTCTGATGTCGGTGCCTCGCTATAATTATTGGCATAGAAAAAATAATCGAAGGAACCATAGGCAGTGCTGGAATTTATCAAGACATATTCAATAGCAGTTGTAGGCTCGCTTAAAACAAGCACAGCTAAGTTAGCTAGGGTATTGGCAGTATTGGCTGTTATCACTACTGTTATTTTTATTAGTGGTTGCTCTGACCCATATGATCAATGCATGAAAGAAGAAAAAAGAAAAAACGCCTATCTGGGTGAAGAGGAGTACTTAAAGCAAAGCGCCACAAGCTGCGCTAGAAAGGTTAGGCAGTCTCGATAAGAAAATGGACTAAAAACCTTATTATTGGAGCCATAGCTCAAGGATTAGACCAGCGAAGGCCAGCATAAAGTTCCCAATAAAAATAACATAAAGCGAAGCCAAGCAACCTCCTGAGGTACACCATAAGGGTCAACTATCAGAGCGAACCTTCTACATCGTTGCGCGCACTAACAGTGCATTAACTGTATAGAACAGGCACGTTTGTGCAATAGTGAATAGGTGCTTGAAGATAGTGCAGAACTCTTGAAATCAGCCTACTTTGTATCTCCCCAGATACAGTAACAATCACAAGCTCTCAGCAGCGCCCCCGCCCCCTGTGGAATAGCCGCCCTGCCTTATGGCCTTTAAATTAGCTGTTATATGTTGCCCCGCAGCCTTTACCCAATCATTATAATTTGGCGATCAATCGGTATTAAAATCTTTAAAATAGAAGTAGTTAACCCCCGCATATTGGTCAGCATTATCTATCATTGTACTGGCCAATAAATTCGCCTGGATACTCCGATACTGGCTTACATAGCCCAGTAGAAAAGGATCAATTAATTGAAAAAGTATTTTGCCCAACCCTTCTAGCGGTCGACTCTCAGGTCTATCCCCTATAAGGATTCCTGGACCGTAAATATTGATACTTGAATAGCCGAGTGACTTTATTGCCTCTTCTAATTGTCCCTTAGTTCTCAAATAAAAATTCTTTGAGTTAGCGTTTGCGCCCACAGAGGAAACTAAACTTATGCCTGTCGCACCTGCTGCAAGCGCTTTTTTGGCCACTGCTAAAGAATACTCAAGGTCGACGGCTCTGAAGGCATCACGACTACCTGCAGCCTGTATGGTAGTTCCCAAGCACATATAGAGGTGATCACACTGAGGCAATTCACCATTTATCAAAAATTGCCTGAAATCAATCTCTAGTAGTTCAGCATTCTTAGGCAGATCTTTAATCTGTCGTCTTGCCAATGCAACTGACTTATCTCCACGAGCGGCCAACTGATGGAGAATATTATTTCCCACTAGCCCTGTCGCTCCCGCAATAATAACGTTTTTCATAATATCAATCACAGTCTTTGTAGTCTGACTCGTAGCATTTGGCTGCTAGAGCTTGGGCTTAGGCTATTTGTTGCTTAGTCATTTGAGGTTTTAATATATCAATATTACCCGCTGCAACAGCAGTGCCTTGAGTCTTGGCCATCGACAACCACACGTAAGCGCGGATATTGTTCTCTGGCACACCTTCGCCACTGTAATACACCAAGGCTAGGTTGTACTGAGCCTTGGCATACCCTTGATCAGCAGCTTTTCTAAACCATTTTACAGCCTCACCATCATTCTGTGGAACACCTCTGCCTTCGTCATACATATTACCTAGGTTGAACTGAGCCTTTGCATAACCTTGATCAGCAGCTTTCCTGTACCACTTTACAGCCTCAGCATCATTCTCTGGCACACCTTCGCCATTGTCATACATAAAGCCTAGGTTGAACTGAGCATTTACAAGTCCTTGATCAGCAGCTTTTCTAAACCACTTTACAGCCTCACCATCATTCTCTGGAACACCTCTGCCTTCGTCATACATATTACCTAGGTTGAACTGAGCCGCTGCAGCCCCTTGCTTAGCTGCTACCATAGTTTCATCAAAGTCTGGCGTAGCAAAAGCAGTAGAAGTAATCAAAGCTACAAGTAGTAGGAGGTATCTCATTAGCTATAAGTCCTGTAATTGATGATCCTAACTATATAGAACAGGCACGTTTGTGCAATAGTGAATAGATGCTTGAGGATAGTGCAGAACTCTTGAAATCAGCCTACTTTGTATCTGGGCAGGAACTACTACAGAAACAGCAGCAGTCAGCAGCCCCCCCGTGGTCTGAAAAGAAGCCCCCAGCGTGACAGGGAATGACTAGATAAGAACTATAAAGTTACTGTAGGCTAGTGCTTGAAAGGGCATCAGGGTATATTTTTTGTTCTCTATTCTAGAGAGCCTCACGGACAGTTTGCGCTAGTTGAGAGGCCTGAATCGCAATCAGTTCACCTACAGGCACAGCAAGCCCGGATGAGGCGAGCGCAGCCAGGGACATACAGAGCATCGTTAGCAGGAACGCAACACCAGCTATATACGTGAGATTAATTAGTTTATCTTTCATTATTTAATAACTCTACCAACTCTTACAGGTTAGCTTTCAAATCTTCTCTACAAACAATCCCCCATCCTAGCCCCTGCGTGCAGCTTATCTCAGCTAATTACGACAATATATTGACATTACGCGACACAAAGTTAGTATTGGAGACTAACTAGTTTGAAAATAGGTTTTTTTTCTGTGGGTATGGTTCGTGTTGGAATATTTGCGGGCTTTGAGCAGCTTGTGCGGGATTTGCATGGGGATCCTGGCGCTGTGTTGCAAACTTTGGGTCTCAGTGAAGATTATTTTACCAGTCAGCATGAAGAAAACTTTATGCCCTATAACCTGGCTGAGTCTATTTTACATCAAGCCGCTGTGGCTACTGCTTGCCCTCATTTCGCAGCGTTACTGGGGACAAGACATGAGATAGCGGTGATGGGTGCGGTTGGCTACTTAATGCAGCAGTCCAATAGAGTTGGAACTGCGCTTAAAGAGCTCAGCGACCATCATTCATTTCAGGTAAAAGATGCTTCATCAGTGGATGTTGGCGTGATCGGTGAGCAAGCCTTTGTCAGTTATCATAATTTTAACTCAGTTGAATTCTCTCGGTATTCGGCCGAATTAGCCCTTGCCCATGGTTTAGTAGTTATTGGGGCACTCTGTGGTGATCGCTGGAAACCTATCAGAGTGAACTTCCGGCACAGGCAGCCAGGCCACTTAATGCCCTATGTGAAGATCTTCTCCGCGCAAGTGTATTTTGGCCAGTTTAAAAATGAAATCCTATTCCCTAAAATCTGGCTCGACAAACCGATACCGCAGGCAAACTCAGGCCTTAAAAAAATTCTACAGACCCATATTATTCAGCAGAAAGAGCTGTCAGCGGCAACCCTGCCCGAACAAGTTATGGACTTAATTAGAGAGATGTTGCCTACAGGAGATTGCTCCATTGGCACAGTTGCCGATCGTATGATAGTGCATGAGCGTACATTGCAGCGCAGATTAAAACAGCAGGATACATCATATTCACTGCTACTTGATCAGGTGCGCATGGATATTGCCTCTTACCGCTTGGCGAACTCGGGAGTCAGCATAATTCAGCTGTCAGACTATCTTGGCTATGTCGATAACACTGCATTTACCCGTGCATTTAAACGCTGGTATGGGATTACCCCAATGCTATGGCGAAAAAGTCCAGATAACAGGCCCTAAGCCGTTCCCAAAGGGGATTTTGATCATGTATCAGCGCGTATGCGTAGAATTTAGTCCCGAAATCCATAGATCATTTAAGAGCCACGTTAGGTTCGTAAAGTAGCTAACGTTGTATTTCCCTAGATACAGTAACAATAAAACTAGTTAGGTAAATTCATCATTACTTTGAATCGTGGCCGCACATTTTATAGCTTGCGTAATCAGTTAAGAGAAACGGAAAAAGTCCGTGTAGCAATAAAGCAAAAGCCATACTCCAAGCATGAGCCATACGCGCGGCCGCCCTTACCACCCACAAACGCAAGGAAAGATCGAGCGTTGGCATCGTTCGATAAAAAATCAAATCTTGCTCAATCACTATTATTTACCGAGCGAGCTAAAAGAGCAGCTCCATCGCTTCGTGAGCTATTACAATTACAATCGTTATCATGAGTCGATAGACAACCTAACACCGGCTGACGTGTATTATGGAAGAGGAGAAGCTATATTAACTCTACGGAAACGGATTAAGCTCAGCACCATCGCCTTACGGCGAAAAAACCATTTTGATCGACACCGATCAAACAACCTGATGAACTAAACCATCTTTTAAATCAGGCCGCGAACGGTCCAACTATCTTTGACGACATACAGAATACACAGTGAAAACAAAGGGTTACGTGGGAAAATGGTGCACCCGGAGGGATTCGAACCCCCGACCAAGTGGTTCGAAGCCACCTACTCTATCCAGCTGAGCTACGGGTGCGTTATTTAACGCGAACTTTATAACTGATTACTTCTTAAAGCACTTTTTCTTTGAATAAGTTTAGCGACTTAGCGCTCTAAATACTGCAATTTGTTTTCTACACCATCCCATTCTTCAGCATCTGCCGGCGCTTCCTTCTGGGTGGTAATATTTGGCCATACATCAGCCAGCTCTGCATTGAGTTCGAGGAACACTTCCTGACCCGCTGGGATTTCATCTTCAGCAAAAATAGCATCTACCGGGCACTCTGGCTCACAAAGGGCGCAATCGATACACTCGTCGGGATGAATGACCAAGAAATTTGGACCCTCATAAAAACAGTCTACAGGACATACTTCTACGCAGTCTGTATGCTTACATTTAATGCAGTTGTCGCCAACGATAAAGGTCATATCTGTATCTCTTGTGGGTAATACGGCTTCGAACAAGCGCGGCATTATAGCAGGAAGATTTGCCCTGTGAATGCCTTGTTGAGGTTATTTGCCGCTAAGTTTCACCTGCGGTTACAGCAGAGTCTTAAGCTCGTAAATCAGATCCAGAGCCTGCTTTGGTGACAACTCATCTGGGCGCAGATTATCCAGGCGTTTTTGCAGCTCAGGGTTTACTGGCGGCAGAAACAACTCTGTCTGGCTGGGCTGTGACTTTATTTCGGGGCTAATGACACCATTACCACCTGCTTCCAAAAGCGCGAGTTCTTGGCGTGCCAGCTGAATGACTTCAGTGGGTATACCCGCGAGTTTTGCGACCTGAATACCATAGCTCTGGCTGGCTGGGCCATCTTGCACGCTGTGTAAGAACACTATGCTGTCGTTATATTCTGTGGCATCTAGATGCACATTGACCGCACCCTCAACCTTGCCGGGCAGTGCGGTCAGTTCAAAGTAATGGGTGGCGAACAGGGTAAAGGCTTTGACTTTTCCTGCCAGATGAAACGCGCAGGCCCAGGCCAGTGACAGGCCGTCGAAGGTGCTGGTGCCACGGCCTACCTCATCCATTAATACCAGGCTGCGGTCACTGGCATTGTGCAAGATATTGGCGGTCTCGGTCATTTCCACCATAAAGGTTGAGCGGCCCCCGGCTAGGTCATCGGAAGAACCAATGCGGGTAAAGATGCGGTCTACTAGACCAATCTGTGCTGATGCGGCTGGCACATAGCTACCTATCTGTGCCAGCAGAACAATCAGTGCCGCTTGGCGCATATAGGTGGACTTACCGCCCATATTAGGTCCGGTGATAACCAGCATTTTGCGCTGGGTATTCATGATTAGGTCATTGGCAACAAAGGGGTCGCTGGTCACCTGTTCTACTACGGGGTGGCGACCACCGCGAATATCTATGCCTGACTGCTGCTGCAGTTCTGGCTTACAAAAATCCAAACTGTGGGCGCGCTCGGCTAGGGTTGCCAGTACATCTAATTCGGCAATGGCGCTGGCACAGAGTTGTAACAGCTGTAAATCTTGGTTGAGGGTTTCGAGTAGCCCTTCATAGAGATGTTTTTCGCGACTTAGCGATCGGCTCTTGGCGCTAAGGGCCTTGTCTTCAAATTCTTTTAGTTCGGGGGTAATAAAGCGCTCGGCATTTTTAAGTGTTTGGCGACGAATATATTCCACAGGGGCCTTGTCGCTCTGGCCTCGAGATATCTCTATATAGTAACCATGCACTCGATTGTAGCCGACCTTAAGCGTAGAAATACCGGTACTGGCTTTCTCGCGCTCTTCCATGGCCAGTAGAAATTCACCAGCGTCGGTATTTAGGGCACGCAGTTCATCGAGCTCCTGGTCGTAGCCATCAGCGATCACACCGCCATCACGAATTATCACTGGAGGATTTTCTTTGATAGCGCTAGCCAGTAATTCAACCAGATGGGGTAGGGGCTTGGCACCTATGGCAAGCTCTGAGAGATGTTCGACAGCACAGCCATTTAGGGCGTTGGCGATTTGCGGCAGTACGGCGAGGCTATCCAATAGTCGGGTTAGATCGCGAGGGCGCGCAGAGCGCAATGCCACTCGGGTAAGAATCCGCTCCATATCGCCGACCTGTTTAAGGTGACCATTGAGTGATTCGTATAGGTAGTCATGTTGCAGTGCGGCAATGGTTTGTTGGCGCGCTTCTAATGTGGGTAGATGTTGCAATGGGCGATTGAGCCAGCGGCGCAGCAAGCGGCTGGCCATGCTGGTTGCAGTGTTGTCCAACACATTAAATAAGGTGTTTTCCTGGCCACCGGTAAGGTTGGTGTCCAGTTCAAGATTGCGGCGGCTGGCTGCATCGAGGGCAACGCTGTCCTCACGATTTTCTGCGCTGATGCTGCGAATATGGGGCAGGGCATTGCGCTGGGTATCCTTGGCATATTGTAGCAGACAGCCTGCGGCACTAATACCAACCGGTAAATGGTCGCAGCCAAAGCCACTGAGATCGCGGGTGCCAAACTGCTGATTGAGCAGGCGTTGGGCACTGTCTATTTCAAATTCCCAGGGCGGGCGTCGACGCACACCTTTGCGCTGGTCGAGAACGTCGATACTGATGAGGTCTTCTGAGGCTAGCACTTCAACAGGGTTTAGCCGCTGAAGCTCATTATCCAACTCTTCAATAGTCGAGAGTTGCAGCAGTTGAAAGCGGCCGCTACTCATATCCAGCGTAGCCACACCAAACTGGTTATCGCGGTGATCAATTGCTGCCAGCAAGCTGTCACTGCGGTCATCAAGCAGCGCTTCATCGGTCAGTGTGCCCGGTGTCAGTACACGCATTACCGCCCGCTCTACCGGACCTTTGCTGGTTTCGGGGTCACCAATCTGCTCGCAGATCGCGACAGATATACCTTGCTTAACTAGCTTGGCCAGATAGCCTTCAGCCGCATGATAGGGCACGCCGCACATGGGAATTGGATTGCCGTTGGCCTTACCTCTGGCGGTCAGTGTGATATCCAGTATTTGACTAGCGCGTTTGGCGTCGTCAAAGAACAGCTCGTAAAAGTCGCCCATACGATAAAAAACAATATCGTTGGGGTGGTCGGATTTGATGCGCAGGTACTGTTGCATCATTGGAGTGTGTTGTGTGGAGGTAGATTCCATAGGTGCCTTAAATTAACTTTCGTCCATTGTTATGTCGCAGCCGCAGCCCCTTCGATGCTTGATGATTATGTTAACGTAAAACAGCCTATGGCAGTAGCCACAGAGGGTTTATTTGGCTAATCTATATGGCATATAGCTCACAGAGAATCTATATATTGCCAAGTGGGTATAAACTGGTGGATAACCAGCCTTTAAAGATCCCCGAGCTAAATGCCGCGCCGTTTCATTTAGTATGGGCGCTATTAATCAATGGTGTCTGAGGTAAGAATAAACGCTAGCGGCAAATAATTAAGTAGGATAATAAATTTAAATAGGAAGGGTAAATAATGAGCAGTTTAGTATCAGTCACAATCGATAACGGCGTTGCCACCATTGCCATGGACGACGGTAAAGCTAATGTACTCTCCCATGCTATGTGGGATGAGTTAGAAGCGGCTTTTGATCAGGCTGAAGAGGCTGAGGCCATCGTTGTGTTGCAAGGCCGGGCCGGTATTTTTTCTGGTGGCTTTGATCTTAAAGAGATGAGTAAAGGCCCTGAGAACGCATTATTTCTTACCTCTCGCGGGTCGAAAATGGCGCGCCGTATACTGTCCTTCCCAACGCCCGTCATTGGGGTTTCTACTGGCCACTGCATAGCGATGGGTGCCTTTTTAATGCTGGCCTGCGATTATAGAATTGGTGCTGCTGGCGACTTTAAAGTAGGGCTAAATGAAACTATCATTGGCATGACTATGCACAATTTTGGCATAGAGTTGGCGCGCTACCGCTTGCCTTTAAACTACTTTAATCGCTGTGTGATCAATGCTGAAATATGGTCTCCTGAAGATGCAATGCCGGCCGGTTTCTATGACCGTATCGCCCCGCTAGAATCTCTGGATCAGGCTGCATCGATGGCGGCCGAGATGTTTTCGCAGCTGGATATGAATGCCTTTAATGGCACCAAGAATAAGTCTCGCAAAGGGGTGCTTGAGTTACTTGATCACTGTATTGAGCTAGATCTAATACCACCTTCAGTCTAGCGACCAATATCTATTTAGGCTGCTCATTTGGGGCAGCCCCTCACCGCGCCTCTGGCCGTAAAACCGACTTCTTAAGAGGTGCATAGATATTGGCTCAGATAGTTGATGAAAGAACTATCGACTACAATCAAAGCCGGATACACTTTCGCGATGAATACAGAACTCTATAATCTTTCCCAGCAGTTGGGCCAGGCCCTGTTGCAAAATAACGCTACGGTTACCACCGCCGAGTCTTGCACTGGTGGCGGAGTAGCTAGCGCCATCACTGAGGTGGCGGGCAGCTCTCAGTGGTTTGGTCGCGGCTTTATCACCTACGCCAATCAGGCCAAACATGACATGCTTAATGTGCCGGAAACGGTGCTCAGCAAGCAAGGTGCGGTGAGCGAGGCAGTGGTTCGAGCCATGGCCCAGGGCGCGGCTCAGTCAGCTGGTGCCGATTACGCTGTGGCGATCAGTGGTATTGCTGGACCCGGGGGTGGCACAGAGGATAAGCCAGTGGGTACTGTGTGGTTTGCCTGGTTGAGTCCACAGGGCATTAGTAGCCAGGTACACATTTTGACTGGCGACCGCACCGCAATTCGAGAGCAGGCGGTGAAAATTTCTCTTAAGGAACTGTTGCATATGGCTACTGGATGTAATACTGTACACCCATACAGCTACTGATCAAGTAAACAGTAGTCAGGCATAAACAAAAAATTTATATCGAGGATAGAATAATGGACGCCAACAAATCAAAAGCACTAGAGGCAGCACTGGGTCAAATTGAGCGCCAGTTTGGCAAGGGCACAGTGATGCGTATGGGCGAGAATGGTCGTCAGGCAGTACCGGCTATCTCGACAGGCTCATTGGGTTTGGATATCGCGCTGGGTATAGGCGGTCTCCCCAAGGGTCGTGTTGTTGAAATCTATGGTCCGGAGTCTTCGGGTAAAACAACCTTAACCTTGCAAGTGATTGCCGAAGCGCAAAAAGCCGGCGGCACCTGTGCCTTTATCGATGCTGAGCATGCGCTAGACCCAGTCTACGCCGAAAAGCTTGGCGTTGTGGTTGACGACCTTATAGTCTCGCAGCCAGATACAGGCGAGCAAGCCCTCGAAGTCACCGACATGCTGGTTCGATCCGGTGCCTGTGATGTACTTGTTATTGACTCGGTAGCGGCCCTGACACCAAGAGCTGAAATTGAAGGCGAGATGGGCGATCATCACGTTGGTCTGCAGGCTCGCTTAATGTCTCAGGCGCTGCGTAAACTTACTGGTAATATTAAGAATGCCAACTGCCTGGTGATCTTTATCAACCAGATTCGTATGAAAATTGGCGTTATGTTTGGTAACCCAGAAACCACCACCGGTGGTAATGCATTGAAGTTCTACTCATCAGTAAGACTGGATATCCGTCGTATTGGTGCGGTAAAAGATGGCGATGAAATTGTCGGCAACGAAACTCGGGTCAAGGTGGTTAAAAACAAGGTTGCACCGCCCTTTAAACAAACTGAGTTTCAGATACTTTATGGCAAAGGCATTAATCGCAATGGTGAGCTGGTTGATCTTGGTGTTAAGCACGGGCTGATAGACAAGTCTGGCGCCTGGTATGCCTACCAAGGCAACAAGATTGGGCAAGGCAAAGCCAACGTGGGTATTTTCTTGACCGAAAATCCAAAAATAGCGGCTGAGATTGAAGGCTTTATTCGTGATAAAGAGCTAGGTGGGCCTGTTGCAGAAACTGAAGCACCGGCGGCACCTGACGAAAATCTCGCTGAAGAGTAAGCAGCAGATTGAATTACAGTCTAGAAAAGCGCCCCTGTGGCGCTTTTTTTGTTGCAGCCCTAAGATATAAAAATATTTTCTAATCTGCTGATACTGGTGCAATGAAAGAAAAAGATCTAGTTATTACGCCTGCCAAAATCCGCTTTGCCGCGATGGACCTGCTGACGGGCCGTGAATTCTCACGTTCGGAGCTAGCCAAAAAACTGGATAAGCGCTTTGATAAAGACAGTGCCATCAAGGGGGTGCTGGATCAACTGCAAGAAGAGGGGTTGCAATGTGATCAGCGCTTTGCCGAAGCCTTTGTTCGCTCCAGACTCTATCGAGGTCATGGTATGGCGAGAATCCGTATGGATATCCGTCAGAAGGGCATAGGCGATGATCTATTTGAGTCTGCGATAGAAAAGGCAGAGATAAACTGGTTTGAACTGGCCCGAGATGTGGCACAGCGAAAATTTGGTGGCCGCGCTGCGGCCGATCAGAAAGAAAAAGCCAAACGCATGCGTTTTTTGCAGTATCGAGGCTTTAACTTTGACCAGATTAAATATGCCCTGCAAGAAAAAGACTTTGACGAATATACTGATTGATATTAACGCTTGCCTTTAGCTCTGCTTGGCAAGATGTCCCTCAAAAAGCTGCACCAGTTTTGTCTCTATCCAGCTATGTGCTGCTAAACTTTGAATAAACCCGCAATGGCCGCCGTACTTTTGTACCTCAATACTGAGCTGTTCAGGGCAATTAATTTTTTGCAAATCTGCCGCTGGAATAATCGGGTCGTCCGATGTGGCTATCAGATGCGCGGGTATGCTTAGAGCCTTTAGCCGATCACCTGTCAGGGTATAGGACGAAAAGTAGCTTTGAGCGTCAGCATAGGGCGTGAATTTGGGGATAAAGGTGATATTTAAATCATCCAGCGTCTTGGCCTGGCTGAGTACAGCGCCAAAGTCATGCTCGGGGAAGTGTTTAAGCTTCTTGTGTAATGACGTAGTCCATCTATGGAAGAAGTATTTTTCATAAATGACTAGAGTCTTGCCCATCGCATCCATAGCGCCGGTTGGGTCTACTGGTGGGCAGATCGCGACCGCAGCTGTCAGGCCGAGTTCGGGTCCTCTATCTGTCGCTATGCGCAAGGTGAAACTGGCACCTAGAGAAAATCCCGCGAGAAAAACAGCAGGGTAACTATGGTCTTTAAGAAATAGGGCAATCGCATCGGCAACTTCGTCGGTCATCGTCGAATTAAATATCTCGCGGTTAAGATGCTGCGTGTCGCCATGATCGCGCAGATTGAGACGTAGCACGTCAAACCCTGCATCGATAAGTGTTTTAGCGGTAGTGACCGAATAAGCTGATTTACTCGAACCCTCCCAGCCATGCAGCAGAATAACCAGGGCATTTTTTGACTCCGCGGTGCTACTGGCGCGATCAAATTCCGCTGCGAGTCTCACACCCTCCGCGGTTTTTAATATCAGCATCTGACTGTCCAGCTTTTTAACCAGGCGCTTGGCACGGAATTTTCGTGGCCCAACGCTATTGAGAATACTCTGAATATGCGGGTTTCTTAAAAAATAAGGTGGGGTAAAAGGCTGTTTTACATTCATATATAAGGCTGGTTACGTTAATACATTATTTTACAGTTTCTCTAGCCACCAATGATAACGGTGGTCGAAGCTTAAGACCAAGCCTTTTAAATATATAGAGGCCTCCTCGTCAGTAATTAGGCTAGCCTAGAGTGGTATAGGAGATACATGTATCAAGGAGATCCGGATGATTAAGATACAGAAGTTAACAGGGATAGTTGTATTTATGCTGCTGCCGCTCTTGCTGCTAAGTGTGGGTGACCAAGAATTAACAAACAGGGACCTAGCTGAAGAAAAATTAGCCATGCTAGGTAGTACGGAGCAACCCAATAATGGGACAGCCAGCCTGTCTATTATTGAGCGGGTTAGATCTATACAGGGCATTGACCCTAAGAAGTGGGGCATCCGCAATGGTTGTATTAATTCCAGTCGCATAAAGAAGATTAGATTTCTTGATGATCAGACTGCCATGCTAAGCCTGCGTGGCAAGAAAAAAGCACTAATGCGTTTGGAGACAGTCTGTCCGGGTATTAAACGAAGCGGTTTTTATCGGGTAAAGGATCGCGCGAGACTGTGCGGAGGATTGGATCGATTTAGTGTGTTAGGAGGCAGCATTAGCTGTCGGGTAGGTTCAATTGACCCCTACTTAGAGCCGGTTGATCCGCCTGCGGTCGCTAGTTTGGACTGAATTAACCACTTTCTCCCGCTCCTGCTCTTGCATCTTTAGGGACTTTTGGCATTCTATAGCTCTTGTTATGGCGTTGGTGCTCGAGGAAGGATAATGAAGTTAATAAGTTTGGTCTGTTGGCTGGCGTTTTTGTCTGGTTTTAATAATCTGGCCTATGGTCAAGCTATAGAGGACGAATCTGACTGGGGTTTTGAGGAAGAGAGCCACGATGTTAACACGGCGGTCAATGATAGGAATGACAGTGCTCAAAATATCGTAGATAAAATCCACCAAATAGAAGCTCCAGATGCCGCCAAGCACGGTATTCGTCGGGGTTGCATCGCTCAGCACAGAATTAGAAATATCCGCTTTAAAGACGACCAGTCAGCAATTGTTGATATGGGCAGAGGCAATAAGGCGCTGCTGCGCTTGCGTAGAGAATGCTATGGTATTAAACGCGAAGGGTTTAAGTATGAGTCCCGCCAGGGTAAGTTATGCGAGAAATTTGCGCGTTTCAAAGTCATTGGTAGATCAATGGACTGCATCGTAGAGTCAATCACACCCTATATCGACATTGAAGATGTCGAGCCTGACGAGACCTCATGATGGCTAAAGTACATCTAAAGAATCGCTTTAAAGGCAGGCCAGCAGTCTGTCTTGGGCTATTGATTGGCGTCTGCTCAATAGCTTTGCAAGCAGAGACACTGCGTTGGCAGGGTAGTCTAGAGCAGGGCGCCCTACTGATGGGAGAGATCCCGGCTGGTTATACGGCCAGCTATAATCAGCAGCCCCTTCAGGTCACTGCTGAGGGTCAGTTTTTGCTTGGCTTGGGCCGCCAGGCCCCATCCAGCATAGAGCTTACAGTGACTAGCCCTCAAGGTTTTGAGACCAAGGCGCAGTTCCCAGTGCGCAAGCGCCAATACAATATTCAGCGGGTCGAAGGGGTCCCACAGATAACAGTTAATCCCAGAGCCGAAGATTTAGCGCGAATTCGCAATGATTCAGTACTGGTGAAACGTGCGCGCAGGGACATTACCGAAAGCCTTGATTTTCTCGGTGGTTTTCAACGGCCCCTAGAGGGTCCAGTAACAGGCGTGTATGGTAGCCAGCGTTTTTATAATGGCGTACCTAAAAGCCCTCATTACGGTGTCGATTATGCCGCACCTACTGGGGCGTTGGTGATGGCGCCAGCCTCAGGTGTCGTGCGTCTGGCGCATCGAGATCTGTTTTATTCAGGTGGCACATTGATTGTTGATCATGGTCATGGTCTCAGCTCCACCTTCCTACATCTTAGCGAAATTCTTGTCGAGGAGGGTATGCGTGTTGAGCGTGGCAAGCCCATCGCTAAAGTCGGTGCAACGGGTCGAGCAACTGGCCCTCATCTGGATTGGCGCATGAACTGGCGTCAGGTACGTATAGACCCAGTACTGGTGTTGCAGGCTCTTCCTGTCCGATAGAGCCTCCGATTCATTGTAAAAACCTTCCCGAGATTGATAATTAACCTGCGCCTGTCACCGTAGATATGGCGGTTTGGCTGGTTTTTGCGTACACTTACGCGGTTTTTTAACGGACGAATACAGTGGATAAAAAGCTATTAAGTATCTTAGTTTGCCCAGTCAGCAAAGCCCCTTTGGAGTATGACGAAGCCAACCAGGAACTAATCTGCCGGGCCAGCGGCTTGGCATACCCCATTGACGAGGGAATTCCAGTGATGCTGGAGGCTCGGGCGCGACAACTCGATACTGATGAAAAGCTTAGAGGCTCGACGTCATGACCGATAGTACACCGACTTTATTTACTCGCATTATTAATCGCGAAATTCCGGCACAGATCCTCTATGAGGACGATCAATGCATCGTGATTAACGACATAGCACCGCAGGCACCCGTGCATATGCTGGTGATTCCGCGTAAGCCCATCCCGCGTTTGGTAGATGCAACTGCCGAAGACAAAGCACTGTTGGGTCATCTAATGTGGGTTGCGGGTGAAGTCGCACGCACAGCCGGCGTCGACGAGGCCTTTAGACTAGTGGTCAATAACGGCGCCGACGCAGGGCAGACAGTCTTTCATTTACATCTTCATGTTCTCGCGAGCAAAGATGGCACCCAGCAGTTTACCGAAGCACAATTATAAAGGTATGAGTCAGACTGACTGATACCAATACTTGGAATAAATAAAATATGAAAAGCGCCGATATTCGTGACGCCTTCCTAAACCACTTTGCCAGCAAGCAGCACAGGATAGTGCCGAGCAGCAGTCTGGTGCCCGGCAATGATCCAACACTGCTATTTACCAATGCCGGTATGGTTCAGTTTAAAGACGTATTCTTGGGTGATGACAAACGTGACTACAACCGTGCGGTATCCTCACAGCGCTGCGTGCGCGCAGGCGGCAAGCATAATGATCTAGAGAATGTTGGCTATACCGCCCGACATCACACTTTTTTTGAGATGCTGGGCAACTTTAGTTTCGGCGATTACTTTAAGCATGATGCCATCGCCTTTGCCTGGGAATTTTTGACCGTTGTCTTAAAGCTGCCAAAAGAACGTCTCTGGATTACCGTGCACGTCAGCGATGACGAAGCCGCCGATATTTGGGTCAATGAAATTGGTATAGACCCCAAGCGGCTATCACGCCTAGATGAAGACAATTTTTGGCAGATGGGTGATACCGGCCCCTGTGGCCCAAGTACAGAAATATTTTGGGATCATGGCGAAGATATTCCCGGCGGCCCTCCAGGCAGTGAAGACGATGACCTAGACCGCTATATTGAAATCTGGAATCTGGTATTTATGCAGTTCGAGCGCGATAGCAGTGGCAAGATGACACCTCTGCCAAAGCCATCTATCGATACAGGGATGGGCCTTGAGCGCGTTGCCGCTGTTATGCAGGGCGTACATAACAATTACGATATCGATTTATTCCAGCACCTCATTAAAGCCGCGGCAAAGATTATTGGCGTGACTGACCTTAAAGAGAATTCACTGAAAGTTGTGGCAGACCATATTCGTTCCTGTGCCTTTTTAGTGGTCGATGGGGTCAAGCCGTCCAATGAAGGTCGTGGCTATGTTTTGCGCCGCATTATTCGTCGTGCCCTAAGACATGGGCATAATTTGGGCGCGACCGGCAGTTTCTTTTATCAGCTAGTTGCTCCACTGGGCGAAGTCATGGGTGCAGCCTACCCAGAGCTGATTAGTATGCAGCAAGATATTACCGACACCATTAAAAAAGAAGAAGAGCAATTTGCGCGTACTCTGGATAAAGGTATGGGCGTACTTGAAGCCGCCTTGGAAAATGTCTCTGGTGATGTACTGCCAGGCGAGCTGATCTTCCAGCTTTATGACACCTTTGGATTCCCCACCGACCTGACTAACGATGTGGCTCGAGAAAAAGGCTACAGTCTGGATATGGAAGGTTACGAGGCCTGTATGGAAGAGCAGCGTAAGCGCGCTCGCTCTGCTAGCCAGTTTGGTCTGGACTACAGCGATAGTATCCGTATTGAAGGCAGCACCCAGTTTTGTGGTTACGAACATCTTGAAAACCAAGCTACAGTAGTTGCGCTTTACTCTGCAGGTGAAGCGGTTGAAGCGGTTAGCGTAGACGCCAAACTGGTGGTTATCCTGGATAACACATCGTTTTATGCAGAGTCTGGTGGTCAGGTAGGTGACAGCGGTTACTTGCACACCGACAGTGCCAAAATTGAAATAAGCGACTGCCGCAAAGCGGGCGATCACCATATGCATATTGGTCGAGTGATGTCTGGAGAGCTCAAGGTAGGCGAGCAGGTATCAACCTCGGTCGATGCCAGTGTGCGTCAGGCTACCGCGTTAAATCATTCCGCGACCCATCTACTCCACGCTGCCCTGCAACAGGTCGTGGGTGAGCATGTGCAGCAGAAAGGCTCATTGGTCAATAGTGAGCGACTGCGTTTTGATTTCTCTAATAATGAGGCCGTTAGCGCAGAGCAGATTCGTCAGATTGAACATATTGTTAATCATGAAATTCTCCGTAATACCTCTGTTACAACAGAGGTTATGAGTATGGACGATGCCGTCAACAAAGGTGCTATGGCGCTATTTGGTGAGAAGTATGGCGACCATGTAAGAGTGCTGAGCATGGGCAGTGATTTCTCCGTAGAGCTCTGTGGTGGCACCCATGCATCGCGTACGGGTGATATTGGGCTGGTGCGCATAACGGGTGAATCCAGTGTTGCTTCAGGCGTGCGCCGCATTGAAGCCGTAACTGGCGCCAAAGCCATTGATCATTGCGATGACCTGCAGGATACCATTGCTGATGTGGCTACCGCGGTCAGAGCATCCGGTACTAATGTGGCGGATAAGGTCCGTCAGGTGTTGGGCGATAATCGTCGTTTGCAAAAAGAAATCGAAGCGCTTAAAAGCAAGCTCGCCAATGCTTCAGGTACAGACCTGATGGCAGGCCTGCAACAAATCAATGGTGTGGCTGTACTGGCAACCGCGGTTGAAGGCGCCGATGCGAAAAGTCTGCGTGGTGTTGCCGATCAGGTGCGTGCAAAACTGCAGTCCGGCGTATTCCTGCTTGCAGCGGTAGAGGGTGACAAGGCCGCATTAGTAGCCGGTGTGACCAATGATCTTACTGACAAAATTAAAGCAGGAGATTTACTCAAATTCGTTACTGCGCAGGTCGGCGGTAAAGGTGGTGGTCGAGCCGATATGGCCCAGGGTGCCGCTGGTGATGTGACGGCTCTTCCTCAGGCACTTGAGTCTGTCTATAGCTGGGTAGAGGAAAATCTCAGCTAGAGAAAGCACTTAACTTTAGGCGCCAATTACGGTTTAATTTGCGCCCTTTTTCATCAGGGTCATCCTTGATGACTGGACAGGAAAGCAAACAGCGATAAAGAGAGCAATGAGTTTAATAGTTCAAAAATATGGTGGTACCTCAGTAGGTACCGTAGAGCGCATTCAAGCGGTGGCTGAGAAAGTGGCTGTAAGCCATGGCAGCGGCAACCAGCTAGTGGTGGCTGTGTCTGCGATGAGCGGCGAGACAAATCGCTTAATTGGCTTGGCCAATGCGATTGATGAGCAGCCGAGCCTGCGCGAAATGGACGTGTTAGTCAGCACCGGTGAGCAGGTCACCATTGCACTGCTGTGCATGGCGCTGCAAAAGCTTGGCATTGAGGCGCGCTCCTACACCGGTGGTCAGGTGCGTATTCTTACCGATAACGCTCATGGCAAGGCGCGTATTAGAGAGATTGATGGACACCGTATTGAAGCGGATCTAAATGCTGGCTGTGTCGTTGTAGTTGCAGGGTTTCAAGGCTCCGATGAAGACGGCAATATTACCACCCTTGGCCGCGGCGGATCAGACACCACCGCAGTGGCATTGGCAGCCGCCTTAAAAGCCGATGAGTGCCAGATTTATACCGATGTCGATGGTGTCTATACCACCGATCCAAGAGTTGTGCCGCAGGCGCGGCGACTCGAAAAAATTACCTTTGAAGAAATGCTGGAAATGGCCAGTCAGGGTTCAAAGATACTGCAGATTCGCTCAGTAGAATTTGCTGGAAAATACAATGTACCACTGCGTGTGATGTCGAGCTTTGAAGAGGGCCCAGGCACGTTGATTACTCTTGAGGATGACGATCAGATGGAAAAACCAGTAGTGTCAGGCATCGCCTTTAATCGTGATGAAGCAAAACTTACCATCCGTGGAATACCGGATCAGCCCGGTGTCGCCTACAAGGTGCTTGGCGCTATTAGTGCCGCCAATATCGAAATTGATGTTATCGTCCAGAACGTTGCTAAAGATAACTCAGCGACTATTACTTTTACCGTGCATCGAAACGACCTAGTCAGAGCCGAGGCATTGCTCAAAGAAATTGCCGCTGATTTGGGTGCGCAGGAAGTAGATTCCGACAGCGAAATTGCCAAGGTTTCTATTGTGGGTGTTGGAATGCGCTCCCACGCTGGCGTTGCTGCACAGATGTTCGAAGCACTGTCTAAAGAGGGTATTAATATCCAGCTGATCACCACATCAGAGATCAAAATCACGGTGGTCATCGAAGAGCGTTATCTTGAATTAGCCGTGCGTGCCTTACATTCTGGCTTCGGTCTTGAGGGCGAGGGTACAGAAGAACGGTAATTTTTGGACAATGCTTTAGAAAGCTGATAGATTTCAGCATCTTTTTTGTATTCATCGCTGAGTACTCAAGGGTTAGAAGCAGGAGCGGCCGCCTTTTTGTGTAGGCGGATTATGGATAAAAACACCATTAATGAATAATGGGCAGCAGTGTAGGAGCATGCTATGTTAATACTTACAAGAAGAGTTGGCGAAACCCTAGTGATAGGCGATGACGTAACCGTTACCGTTTTAGGCGTTCGAGGTAATCAGGTTCGTTTGGGTGTCAATGCACCGAAAGAAGTAGCCGTGCACCGCGAAGAAATCTATCAGAGAATTCAAGTGGAAAAAGGTGGCGAAAATGCACCTGTAAGCGGAGATTCCGAGTAAATCGGCCTTTGATTTTTCCACTGATGTGCTATTATGCCGCCGCTGTTTCAGGGCGGCATAGTTGTTTCTAAATCGCTGAGTTTTATTCGCGATATCAGGTAGACTAAAAAGAAGCTATTCGATAGCTAGAATCGAAAGCTTCGCAGCAATTGCGACATGGCGCAACGGCAAGCCGGTTAGAGAACACAGTACAACAAGTTTATGGAGAAATGGCCGAGTGGCTGACAAAATGCGCAGCATTTTGGACGCACGCAGGGCGGTCTAGAAGAGACAAGAAGCGAAAGCTTCGCAGCAACGCGCGACATGGCGTGACTGCAAGCTGGTTAGAGAACACAGTACAACAAGTTTATGGAGAAATGGCCGAGTGGCTGAAGGCGCGCCCCTGCTAAGGGCGTATACGTTAATAGCGTATCGAGGGTTCGAATCCCTCTTTCTCCGCCAAATAAAAAAGCCCCCTTTCTAGGGGGCTTTTTTATTTGTGTGTTAAGAAGGGTGAAATCCCTCACATCGGAGATACGATTTTTCTGTGGATTAATCAGGTTGAGACGCCTCGCCGGTTCGACAAAATCCTGCAGTTCATCTCGCAGATAGCAGGAGTAGTCCACTCTAAAACAGATTGCGCACAATAACCACAGAAGACAAACCAATCCAAAGTGTATTAAAGGCGACCATAGTCGGCAGCAGCTTTCTCTCAGACACCCAAATCAGCAGAGCAGAGGTAAATAGGGTGACTATGTGTAGCTGCCAAATTTCTTTTTGCCAGACAAGCCCAGGCAAAATAACAGCCGCTTTAGCGATCCAAGCTCCAGCTTCTACGATGTTGTAATTTACCCAATAACCCTCCTGAAACCACAGGCGATAGCTGTCGGTAATATTGGCAAAACCGATTCTAAAATAAACAAAAGTCGTGATGGTCAAAAAAGTTACTGCTGAAACAATGATTTCCAAAATGGTCTCCAATAATTAGGGCCTTATTATACAAAGTAATACGCTATCTGCCCCGTCGGGGATTAGCTTGTGGCGGTTATCTTTATTGCTGTCTAGTCATTGATATAAGTTGAGAACAGGTATGCATAGATCAGCAGTTTTTATGCTACATTCACTCCATAAATAACAACGCCAGTGCAACGGTGTATATAAAACTTAATAACAGGCTTGGATCTTTGAACTCTTGCTAGGCACCCTGGTTAACAAGAGCGTGATATTTTCGGCCTAGATACAAAGGACAGCATGAGTAAACAAAAGAATGTTCCGATTATTGTCGGCGTGGGGCAGGTTGTTGATCACTGGGATGGCCGTGATCCGAGTCAAGCGCCAAGTCCGATTTGCTTAGCGACACAATCCATTGAGCGAGCCTTAGCAGATACAGGTAATAGCGATCTGCATAATGATATGGATACATTGGCTGTTGTGAGGTCATTTACTGACTCTTTACGCAGCCCCTTCGACCCGTTTGGGAAGGCTGCGAATTTTCCTGCAGCAATAGCACAGGCGGCCGAAATAAAACCTCAGCAGATCATTTACTCACCAGCTGGAGGCGAGCAGCCTCAGTCTCTGGTTAATGAACTGTCCCAAGCCATTGCAAATGGCGATATCCGCACGGCAATGATTGTTGGTAGTGAAGCGAATGCCGCACTAAAGACAGCCTTAAGGCGTAGCGTAAAATTAGACTGGGCCTCTGATGTGAGTGCAGAGATCCAGGACCGTGGGCCGCAAACAGACTTTATCTCTGCCTATGAAATTGCTAATGGCATGGGATTGCCTCCCCAGACCTATGCTGCAATGGAAGAAGCATTGCGGGCGAGGCTGGACATGACAAAGTCTGAGTATCTGGATTATATGGGGGGGATTTGCTCGGCTCTGTCCAAAACTGCAGGGCAAAATTGTTTCGCTCAGTTCCCCCAGGCAATGAGCAAAGAGTTTTTGGCAGAACCATCGAAGAAAAACTTTCCCATTAGCGATCCGTACCTGAAATGGCATGTGGCCCAGGATGCAGTGAACCAAGCCTCGGCACTTGTCCTTACCTCTGTCGAGTATGCACAAGAACTCGGTATTCCTGAGGACAGATGGATTTACCTCCATGGCTATTCCGATGTAAAGGATAGGCTGGTTTCTGAACGCCCCGACCTATCGCGTTCTATGGCTCTCGAATTGGCTCTGACTAGTGCAATCGACCGAGCAGGAATTTCAGCGCAAGACATCACTTACCAAGACATCTACAGTTGCTTTCCCATTGTTGTTCATTTGGCCGCAGAGGTTTTGGGGTTAGATCCAACCCGGGATGAAATGACGGTCACTGGTGGCCTGCCGTTTTTTGGCGGAGCGGGCAATAATTATTCTACCCACGGGATCGCCAGTCTAGTGGAAAAGCTGCGTCATGACAGGGAGGCCTATGGTCTGATCCTCGCCAATGGCGGTTATATTAGCAAACTGGCTGCTGGGGTTTACTCTGCTATAACACCGAGCAACTGGACCGATTATTCGAAGGACAGTTTGCAGCATCAGATTAATGCCCAAGCAGAATTTAGTCTCTTGGAGCAGGATTGCGAGGCCAAGATTGAGGCTTATACCGTGTGCCATAACCGTTATGGCTGCAATCATGCTTATTTATTTGCCCGTAATGCTGAGGGTCGAATAATGGCCTCAGTCGAGCCAGATCACCGCGTTACGATGCAAGCCCTGCACGACGCTGATAGTCCTGTGGGCCAAACTGTTACAATAACCCACCGAGATGGCAAAAATTATCTCATCAATCCCCATAAGTTAGGAGTTTCAATGTCGGACGATTTTCTCAGTCGCACATATAATCATATAGAGCTCGTGAGAGATGGGCATATTCTTGAGGTTACCCTTAATCGTCCAGACTCATACAACGCGCTGTTTAGTGCGGCACATTTTGAGTTGGCAGAGGTTTTTGATGCGTTTGAACAGGATCAGGAACTCTGGGTCGCTATTATCACGGGTGCGGGAGAAAAGGCCTTTTGCAGTGGCAATGACCTGAAAGTAACTGCTAGTGGTGGCGATATGTCGGTTCCAGCTTCTGGGTTTGCCGGTCTTTGCTCGCGGACTAACAGAGAGAAGCCTGTTATTGCAGCGGTAAATGGCGTGGCTATGGGTGGAGGTCTTGAGATTGTCCTGGCCTGTGACCTTGCCATAGCAGATCCCGGCGCAATCTTTGCGTTGCCGGAAGTAAAAGTTGGCTTGTTTGCCGCTGCTGGGGGGATTCAGCGTTTGGTCCGTCAGATCGGTGAAAAAGCGGCTATGGAGCTTATTTTGACCGGCCGGAAAGTTGAAGTCACAGAGGCTTTGGGATTGGGCATGATCAATTCTATCTCTGAAAATGGTGCTGTAATGGATGCGGCAAGAGCACTTGCTCAGACTATTGCTGTAAACTCCCCAACCTCTGTCCGGGCCTCTAAACGAGTGATTGCCGGCGTTGATGCGCTGAGTAATTGGGATGCTGCTCTAGCTCTCAGTAAGGCTGAAATTGTCAGTTTGCTTCAAACCAAGGACGCAATGGAAGGGGTGACGGCCTTTGCTCAAAAGCGTAAGCCAAACTGGATAAATGGATAACCATTGACTGGGCTTTTAGCCGCAAATCTCCTGATAGTATTAGAGATTTTAATCTTTCACTGACTGGCGGGTTTGCGGTGGGGCGCTCAGAACCTCAGCGAATGTATTGACCGTCTAGGCTGGCGATAGAAACATTATTTACTATAATTGGGTCAATAATGATTTACGGTCAGAGGGTTATAGCCATTCACTATTTTACACTCGAGCCTAAGGATAAATCAGAATCCAGCTGTAGAGGTATGCCGCTGTAACCGTTACAAATAGAATGATTCCTACACCTATCCTAAGTCCTACTTCAAACCACTGTTTTTTCTCCATGCTTATCATGATGCCAATATCCTCTGTAATGAAAACTTGCTCGATTAATATCTCTTTAATGCGAATGATTATCATTTACATTAATTAGTAAGTCAACTAGAATTGGCAAATTAATAGTGTTGGTCCTTTCGTAAGTACCAAAGACTGTCCGCAATCGATATATTATTGAAGGCTATAAAAATGATGAAATTACGTTTTCTATGTGCGAATCATAGAGGGGAGCTGGAGCAGAATGCCAGCAGAGCGATTAAGTTTTGGCAGACCGGCTTTGATACAGGGCAGTTTTATACTGATCGATGCCAGTGGGCCGATGCGATTCCACATTTAGGCTGTGCCTTTGAAGCAGCGGAAATATTACTTACCCACGGTTCCGTTGATATTGAGGTGTCTTGTGAATGGCTGACATCCTCTGCGCTGTTACTGGCCATAAGCTTTGAAAGTACGAATTATACTCACGAGGCAGAAGATGTTATCTGGATGGCCATTAATCGTTTAGAGCAGCATTTGGTACAGGATCCTAGTCAGGCACTTTGGGTGAGTCGACATCTAGCTCGGCTATATAATCAGCTAAAAATCTGTATTGCCTTGAACGAGCACATTGCCAAGGAAAGTCTTGCAGAGGTCAATGTACCTACTCCGATCAGGCTGGCGCACTAATATCTTTAACAGAACAGTTTACTAAATTCTGCAAGGGTTATTTTGATTGGTTTGAGATAGTATAAGAGGCATCGATGGATGCCGTGGCCTAGCCCCTATGTTACATATCATTATTCACTTTTTAGTGCCGCTTGCAGTCGCGAATCTGTTCTTTACTAAAAATTGGAAAGTCGCTTATTTAATAATGATATCAACTATGCTGGTCGACCTTGATCATCTATCAGCGACGCCTATTTATAATCCAACAAGATGCAGCATTGGTTTTCATCCATTGCATCAACCCGAGTTGATTATTCTCTATGCGGCCTTATGTTTTTTGCCTAAAACAAGGCTGGTGGGACTGGGCTTAAGTATTCATATGGCACTCGATGCCATTGATTGCCAATATATGAGCAGCTAAGTTTAACTGTTAGTCTCTGAGCATACATTAGTAGAGCTGGTTGTCGACAAGCGGAACCTCTAATGCATTACTCGTACCTTTGTCAGGGCCGCCGATCATTTCATCATAGGGGCTGGTATGTCTAAGCACGGTTTCGTTCGGCTTGACTGCTTGCAGAAGCTTTTGCAGTTCGACGAGATTACGAGATTTAAGAAACCTTCCTTTGCTGTCAGCAATATAATGCTCTTCGCCATCAATGATTGCCGAGACCATATACAAGCTTAAATCAACGGAGTGATATATCAGCTTATCGATAACGAAATATTTCTTAAGTTTGTTCAGTGGCATCGCCATTTTTATTACCTGCAGGGATCATTTTTTCGAGTAAAAAAAGACATGTTTCAAGATACGCATCTTCATAGCATCTAGATGCTCTATCGCACCCTCAAAAAAGCCCCCGCACTACGTAGGCTTTAGCTATGGCCTGAATTAGAGTAGCTGTATTGCCATCATAACCATGCAGATCATAGATGCGACCCAAGCGAGGGATCGAATATAGGAGCCACCCGACATATACAGGGGAACATAAACGATACGCAGAGCCAGCCAAGTAGTTGCCAAGCCAAGATTGTCGACATCCATCTGAATCGACAGTAGGCACAGGGCTAGAAAAGCTGGCATGCTCTCCTGCAGGTTTAACTTTGCTCGATCTACTCGGCGATACACTGCTGACGTCTCTACCTCCTCTTCACGACTGGAAAAGAGGTAGGCGGCATTTTTTAAATTCATAACCATTGGCAGCAGCCAAATTTGTACAAGGGCCAGAGCGAGGGTGGCGATAATAACGGCGGACATTGAAGTGGGCATGCTTGAGTTCCTTTATTGTCGGGGTTGTATGCTGATTCGGAAGCCGCCCCTAATATAGATTAAATTATTCTCACTTGGTAGTCTGTGGGCGCAGTTGTGGTTCCATTACCCTTTTGGCGTATCGTACACATTGTCTATGCAATGCTAGACTTACCGCTTTAATTAGGAAACAGAGAAGCTCAGTATGGTGGATGCCTCGTCAGAAAATTATAATCAGCCCATGGGTGGTAACGAATTGCCAAGATTTGCGGGTCAGGTCAGTTTCTTCCGGCTGCCTGTTCAGCCCAATGCCCAGGGATTAGATGTGGCGCTTATAGGTATGCCTGTCGATATAGGCACTAGCAATCGCAGTGGCGCGCGATTTGGCCCGCGTGAAATTCGCACGGAGTCGGTGCTGGTGCGTCCCTATGGTATGGCCACTCGGGCCGCGCCATTTGATTCCTTTCAGGTGGCGGATATTGGTGATGTGGCGGTTAACCCCTATAACCTGTTAAAAACAGTTGATGCAATTGAGTTGGCCATTGATAAGATTGTGGCAGCGGGGGCGAAGCCTGTCTCAGTCGGTGGCGATCACACCTGTACCCTGCCTATCCTGAGATCATTGTCCAAAGCCCATGGTCCTATGGCATTGGTTCATGTCGATGCCCACGGCGACATTAACGACGAGATGTTCGGTGAAAAAATTGCCCATGGCACCGTATTTAGACGCGCCATTGAAGAGGGTCTAGTGGATACCAGCAAGATGTTTCAGGTTGGTCTTAGAGCCACTGGCTACGCGGCAGATGATTTTGATTGGTCGAGGCAGCAGGGGGCCACCGTTATTAGTGCAGAAGAGTGCTGGTATAAGTCTCTGGCACCGATTATGAATCAGATACGAGAGACTATTGGTCCCGATACGCCAGCCTACCTGACCTTTGATATTGATGGCCTCGATCCCTCAGTCGCACCGGGCACAGGGACTCCAGAGCCTGGTGGGCTAAGCGCCTCCCAGGGGCTAGAAATTATTCGCGGCTGTTATGGTTTGAACCTAGCCGGCTGCGACCTTATGGAAGTGTCGCCACCTTATGATACGAGCGGCAATACCTCGTTGCTTGCCGCTAATCTGATTTTTGAGATGCTCTGTAGTCTGCCTGGCTGTGTAAGACGCAGTTAATCACACTCAATCGTCCCGCATGATGGGCGCCGGTGTGCCTTCGAACACGGTACCCCAAATCTCAATATCTTTTATGCGCTTGGGGTTTACCCTGTAGGGGTCTGCCTCAAGAATGGTGAAATCGGCTTTTTTACCTGCTCTGATAGAACCAATTTCGTCCTCATAGCCCATGACCCAAGCCGCGTTAATGGTGATGGCACGCAGAGCAGCATCCAAACTAACCCGCTCAAGACTGCCCGTGAGATTACCATTGATAGTAATGCGGTTGACCGCTGCAGATACCAGCATCAGTGGTTCTAGCGGCGCCATAGGGCTGTCTGAATGAAAGGCGAAAGGCACGCCCAAACGTTCTAGCGAACCCAATCGAACCATCTGATTGCCGCGGTCGGCACCGAGCCATTGATCGCTGTAAATATCGCTAAGAATAAAATGATAATAGGGGTTGGCGGATACCACAGCCCCAAGCTCTTTCAACTGCCGATTTTGATCTTCTGTGGTGTAGGCAAAATGTTCCAGCGATAGACGATGATCCACTGTAGGGGTATTCTTCTGCAAGGTCTTGAGTAGATCTATTAACACTTCTGCACTGCCATCGCCATTGGTATGGGCATGCAGCTGATAACCCGCATCCCAAAATGCCTGGGCCCACCGCTGCGTGACCTCCTTGGAGACCATCCATACGCCCTCATGACCATCTATATATCCGGGAAATTTAAACTGCGCTAGCCCACTGTAAATAGCACCATCAATCATTAGCTTAAAACGCCGATCAAACTTCACCCGATGACTGCTTTCGTCGCGCCACTTATCGATCTGCTGTACAGCCTGTTCGATGGTCCGCTTGCGACTGATAAAGTCGGTGATAATCGGGGTCAAAATGATCCTCGCAGGAGCCTGACTACTTTCGACCGTATGGCGAATAAGATTGATTTCAGCATCCGGATTGCCGAATACGCCAGTGCCCATATCCAGCGCCGTGGTGACACCACCTTGATGAACCATCTGGATAAAGTTTTGCATGCCCTTGCCAAAGCGCGCCGGGTCAAAAATAAACGGCATTTTAGGTATCAGTGCGTACATGCCATTTTCATAGAAATGGCCCTTGGCCCAGTTGGTTAATGGATGACCTACCAAGTCAGCCTCGGTAACCTCAAGCAGGTTAAGGGCTGCATCATTAACTATTAATTCATGGAAGGATCTATGCCATAGCATTACCGGTTGGTCGGGAAACAACTCGGTTAGCTCCTCGCGAAATAGGGTGCCATGCCACAGAGGATGGTAGCCCCAGGCAATAAAGGGAATGGTTTTGTCTGAATGCTGATTGGCCAGCTTTTTCAAGCGCTTGATATAGGCAGCTGGGCTTTTGGCGCCGGGAAAGTCGCCGGTGGGCAATGACCAGTCATCTGGCGCAATAAACGCAAACTGAGTAAGCACCGCGGGCAGACTAGGGTGGACATGGGGGTCAATAAACCCGGGCATAATGACTTTGCCCTCAAAGCGCCGGT
>Ga0257120_1000517_pt1 | contig 28049 bp, 20 predicted proteins | sample SI106_10metaG_FD_190153 | JGI IMG/M metagenome (GOLD analysis project Ga0257120, IMG submission 190153) | Marine microbial communities from Saanich Inlet, British Columbia, Canada - SI106_10 | ecosystem: Environmental > Aquatic > Marine > Inlet | place: Canada: British Columbia | collected... | reverse complement strand
TAGTTTGTAGTCGCTGTGTTGTTCACCGCTGGTGCCCATGATCCTGAGATACTATTCGTACTTGAACCCGGTAAACTTAATGCATCGCCACTACAGATGTCTGCTATTGGGTCAAAAGAGGGAACAATTCCTGAACCTACGATCACAGTCATCGTCTCCGTGGTAGCACACTGTCCTACATCTGGAGTAAAAGTATAAGTTGTCGTTACCGTATTATTAATTGCTGGAGACCATGATCCTGTTATTCCATTGATTGAAGTTGTTGGTAAACTAAGTGCATCACCAGGACAAATATCAGCAATAGGTGAAAAACTAGATGTAACACCATCTGTAATAGTAACTTGTATTTCTTCTTGATTTGTTATCGTACAAATCACACTAGACACGACAGCAGTAATCGTTGTAGAACCGGCTGAAATTGTTGGGGTGAATGTTGTAGTTGTTGATGCGGGGTTGGAGAAATCTCCTCCTGAAGACGACCAAGCAATTGATGTACCAATACCTGCAACAATAGCATTTAAGTTAATTACATCACCAATACAAGCTGTAAAATCAGCTATTGGATCGATAGTTGGCGCTGGTCTAACAACTACCGTTAATGTATTCGGTAATGCACATTGACCGGGATTGGGAGTGAAAGTGTAAGTCGTTGTTGCCGTATTGTTTACCGCGGGAGACCATGACCCTGCAAAACCTTCTTGGCTTATGGCAGGAAGTACTAGTGTCTCACCTGCACATACATAATTTATTGGAGTAAATGTTGCCTGCGTCTCAACAGGCGAGGCGACAGTTGCCACATTACCCGAGGAACATCCTGTATTATCAGTTACAACGGCTGTATAATCGCCTGCTGCCAAATTTGTTATCGTATTTGAATTTAACGATGAGAAAGAAGTAGTTGAAATCAACATACCCGAAGCATCATACCATTGGTAAGTCCATGGCAATGCTGAGCCAACTGCCTCAACAGTTGCACTACCTTCGGCAGCAGAAGAACCACATGAAACATCAACTGCAGAAATATTTGGTGGTTCAGCACAACATGATAGCATACTTGAATACTCTGTCGTTAAATCACTTTGACAATAAGCGCCTACGTAACTACCAGATTCATTATCGGCCGAAGTATTTACAGTTAAAGTGAGCGGAACACTTGAAGAGCAAGATATAGGAGGTAAAGTAGTTAATGTCCAACAAAATTCTGGATCGCAATTTTCAGCTCCTGAATCCCCATAGTTATCTCCAGGATCATTGGGATCACAGGGAATAGGACTACACCCTCCATTTGATTCATAATAAAACCCTGAAGGGAATGTTCCTGCATTTGGTCCTGATCCAGTAACACCTGCTGGAACCCAAGACCAACTTCCAGAGCCAGAACAAGAGGGCGGAACAGTTGTCGCAACGTCATTGACTGTAGTCTCCCAACCAGCACCCCACTCTACCTGAACACCATGAAGCCAAACCGCACCTGTTTGATTGTAATCGGTTATGGTGTAACAAAATTCAACAGTTTGACCGGCTGAATAAGCACCATTAATCGGAGGAGGATTTGCAGTCAATATACCAACCTCAAGACAACCCGAGCAATCCAAATCATTATTAAGGTCTAGAGAAAAAGTTCCTTGAATAAAAGGAGCATTTCCGCTAATTTGAATAAGATATGTTTCACCAATAATCAGTGGTCCAAAAGTCTCATTTAAATTACCTGCGGCATCAGCTACGGCACATCCTCTTCCGGTAAGATTAATGCAATTACCAGACCACAGTCCAAAGTTCAAATTTGCCATTGAACCAGAAATATTCACCCCTAATTCGGTTCCACTGGCTACAAAGGAATACCAGACATCTACTGCCCCATCAGCCATTTCAGTTGCTGAACCTTGGCACCCTGTCATGTAAACATAGGGATTTGCCGCAGTAGAACCTATTGTACTGCCATTTTCTGTAATTGCAGCACCGACTCCATATTGAGTGGGGTTTCCTCCGGTACAGGCATTTGGTGCGGGTAGTGTTCCTAGATCAACTGCATTTGAACAATCATCCCCTTGCGCAAAGACAAAATTTGAAAATATCAAGAAAACTAAAAGTATCAAGCGTGTCCGTTTCATATTGTTTAGTTTTTAGATTTAAAGAACTTGTGAGACTTAGGAACAAAAATGTTCCCATTCTCAGCGATTACGTGAATGTTGTTTGATTCCAATAATTCACTTTGGAAACAATTATCGAGATAAGAGTTATCAGTTAAAAGCAGTTGATTTTTACTTTTCAGATATACAATAGCACCATCATCAAATTGCAACTTGAAACCCACTTCTTGATGATAATATCCACACCAATTTGCATTATTAACGGCTTCTGTTATTTTAGATAAAGAGTATTTTGAGCCTAATTGAATATCTGAATACTTTTCCTGAGCATGTGTAAAAAACACAGTGAAGAAAAGACAAAAAAGTAGAGTCTTTTTCATAATTGAGTCTATGAGAACTCCATTAAAATTCAAGGCTTAGCACTGCACTTTGCGTGAGGACTTTTAGAGGAAATCAGCTGTTAAATGCAAATAAAATGCACATACAGAGGGAGATAACAATCCAACTAGAGGGAGGCTTTGAGTTTCATTAAGAGTTTAGTTTTGTTTTAGTTTAGCAAAGCAAAAGTAAGAGAATCGTCGAGAAAGTCAAAATATTCAAAGGGTTTTTAATCTGTGCAATTGCACGGCGCATCAAAAAGCACCTCAACACCTCTTAGCATATCCCTAATTTCAGACTGTTTTTTCGAATTATACATAAGGCCTCTTAGATCCAATTCTATGAGTGATTTAGAACGGTTTAAACCTGTACCCAGGGTGCTTATTGGGTTGTTATACATATCTAACACTTCGAGCTTCGGACAGATGTAAATAGAATTAGGAATGTAAGTCAAATCATTACTTCCAAGGCGAAGTTCTCTTAGATTTTCTAACTTAAATAATAGCTTTGGAAAAACCTCAAATCTGTTTTTACTTAAATTAAGGATTTCAAGATTCTTGAAACCTAAAATAGAGGGGTTTATTGCGCCAAAACGATTCTTTGATAAATCCAACCCAATAAGATTGGTATAAATAAATATCTCCGAAGGGATTTCTGATAATTTATTTCGTGAAAGGCTTAAATAAAAAACAGAATCTGGAGGTATCGCTTTAGCTTCTTTTAATGAATAGTAAGATTGTGCGCTAACAGAAAGAGGGATACTAGTGCTCCAAGTGATTAAAAAAATTACGAACCTTTTTACTGTCATCATTTAATTGTGATTTCAATGCCTCTAAATTAGAGAAAGTTTTTTCTTTTCGAATGTAGCGATACAAGAATACTGCCACGTGTTCACCATAAACTTCCGTATTGAAATCAAAAAGATGTACTTCAACCTTTTTCTCTAACGATTCTTTAGCTAAAACTGTTGGATTCATCCCAATATTCATCATTCCATCAATTAAGGCACCACCAATTTGAACTCGCACCGCATATACCCCATCTTTTGGCAAGATTTTATGCTGATTTTTGATTTCAATATTGGCTGTTGGAAAACCGATTGTTCTTCCGATTTTCTGACCTTCTACTACCACGCCGGAATACCGAAATGGTCTCCCTAAAAAACCGTTCGTTTTTTCAATGTCTCCTTCCAAAAGGGACTGTCTTATTTTTGTAGAACTCACATTGACCTCTTGAACCTCTTCAGCTGAAATTTCCTCAACTTTAAAATCAAAAATCTTTGCAGTCTCTTTTAAAAATTCTAAATCTCCTTCACGATTTCTCCCAAATTGATGGTCATAACCAATAACTAGAGTTTTAACTTTTAACTTTTCAACGAGTATATCACGGACAAATTCAAAGGCTGTCAAACGAGAAAACGCTTTGGTAAATGGATAAATAATAAGATTATCTAAACCTAATTTTTCAAGAGAATCTATTTTTTCATCAATGGTTTGGATCAATTTCAAATTATGATTATCCGGAAAAACTACCATTCTTGGATGAGGGTAAAAAGTAAAAAGAATACTCTCCCCAGATATTTCAACAGCCAATTTATTGAGACGAGATAAAATTTTCTGATGACCTTTATGAACACCGTCAAAAGTCCCAATCGTTACAACGGAGTTTTTAAATTCTCCTAACTCGTCAATTCCTTTATAAATTCTCACCTCTTGATTGTAGGCTACAAATTTACGCAATTGTACTTAATGGACTTTCCCATTCAAAGGATTAAGTCTATTTTTATCAGAAATAAATAAAAATGAAAAAAAACCTTAGCTTAATTTTTAGTTTTTTCCTTGTCTTAAATCTATTTGCCGACGAAGGGATGTTAATCCCATCCTTGATCAAAGCTTTTGAATCCGATATGAAAGCAAAAGGAATGCAACTTAGCGCCGAAGATATCTACAGCGTAAACGCCTCCAGTCTCAAAGATGCAATATTTCAATTTGGAGGTGGATGTACCGCAGAGGTTGTTTCTAACAAAGGACTACTCCTGACGAATCATCATTGTGGATACTCACAAATCCAGTCACACTCTTCTCTTGAAAACAATTACATTGAAAATGGATTTTGGGCTCAAAATTTTGAACAAGAACTCACGAATCCAGGACTAACGGCGATGCGGATCGTTCGTATTGATAATGTTACTGAAGCTGTATTACTCGGGATATCTTCAGACACACAAAAAGATGAAATCAAATCAAACATTGAACAACTCATTAAACAGGCAACAGAAGGCACACACTATACGGCTCAAGTAAAGGCTTTTAATTATGGAAATGAATATTACCTCATGCTTAAAGAAACTTTTTTAGATGTACGATTTGTTGGGACACCTCCCAATTCAATTGGTAAGTTTGGAGGGGATACGGATAATTGGGTCTGGCCAAGACATACTGGAGATTTTTCCGTTTTCAGAATCTATGCAGGGAAAGATAATAAACCAGCAAATTATTCAATTGAAAATGTACCGTACTCACCCCTGCACTACTTGCCGATTTCTATAAAAGACCGAAAAAGTGGAGATTTCACAATGGTTTATGGATTTCCTGGTAGTACAGAACAGCATGTTTGCTCTAATTATTTAAGCCAAATCATGGAAAAAGAACGTCCGGCTCGAATACGGATGAGAGACCTTTCTTTATCTGTTATTGACAAAGCAATGAAAAACTCGGAACTCGTTCGTATTCAGTATGCCTCTAAGCAAGCGCGTATATCAAATGCTTGGAAAAAATGGATTGGTCAAGTCGACGGACTTAAAAGGCTTGATGCCGTTGACCTAAAAGAGCAAACTGAAAGTAAATACACACAAAAAGCGTTATCGAATGACACATGGTCAAAGAAATATGGGCAAGTCGTAGATAAAATGAATGCTCTTTCAGCAGCAGCGTTTGATTATGAATTCAAATATGCCATGGGTATCGAGTACTTTTATGTTGGTGCTGAATATTTCAAGCTGATTCGTTCAACACAAGACCTCATCAAAAATTATGAGAAGTACGAAGAGGAAGGGAAAATTAAGGATGTTAAAACCTCCTTGCTTGAAAACGCAAAAGCCTTCTTTAAAAATTACAATGTTCAAATTGATAAAGAGATCTTTGAGTTATTAAGCAAAGAATACTTTCACCATAATTCGCCTTCAGATAAGAGGATAGCATCCTCAATTATCTATAATAAATCTGCTTTTACAGATGCTTCGCGTTATGAAAAATTCATTACTCAATTCACCAAAAAAAACGTCAAAAAAATAAGCAAAGATCCAGGCTATGCGCACTATTCAAATTATTATAACAATTGGGTAACTGACGTAATTCCAAATTATTATGGCTTTAAGGATAATATGGATCTTTTACTTAAAACTTTTGTAGCCGGGAAATTAGAAATGTTCCCTAATAAAAAACATTGGCCAGATGCAAATAGCACATTAAGAATAACCTTTGGTCAATTAGAGGGCTCTGAACCCGCAGACGGAAAAGTATACACCGAGCATACAACATTAGATGGGATTATTGCAAAATACAATTCAGGGAATCCAGACTTTGACTTAAAGCCTAGGATGTTGGAGCTTTATCAAAGTAAAGATTATGGTCAGTATGCTCAAGACGATGAATTATGGGTTTGTTTCTCAGGATCTAACCATACGACAGGTGGCAATTCTGGCTCGCCTGTATTGGATGCAAATGGTTACTTAATGGGACTTAACTTCGATCGTAGTTGGGAAAGCACTATGAGTGATTATATGTTTGACCCTAATCGATGTAGAAATATCGTTGTTGATATTAAATATGTCCTTTGGGTTATTGATAAGTATGCCAATGCAAGCCATCTTATTGATGAAATGGAGCTAAAAAAATAGGCATAAAAAAAGGCAGCCGGGGCTGCCTTTGTTCTTTTGATGTAGTGCTTAGTGAGCAGCTTCTTCAGTCGCGTCCTCAGATGCGTTACCAGAAGCATCACCGCAAGATGATAAAGCTACTAATGCTACAGCTGCAGCTACCATCATTGTTGAAAATACTTTTTTCATTTTTCTAGGTTTTAATTATGTGAATATTCGCGACAAAACTACGAACTTATCATTGAAAAGACAAGAAGTTTCTATTCGCCAAGTTTAATACTTTGGATTCTGTTTGGTGTTTCGCTTGAAAAATAGATCCCAATGTTGATTTTCTGTTCACCTTGAGCATAAACTGCAGCAGAATAAATATCCTCATCTGCTTCATTTCCTTGAAACTGATAATTAAAGGCTCCGTTTGGATGACTCTTAAAAAAATCCTTAAGAACCATAGCGGCTTGCGCATGGTTGTATATACCTTCAACGTTATCTAAAATAAGTAAAACAGGGTTTTCACAAAATGAAATCACTCTTGGTGCGTCATTTTTCTCAAATGCGGTTGATATTTCTACATAAGGTAAATCTGCTCCTAATGGCGCGCCAAGAAATAAAATATTGAAATAAAATAATACGATAGCCATGTAGATTTTTTAGAAAAGTAACAAAAATTAGACCAATATCAATAAAATAGAAACGTAAAGGGCTTGAAAACATAATAAAATAAGGCTTCTTTAGAACGATTATAAATAATACCCTTTTTATGGTATTGTAAACACCCAATTGAGTACTTAATTTTGATCTCGTGTACACTTCAAATAATTTAAAAACCAAATTAATAAAAGTGAAATGAGAAGAATAGTTTTAGTTACTACCCTACTGTGTTCTGCAGTACTAATTGGGTGTAAAAAGAAAGGTTGTATAGACCCTTCGGCCACAAACTACAACGCGGAAGCCGAAAAAGATAATGGATCCTGTGAATATTATGAAGTTCCAACCGATTATATATTTATTGATGGTTTAGGTAACAATACTGTTTCCTTTAGTGGTCAAACAGCAAGAATGGATATGCTATCGGAAATGATATCTTACCTGAAAACTGCCAATAATGGAGGTGCTCAATTAGATGCTACGACGTTGTTAACGATGTATGATAATTCGTATGCATCCTGGTCCGATCAAGACCTTGTCAATAATGGAAAACAACTCAAAAATAAAACCGCTCTAGGCGATGATGCTATTAAAGCACAATTCGAAGCCTGGATGACCGAAGCTGCCGCAGAGACACCCCCATCAGAGGGCTATCTACAAGCTTCTTCAGGACATGAGTGGACCCAACTTATTGAAAAAGGATTAATGAGTGCGTGTTTTATAAGTCAATTGACAGCAAATTATTTGGATGGTATAATGGAAGATGATAATGTCCAAGTTGTTGATTATCAAAATGATAAATATTACACAGAAATGGAACACCACTGGGATGAAGCTTATGGTTATTTCACAGATGCTCCAGACTATCCAATAAATGGCACAAACCGTTTCTGGGGCAAGTACGCGAACAATACGCTCGAACCCCTTTTACAATCGGGTTCAAGAATTAATACCGCATTCAGAACGGGCAGAGCAGCTATTTCCTCTGACATATTGATTGATGTTCCTGGACAAGTATCAATTATTCAAGAGGAGTCAAGAAGAATGGTTGCAGGTATGGCAATTCACTATTTAAATGCCACAAAACAGAAAGTAGCAGATGGCGAAACCCAAAATAAAATAAACCATTATTTATCGGAAGCATGGGCATTTATTTACGGAATTCCATTTTGTAAAAATCCTGATTTGACTTATTCAGAGGTAAACAATTTACTGGTTCAAATTGATGCTGACTTTGAAGGGTTTTCTCAGAATTCGGTTTCGATTAATGCAATGATTGATGAAATCGCAATTGCTGCAGGATTAGAGGCATTCAAAAATGAATTATAGAAATAAATATCGATAACTTTGCACCCCATAATTAATGGGGTGCTTTTAATTTGAAAAGGATGAGAGATCAAGTAAGTAAATCAGGAATGGAAAAGATAATAATTCTAGTTGTTATTCTTTTTGTTTCATTTTCTTGTAAAAAAAGAGGGTGTATGGATCCAGATGCTCTAAATACTGATCTTGAAGCTGAAATAGCCGACAATAGTAGCTGCAACTACGCAGATTTTGATAGAGCTGAAATGCTTTCAAATGTTTGTGATAATTATATCTTACCGGCTTATCAAAATTTCAGTAATAAGAACATCGCTCTTAACCAAGCAGCACTTTATTTTTCATCAAATCCTACTTTAGAAAGTTTCGAGGCTATGAAAAGTGAATGGGTGAATGCACTCGTAGCTTGGCAGAAAGTATCTTTCTTGGACTTTGGTCCAGCAGACTACTACACCTTAAAAAACCAAGTAAATATATACCCTGTTGACACCAATATAATAGATGAAAACATTGCTCTCGGTTCGTATGACTTAAATCTTGCATCTAACAATGACGCAAAAGGATTTCAAGCCTTAGACTTCCTCTTAAATCAACCTGGACTGAATGAAGATGGACACGTGACGTACTTCACAAATAATACCAACGCTAACGACTATTTATTAGCACTGACGGCTAACCTAGTTGAATTGTCACAAAACGTGAATGATGAATGGGTGAACACTTACAATCTTAACTTCAAAGACAATAATAGTTCAAACGCCCAAGGTAGTTCAGTAAGCAATTTGGTTAATGGGTTATGTTCCTACTATGAGACTTACATCAGAAAAGGGAAAATTGGTCTTCCTCTCGGCGTTTTTAACGGATTTACACAAGAGGAGATGCCAAAACTTGTTGAATGTTATTATTATGGTTCATCTCTCCCTTTTGCCAGAGCAGCAATAGAAGGGATGTCGAAATTTATAAATGGCGTTCATTTTAATTCAACAGAAAACAGACTTGGTCTAGATGACTATATGGATTTTGTTGGCGCAACCCACAACAACAATCCGCTTGCCGACGTCATATTGAATCAGTTTGAGAAAATTATAGAAAGACTCTCACTTTTGAATGATCCGTTGAGTAACGAAATCCTTGTGAATAAACCTGCTGTTGAAGACGCATATTCAGAACTTCAAAGACTTGTTCCTTTTATGAAGGTTGATATGACATCAGCGCTTGGTGTTCTAATTACCTATCAGGATAATGATGGAGATTAGACAGTGGCTAGATAGACTGACTTTTTCACCAAAATCTATTGCACCTCTTGTTGTGTTCCGGATATTGTTCGGAATAATGATGCTACTCAGTACAATCCGATTTATCAACAAAGGGTGGGTTGAAGAGCTCTATGTTGAACCCTCTTACTTTTTCACTTATCTCGGTTTTGACTGGGTGAGACCGTTTGATGCAACAGGTATGTACATGCTTTTTGGTATTCTCATTACTTGCTGTGTTTTTATAACCGTCGGCTTTTTATATCGATTTAGTGCTACTTTATTTTTTTTATGCTTCACCTATATCGAACTAATTGACAAGACCAACTACCTCAATCATTACTACTTCATAAGTCTAGTCGGGTTTTTACTCGTTTTTCTGCCCGCAAATAAATATTTCTCCTTGGATACCTATTTTAAATTAACCTCCAAGAAAAAACACACCCCTGCTTGGACGGTCCATATTATTATGTTTCAACTCGCAGTGGTCTACGTTTTTGCTGGTATTGCGAAACTAAATTATCACTGGTTATTCGAAGCACAACCCCTTACAAATTGGCTTAAACACCAAACAGATTTGCCGCTGATTGGTCCACTAATGAATTACGAGTTCACTGCCTACCTCTTCAGTTGGGGAGGTGCTGCTTTTGACTTGAGTATTCCTTTCCTTTTAATGCACAGTAAACTCAGACTACCAGGGTATATTTTGGTGGTATTATTTCACGGTTTGACAGCGGCAATGTTTCCGATTGGGGTATTCCCCTTTGTAATGATCATAAGCACTCTCATTTTCTTTCCTGAAAGCTTTCATGAGAAAATTATTCGTTCGCTCCATATTCTCTTCAATGTAAAAAATGAACAAGAGATTTCATCGACGCCAGCTAAAAAAAAGAACAAGAAGAATATTCAAGCATCATTGATCGCGCTTTACGTCGCTGTTCAAATGCTTGTACCTATAAGATATCTATTTTATGATGGTGATTTGTTTTGGACCGAGCAAGGCTATCGCTTTAGCTGGCGCGTCATGCTTATTGAAAAAGTTGGTTATGCACAATTCTATATTCACGATCCTGCTAGTGACAATAAAAAATTGATAAATACACGTACCTATTTAACCCCTCAACAAGAAAAAATGATGGCGACGCAACCGGATATGATTCTCCAATTTGCCCATCATCTTAGAGATACCTATAAAGACACCATTATTATGGAAAATAATGGGGCACAAATCAGAATAAGTGATCCAAAAATTACGGCTGAAATATATGTCAGTCTATTTAATAAAGGAAGTAGGTTGTTTATCAATTCCGATGTAAATTTGTCAAAAATTAAACGTGGTTTTCACGCTAAAGACTGGGTGCTAAAAAATGAAGATTAAGAAGCTTTTTTGTATAATTCTGTTGCTGATATGCACTCCAATATTTGGACAAAAAGGCCAATTTACGGGAACCCTAATTACGGCAAATGAGAAAGAAATTGCTTTTGCTAAAATCGAAATAATCGAAGTTTCAAAAAGTTTTTACGCCGATAAAAAAGGCTTTTTTCTTAGTCCTAAAATACCCTTCGGCACATACACCGTAAAAATAGAGGCCAATGGTTTTTTACCTTTTCAAAAGACCTATACTTTAGATGCGCCTGAAATACGAATCGCGGTAAACTTTCAAGAAGACAAAACCTATTCATTTGAAGAAATTAAGGTTTCACGAAAAAAAACAAATTCATTTTTTATCCGTCGTATGAAAGCAATTGAAGGCGATATTTTGACTCAAGGAAAGAAGACAGAGGTGATTTCATTGGCGTCAATAGATGCAAACAAAGCAACCAATTCAAGCAGACAGATCTTTGCTCGTGTTCCCGGATTAAATATCTGGGAGAGTGATGGAAGTGGTCTTCAAATTGGTCTTGGGGGCCGCGGGCTCAATCCAAGTAGAAATGTGAATTTTAATACGCGTCAAAATGGATATGATATAAGCGCAGATGCACTTGGTTATCCCGAAAGCTACTACACCCCACCAAGTGAGGCTGTGGATGAGATTCAGATGATTCGCGGTGCCGCCTCTCTTCAATTTGGGCCGCAATTTGGTGGTTTAATAAATTACAAGCTTAAAAAAGGTGTAAAAGATAAAAAAGCTGAAATCATAGCCAGACACACGATAGGCTCATTTGGCTTAAATAATTCCTTTGTTTCTGTATCAGGTACAATGGGATCCTGGAATTATATTGCATACGGAAACTATAAGTTCGGTGATGACTGGAGGCCTAACTCTAGCTTCGAGGCAACACAAGGACACATCTCGATTGAAAAAAGACTCTCACAAAAGACATCGCTGAGTATTGAATTTACAAAAATGTATTACCTGGCACAACAAGCTGGAGGGTTGACGGATAACTTATTCAATAGCAATCCAGACACATCCGTTCGACAAAGAAATTGGTTTAGAGTAAACTGGAATTTAGGTGCTATTAACTTTAAACATACCTTTTCATCGAATGCGAGTATAAGCTCTAAAACTTTTGGACTTATTGCCTCAAGAGAATCGTTAGGTTACCTTGATCAAATCAATCGCGTTGACCCTTTAACGGAAAGAAACCTCATCTACGGTAAATTTCAGAATCTCGGGAATGAAACGCGATTTATACAAAAGTACAGGGCTTTTGATAAGCCATGGGCTTTTGTTAGTGGCATTCGAATGTATAAAGGATATAGTGAAAGTCGACAAGGAAATGCAAATAATGGTTTCGGACCTGAATTCAATTTTGTTGACCTCAATAATCAACCTACTGAAAGTTATTTTAATACTGACTATAAATTCCCTAGTTTCAATCTCGCTTTATTTGCAGAACATATTTTCAATCTAAGCAATAAATTAAGTCTGACTCCTGGTCTTCGTTACGAGTACATTAGCACAAACGCAGATGGAAACTATCGACTTACAAATACAGATCTTGCCGGAAATATCATATTTGACACGCTATTAAATGTCCAAAGATCAAGTAATCGCGGTTTTATAATTACAGGTTTAGGGCTTACCTATAAAGTTGACAGTCGTACTGAATTGTATGCAAATATTTCGCAGAATTATAGAAGCATTCATTTTACTGAAATGCAAATTCAGAATCCAAATTTTAAAATTGACCCTAATTTAGAAGATGAGACAGGTTTTAACTCTGATTTAGGAACAAGAGGTCAAATCGATAATAAATTATTTTTTGACCTTTCGCTTTACGGTATGTTTTACAACAATAGAATTGGAACAACCATAGAGGAAGATACTCTTTTATTTACCACCTATCAATACCGCACTAATGTATCTGCGGCAAGGACCTTCGGGATCGAATGTATGACAGAGGTGGATTGGTGGAAAGTATTTGTCAATGATTCGGCATCAACACGGTTAAGTACATTCGTGAACTTTTCATACAATAATGCCAAATACATTCAGTCTGAAGAACCGGCATTCCAAGGCAAACAAGTTGAACTTGTTCCTCCTGTTGTTTTAAAAATGGGACTCACTTTGGGTTCTGATCTATTTTCATTGTCCTATCAGTACAGCTACACCCGTGCACACTTTTCAGATGCGACAAATTCGACCTCACAGGCAAATGCTGTGAATGGGATTATCCCAACTTACACTGTAATGGATTTATCCGGGAAAGTTATACTTGGAAGGTTTCAAATAGAAGCTGGAGTCAATAACCTAGCCAATAGCTCCTACTTCACTCGGCGCGCAGTGGCGTACCCTGGCCCTGGCATAATACCAGGAACAAAACGCAATTTCTACCTGACACTTCAAATTAAATTTTAGCTTTTTTATTCTCGAATAATTTCTATTACATGAGACTGTCCGTCTGAAACAATTTCTAAATAATAGAGTCCCGGAGAAAATTTACTCAGGTTTAAAGTCTTTGAATCTAAATTAATCCGCTTTATATTTTTTCCATGCACATCAAGAATAGAAATTCTTGCATTTGACTTTAATGTTTGAAGTCCTTCGATGTGAAGAATTCCAGAACTCGGATTTGGATATACCAAAACCTGATTTGAAAGTTCATGTTGACTACCAACGGTAAGTATTGTAATGCACTCTGATGTGTCAATGCAATTGTTTTCTGTGACCTGCACCGCGTATGTGCCATTTTCAGTGCTGATAAAACTTTGATTCTCATCACCTATGACCGGTGTATAATTCTCATCACAGTTCAACCACTGATAGTCTGCCCCGTCTGCCATACTTGTAATTTCTAAATCTTCAACTATTGTTAAAGTATTTACTGTATCAATGACTAAATTCAGATGAACGACACTATCACAACCATAGATATTTTCTAAGATGACAGTAGGAAGATTCGTGCTTGAGTTATAAGTAATACCATCGATCCATGTAAATGAATTACAGGCTGTATGTACAGCATTGATTTCATTGTTTGGATTGACTACTACATTTTCAACAATTAAACTATCCCAATTCATTTGACTGGAAATTGCTGTGCTAATGTGTGTTGTATCACCTTGGAGATTATTAAAAATTGTGCCATCGAAAAATGAAAAGGAAGCGCCTTCACATACAGTATGGTCGGTAACCGTTAATTCAGATTGCGAATCCAAAAAACCTAATAGCGACATGTTTTCCATAGCGCCATCGTATGGATATTCTGAAAAGTGATAAGGGTTTGAGGTAATCACTGAAGTCCCATTAGCTGATGTAATATCAAAAAGAGGATAGCTTTGGCTGTAAGGGCTCGTTCTGAGCAGTAAACCATTTGGGTCAGTTGTAACTAATTCCTGAACCCCTTGTGTCGTATTACTAAAAGCATACCTTAAAGAGGGAACATCATTAATATCCGCAACAAATGAACTGTCTAAACCATGGCCTACAAGATCGTACTCAAGAATAGTATTCTTAACAGCCTCAACACTGGCGCCAAGAACATAAAAATATCTAAAGCTCATTGCTTTCCCAAAACCAAGTTGACCTCCAATCGGCTGACGAATCATTTCAAACACATGGTAATCCCGTTGATTATTAACATTGGATAAATTCCCTGCGTCTCCATACCTGAACTTATTTCCGTACGTATTTGTAGTGGTTGGATGTGCCATTGCTAATGCAGGCGAATTTCCTTCGATATGATTTGACCAAGCGACCCAACCCCCTGTGTTTGCTGTTTGAATAACCGGAGTTTGACCGTACAACCCAGTAGTTAAATTATAGTCGTGAGCCGGTGTCGAAATAAAAAAATGGTCTAGTGATGAGTTCCTAACACCACCCCAGGGCACATTTAAAAAATTCATATTATCCTGACCAAAATTATAAATCATATTATCAACCTGAATAATCCCATTTCCTTTATTGGTGTATTTAGTATAGTATAACAATCCTGCATCATGGTTGATGTTCTGTAAGTCTTCTGTATGCGCTTGCTGTCCCCAATTCACAACGCTGTATGATTGTTCGTCCGAATTAAAGTATTCTGCAAGAATAGGCGAATAAAAGGGATCCGTTTGTTCTGGTGTCTTCAAATAAACACCCGCCTGATGTATAAAATAAGAGGAGTCCGGAGGATTATGAATACTCCCATCTACGCTAACCAGCTGCCAAACTTCATCTACCCATGGGGCGTATGAATGTCCACCTCCATAGGAAGGTTGAACCCAATTCGGATTGACCCATTGTGGAGGAACAGATTCACCAAAAACTCCTCTGAAAGAATACAATTGTCCTCCTTTACCAATTCTAATGTCATATGACGTGTTTGGTTCTATACTATTTTGATAGCTCATCTGGTTGTGAAAGACCACGCTTTCGGGAAAGCTATCTATGGCCCAAGACGAGCCAGACTGAGAATAAACATCAACATAATCGAATCCAGTGGAATCTAAAATGGGTAAATCACTTTCAAAGTAAAATTTGGTAAGTAGCTCCTGAGGGGTTTGAGCCTCTGTATTTCGAGCAAATAGAAACAGAAAGGTGAGCAAACAGAGTTGAGTTATTTTCATAATTGAGTTTGGGATAAAATAGTTTTGCGCAACAAAGATAGGACAATATACGCTTACAAAAATGTGCCACTTTTGACCGACCTATAGTATATATAAACTTGTTTTACCAATAAAAAATAATCAGAGACCTTCTAAATTTTAGCTTGGTAGGTAAATAAATCAAAATACCTTCCCTTTGCTTCAATGAGCTGGTCGTGGGTCCCTTGTTCAGCAATTTCACCCCCTTCTATTACAAGTATTTTATGGGCTTTTCTAATCGTACTCAACCTATGCGCAATCACAAAAGTCGTCCTCCCTTCAGTAAGGGTAGCTAAACTTTTTTGAATCAATGCCTCACTTTCTGTATCTAAATTTGAAGTAGCCTCGTCGAGGATTAGGATTGAAGGATTGGCCAAAATAGCTCTGGCTATGGCAATTCTTTGCCTTTGTCCTCCAGATAATTTAACGCCTCGCTCTCCAATTAGGGTATCTAATCCATCGTCAAAACGATCGGTGAATTCATTTACATAAGCAGCCTTAACGGCTTCTGTAAGATTTTCATCTGAGGCATTAGGCCTGGCGTACATAATGTTCTCCTTAATTGTACCCTCGAATAGAAACTCGTCTTGTAAAACTACGCCCAATTGTCTTCTATAACTTTCTAAGGTTACTTCCCTAAGTGGGTGACCATCTATGGTAATTAGTCCTTGATCTGGATTGATAAATGTGGCAACTAAGCCAGCAATGGTGGATTTTCCAGATCCTGAAGTACCGACAAGCGCAATGGTTTCTCCAGCATTTGCGCTAAAACAAATACTGTGTAATACATCTTTCTCCTCCTCGTAAGCAAAAGAAACCTCATTAAAAGTTATGGCTCCCTTTATCTTTTCTAGACGAATATTCCGATTCGGGTCATCTGCTTCGCCTGTTTCATTCATGAGCTCCTCTGTTCGGTCTAAACCAGCCAAGGCTTCAGTAAGCTGACTTCCGATATTACTCATTTGAACTATCGGCGCTATCATGAGTCCCAATAAAAAGGTGAAACTTAGAAACTCTCCTAAGGTCAAAGATTCCATCATGATTTTATACCCGCCAATACCCATAATTCCTGTGGTGGCCAGGCCTAATAAAAAGGTGGCAGATGAGGTCATAAACGCTGTAGCAGTGAGACTCTTCTTTACATTGATGAATAGTTCATGAACACCTTTCTCAAAGACTAATGCCTCTTGTTCTGCAGCATTAAAACCCTTGATTACCCGAATACCTCCCAATGTTTCGGTCAGCCTTCCCGTTACCTCTGCATTTATTTTTCCCCTGGCTCTAAAGATGGGTCTAATGACTTTAAACGCTTTTAAAGCAATTACCGCAAAAATTGCCAATGGAATAAGCGTAAACAAGGTCATGGATACGCTAATTTGCAATAATAGAATTAAAGAGACTACAGCGGTGATAGTCCCTCCCACCAATTGCACCAGACCTGTTCCTATTAAATTCCTAACCCCTTCTACGTCTGTCATAATCCTAGAAACTAAGGCTCCTGATTTGGTGTTATCAAAAAATCTGATCGGTAGTCCTAGAATTTTCTTTTGCACCTGTGTCCTTAGCTCAGCAATAAGGAATTGGGCTTGTACTGAAAGAATTTTTGTAAGCAAAAAAGAGGTAATCGCTTGTACTAGAATAGCGACAGCTACTACAATTATCAATATTTTTAAACGGTCGACCTCCTTGTTTGGAACGATTTCATCCATTAATATTTTTAGAGAGAGGGGTGCGACAAAACTTGCAATCTTGCTCACTACAATCAGTAAAAGGCCGATAAAAACCATTTTTCTTCTGGGCCATATAATTGTGGTAAAGGCTTTTAGTATGGATACTTTAGGTTTGCTTTGGTCTTTTTTCAAGTGAGGTGTTTTATTTAGATGAAGCGATGATACAAATAAAAAATGGACCAGTAAAATTACTGATCCGACTTTCTTCTCAAACAGAATTATCGGATCTAAATCAAGGGTTTATTGAGATGTACGAATATCTAGAAATGGAATAGAGTATAGAGCCCTATCGAGCAAATTCAGTTACATCAAGACTTAACAATGGAAAAATAAAGATGTATTTTTAGCCCTACGTTAGCAAACATTAAAACCAAAATATCAAAAATTAAATTTTTAAGTTATGAAACAATTTTACACGTTACTTCTTATTATGCTTTTCCTATCAAATGGAAATAAAATGAGTGCTCAAACTGAATGGTCTGGGGCGTTAACTACTTTTTCTAAAGCAGATAATGCAGATTGGACTTTAGCAAACAATCAAGACCAAATTACAAGTAACGTTTCAATTACGAGAGCAAACAATCGAGGACTTTTTAATATTGTATTAGAATCAGAAGCTGGTCAAAATGGAAATGGTCCCGCACCTTCAGATACTGAATGGGCTTTTGGAAATATCAATGATGGAGTTGGCACGTTGACATTTACTACTTGGGGAGTTGCTCATGCTGCTGCTAGTGGTGCTGGTGTTGGATCCCCACCTTCCTTAATTGGAGAAGACATGGTCGTTCATTTAATTACAGATGATATTTATATCGATATTAAACTATTATCGTGGTCTGTTGGTGGTAATGGTGCATCATCCGCTGGTGGATTTAGTTATGAACGTTCTACAGACCAAAACTTGAGTACAAATGAGTTTGAATTGAATAAAAAAATAAAATTATTTCCAAATCCATCAAGTGAATTCCTACAAATTTCTAATTTGAAATCAATAGAATCTTACAGCATTTATAATGTTTTAGGTGCTGAAATTAAAAATGGATTTATATCTAATAATGAACAAATTGACATTAGGAATCTTACTAATGAATTATATTTATTGAAATTTTTAGATGGAACAACAATCAAATTTTTAAAAGAATAAACAAATAACATTTGCTGACATTGTATAAAAACAATAGCGGTTTGAGAGTAATCTCAAACCGTTTTTTGTGTTTAAATAGGTATATTGTTTCCCAGATGTCAAGGGCATAAACCCGCTACTGCTCTTATAATAACCGTTTAAGTAAAAAAACCGTTGAAGAACTTAATCAACAAAATTAAAAATTTAATTTCCCTCTCTACAGAAGCAGAAAAATATATTTCTTCTATTGCCGAAGAAAAATCGTTTTCCAAGGGAGAAGTTTTAATCCAAGAAGGACAAACTGTGAACAAGACATTTTTTGTTATTCATGGAAGCCTTCGTTCGTTTTGCGTTGACAAAGAAGGCAGGGAGCATACGCTACAGTTTGCCATTCAAGATTGGTGGATCAGTGATTTTATTGCAATGTACAATCATGAGCCTGCCTCCCTTACAGTTGAATGTATAACAGATTCAACCGTTATTGAATTCAATGCTCAAAAGTTAGCTCAGATCTATCTTCAATTTCCAGAATTTGAACCCTTTCAAAGAAAAACCTTAGAGCGACATGTGGTGAGTTTGCATAAAAGAATCTTAAATCAATTACAATTAACAGCTCTAGAAAGATACAATGTATTTATTGAGCACTATCCTAATATTGAGCAACACGTTCCCAATTATCACATTGCTTCATATTTAGGTATAACCCAACAAAGCTTAAGCAGGGTACGAGCAGAAAAAGCGAAAAAATAGATTTATTACCATAGGGTAACTTTTATCAAAAAACAGCCCCGTACTTTTGATGTTGAAATTTAAAACACAAAAGTTATGTTTAAAAAAATATTGGGTTTTGCTCCTAAATTGGAAGCCGATGGTTCATATAGTCCATCTAAAATGGCATTAAAAATGGGAGTATCTGACAAGACAGATTTTGAAAATGTCTCCTATCAAAAATATGAAGGTAAAAAATCTAAGATTCTTGTAATATTCACGGAAAGCAAGAATTTAAAAATGAAAAATGGTAAATATTTCTCTACCGGAAATCATCCAGTTGAGGCTTTATTACCTATGCTTCATCTAAAAAATGCAGGTTTCGAATTTGAAATTGCTACTCCAAATGGAAAGCCTGTAGTTTTTGAAATGTGGGCTTTCCCTCAAAAAGATGAACATGTAAAGGCCATCTACAATGAAAATAAAGCAAGCTTTGAAAAACCGATTAAGCTTTCTGATTTCATCAAGTCTTCATTTGACCATTCAGAATCATATGCGGCTGTTTTTGTTCCAGGTGGACATGGAGCAATGATTGGAATACCAGAAGATAAAAATGTGGCGACAATCCTAAGATGGGCAAATGAAAAAGATTTATTTACGATTAGTCTATGTCATGGACCTGGAGCATTTTTATCAACCACTTTGGACAATCAAGAATTCTTATACAAGGGATATAATATGGCCGTATTTCCAGATTCAGTAGATAATAAAACACCAATGTTCGGTTATCTCCCAGGTAAAATGCCGTATGGACTAAGTGAAAAATTAAAAAGTCTCGGTGTTAATTTGATGAATACTAAAATGGATAAAACTGTTTGTGTTGATAGGAGGTTAATTACCGGATCTAGTCCATTGGCATCAAATGAATTGGGGAAACTTGCATCGAATACTCTATTGAGAGAATTAAACTAGACAAATGGAATTACTTGATAAACTTAATTGGCGCTATGCTACAAAGGCCATGACTGGTCAAAAAATACCTCAAGAAAAAATTGATAATATCATTGAAGCAATATCGCTGGCACCAACTTCCAGTGGCTTACAACCCTTTGAAGTATATGTGATTACTAATCAAGAGGTAAAAGATAAAATTAAGCCAATCGCGTGGAATCAATCTGTGGTATCAGATTGCTCTCACTTATTAGTCTTTGCCGCTTGGGATACATATACTACCGAAAGAATTAACAAAATGTTTGACCTCGTTAATGAGATTAGAGGGTTTAAGAATGAAGGTTGGGAGAATTACAGACAAATGCTTTTGAAAGGTTATCCTCCAAGAGATCCAGAAGTGAATTTCAATCATGCTGCAAAACAAGCTTATATTGCTTTTTCACAAGCGATCACTGCCGCAGCATTTGAAAAGGTTGATGCCACCCCTATGGAAGGTTTTGATGCAAATGCAGTAGATGAAATCTTAAACCTTAGAGAAAAAGGATTAAGAAGCTGTGTATTACTTCCCTTGGGATACAGAGACACAGAAAATGATTGGTTAGTCAGCCTTAAAAAGGTAAGAAAACACCGAGAGGACTTAATTACCGAAGTGGAATAAAAACTTCTTCAGACAAATACTTTATATAAAACACAAAAGATCTTCAGAAATGAGGGTCTTTTTAGTTTAATATCGAACTTAATTTTCTTGAGAATAATTTCCCCACATCGTAGACCTGACAAAGAACACAAAGGGTCAAAAAAAAGACTCACCGATAAAAAATACCGATGAGTCGTCTTTAGTAGACAGAATCATCGAATTATCGGATCTAAAACTAGGGTTTATTGAGGTGTGCAAGTATTTGGGGGTAGAATAGAATATAAATTATATTACAAATTGACTCTAAATCTTATTCTAGACGACACTCCAGGAGACAATTGAGAGAAGTATTGATCTTCTGCATTGAAGGATTTAAAAATACTTTCTCTTCGATCGTTCAGACAGTTACTTACTCTTATTCCTATGGAATATATTTCATCCTTTCCAAAAGACTTGTTAATGTTGAAGTTCAAGCTGTGAAAAGGGACCGTGTAAATATCTGGTCGGTCTACAATTCCGGCAAATTGAAGTGTTTCGCCCTGTACATTATAGAACAAGCCGGCTTGAAGATTGCTAAAAAATCCTTTTTCGGCACCATTGTATGAAAAACCACCATTAATAATATAGGGAGCTTGACCTGCCATCTTACGGAAGGTTTCAATCACTTGACCAGTTCTTGCATTTGCCACACGGCTATCGTATTCTGTTTTACTCAATTCAATGCGAGAATCCACAACGGTTACATTCAATACAAAATCAAAGGCCTCTGTTTTTTTGCTGATCCAGCTAAGGTTTTCACGAATCTCGAACTCTCCTCCAAGAACCTGACCATCACCTACATTTCTAGGTTGGAATGCCCCTGGTTGTGTTGCATATTGTATGATTTCAATAGGGTTGATAAATTTTTTATAAAAGGCACTGATAGAAACGGTCCGCCCTTTAGAAGGGAAAATCTCCCATCTAAAATCAAGGTTATGTATATTGGTACTGGTCAGTTCTCCGTCCCAATAAACAACTCCTGTTGCATTGTCTGCATCTCTGAACAAACCACCTACGAATGTTCTACCCGTTATAGGGTCAAAAATCTCCGCGTATGAAAGTTCTTTAAATGAAGGCCTTGCAATTGTTTTTCCATATGAGAGTCTTATATTTTGATTTTCAGTTACTGAATAGACAAGATTCACGGAAGGAAACAAGCCTAGGTTTTCCAGGACCTTGTCATTATTCAATACGTTTGTTCCTAGTTGATCCTGCCCAGTATATCTGTGTGTGTAGTATTCTGTACGAAGTCCGATGATCGACTTGAATTTCTTTCCAATTGTCGCTTGATTGGAAACATATACAGAGATGTTGCTGATATTTGAGTTGAAAGAATTGGGGTTACTCGGCAGAAAAGGAGTTTCAATGGTTGTTCCCTCTGATGGATTTCCAAGATACGGCCATAAGTTTTCGTCTTGAAACAATTCGTCAGGGTCTCCAGTTAAAGGAATATCTCCCCTAACATTCACCTGAAAGTTCTTAATAGAGAAATCACGTTGTTTGTAAGAATAACCGCTTCCCACCTTAAGCTCGGCCTTCGAGCCAAAAGCTTCATATGATTTCTTTGCAGCGACTAAAGCGACTCCATTGATTTCGTATAAGTCACGCCAAATTCGCTCTGGGAAACCTGTTTCCGTGCTAATTCTCACTCCACCGTCAATGTTCTCGTAACGTGTAAAACGGATATCAGGGTCTTTAATTCTTGAAAAGGTTGGGGAAAGCTTCCATTCCAAATCCCATTTTGCTTCTTCAAATTTGTATTTGGCAGCGATGTGAAGATTGGAGATAGACTTTTGGCTGTAAGAAAGATTGTGCTGATATCCTGTAAAATAAGACCCCTCATCATCGTTGATAAAGTCAAATATACCAGCACTTGATTCTCCGTTTTGAAGATGCATGGCGGTAATGCTGTATTTTGCCTTCAATGTCTTTACGGCAAATCCGGCGAGGGTGCTTAGCATAACCGTATTCACTCCATAATCACCTCGTTGATACTCCATCGTGTCCATTGCCGTTTGATCTGGGTCTCCTGGCAATCCATATCTACCAAAAATAGCATCTCGATAAAACTCTGTGTTGTTGCGGTAATTGAGCAAGAAATTATATGCGATTGTCCGTTTTTCTTTTTTGACTTGGTTTCCAAAATTCATTGAAATACCGCCATCTAAAAAACTTTGAGACTCCTTCGCGGCAAGGGATTTATTGAATGAATTTAGAATATCAGTATATCGATCAGCCTGAGAGCCGGTAGGGTTTCCTATGATTTGTGGAAATGTGGGAATGTTTGTTTCTGCAGGAATGGCTCTCGTTCCATCATCAAAACCCAAGAAGTCTAATTTACCTCCTTGATAATCTAAATAGTCATTTCTTAGATGGAAATTGGGATTATAGCCTGCCCTAAATGAAATGCTTTGTGTTTTTTTATTGGGAAAGCTGACCAATTCGATATTGACCAAACCACCCGCAAAATCAGCAGGTAGCTCTGCGTTAAATGTTTTATTGACAATCATATTGTCAATGAGCGAGGTGGGAAAAATATCCATCTGAAGGGTATTCCTATCTGGATCTAACCCTGGAATGTCTAGTCCGTTCAGTATGGTTTTATTATATCGATCTCCAATCCCTCTGATGAAAACATATTTTCCCCCTGTAATAGAGATGCCTGGTACACGTCTCATGGCCGATGCGGCATCAGAATCACCTGTCTTTCTGAAATTTGAAGCGGATATACCATCAATCATATTGGCCGATTTCAATTTCATTCTGAGTATGGCATTTTCTGTATTTTTTTTGTATTCGGCTTGAACGGTTACCTCACCGAACTCTGTTAATTGTGCCTCTAGTGGCGTATTTTCAACAAGGGTCACTTTTTCTGCTGTGACCTCTACACCATTTATTACTGTTTTATTATAAGGATACATGGAGAAAATTAGATTATACATACCAACGGGTAGGTTAAATTCAAACTTTCCATCAAGGTCTGAAAACGCTCCTTTATTCAAGCCTTCAACTTGTATTTTTACCATAGGCAAAAATTCTCCTGAAGAACCATCAATAATAGAACCTCTTATAATCCCGCTTTGTGCGAAAAAAGCATTAGAACTCAACATGATAAATATGAACAACAAATAAAGGTTTCTCATCTTATTTTATTTTAACAAAAAAGAGCACTCGTAGAGAGATTCTACGAGTGCCGCAAAAGCAATTGATTATTTAATTTTATATTCCTGATAGGTTACCTGATAAACCAGCCCAAGTCCATCCCGTAAAAACAGAAGCATTGGCACCTACAGTATTTGCACCTTCTGATACTTCAGATGTAAAAGCATCCGAACCGTCCTTAAAGAAATCAGTTAAGACTCCTCCAGCAGGAAGGGTTACTTGAAAATCAGAGGCATTTAAAAATCCATCAGCCGTTGGCACTTGATCGAAATCTTGACCATCCGCAAGACCAAAGAAGTATTGATTCGTGAATACCAAGCTAGAGTTGTCGTCTAAATCAACCAATCCTTGAGCACGCCCAGCGTATGTAGTTCCATTGGTAATAGTATGTATTCCTGATGCTGATCCTTCTGGTCCGTCTAATTCAAAACACTCATCGCCAGGATTCAAAACGATAAAATTATCAAGAGTACCTGACCATCCTTGATCTGTATCAATCGCATCGTCACCAGCATTCCAGACAAGGGCATTTGAAACATTAACAGTTCCTCCAAAAAATTCAATCCCATCATCTTGATTGCCAACAACTTCAACATTTGAAATGGTAGTTCCATTTCCTACACCGCCAAGAGTAAGACCATTAATCTCATTTCCTTCACCAATATTTGCTCCACCGTGACGGATAGAAATATAAGTTATCGACCCTGAATTATCACTTGCATCAGAACCTCCGTACAAACCATTTGCATCCGATGGAGGAATCCCTTCTATCTGAACCACATCTGATGCGGCAGAAATTGGTGCGTTACCCAATATGATCAATCCACCCCAGAGACCATCAAGATTTGGATCAAGATTCGGACTTACTTTTTGGCCTGGCATGATTTCGTCAGCGACTGATGTGAAAATAATTGGAGCTTCAGCCGTTCCATTAGCGAATAATTTACCTCCTCGAGCAATCAAAAGTGCAGTAGCATTTGGACCTGAACCGGCTTGCCCTTTGATGATAGTTCCAGCTTCAATGGTTAATTCTACCCCAGATTCAACAGTAACACGACTCGCTAAGACATACACCTTATCAGCGGTCCATGTAGTATTTGTTGTAATATTATTCGAAACTATAACAGAAGTTTCGTCCGTATTATACTTACAGGAATTATCATCTTTTTCAGCCTCAATATTGAAATTTATAGCTGTTGGATCTGTACATCCTTTTTTCTTACAACCCGCTGCCACTATTACAGAAATAGCGATTAATAACATTTTCATTTTTTTCATTTTTTCTTGAATTAATATTGTTGGTACAAAGATCGAACAGATCCCTATTATTTAGGTTAATCGATTATTATGTTAAGATTATAATTAAATGAATTCCTTAATATTCAGTTAACATAGGCCTTAAAGACTCAGCTTATTTGTAGGTAAAAGTTTTATAGATCATTAAAGGTATATCCAACACCCTTAATTGTCCGGACACAATTATCACCGATTTTTTCACGTAACTTTCTAATGTGCACATCAACTGTTCTTTCACCAACAATGGTATCGTCTCCCCAAATCAACGACATAATTTGGTCGCGATTAAATACTTTTCCTGGTTTACTCATAAGTAGCTCTAAAAGTTCAAATTCCTTTTTTGGCAAGTAAATATCCATTCCATCTTTTGAAGCCTTATACCTTTCTCGATCAATATTAATTCCATTTTTACTGACTTTAATGGCACTTGATTTTCCGTGTTCTATTCTTCGAAATAATGACTCGATTTTTTTTAATAGTAGTCGTGGTTTTATTGGCTTGGTAATGTAGTCATCTGCTCCTGCTTCTAAACCGGCTATTTGTGAATATTCCTCAGAACGTGAGGATAGTATTGCAATAATAGGTTGCTCACTCAGTGGCATCAATCGAATTTCCCTGCAAGATTCAATACCATCCATCACAGGCATCATAACATCCAACAAAACCATTGAGGGTTCAATTTTTTTTACTAGTGAAAGGCCTTCTTCACCATTTAAAGCTGTGAAGACTTTGTAACCTTCTTGACGAATATTATAACTCAGAAACTCTAAAATATCTTTATCGTCATCCACAATAAGAATAGACTTTGAAATAATGGACTTCATTGGTTACAACATTTATGAACTCCAAATTAAATGGTATTAATCCTATTTTAGATTAAAGTAACGTTAAGATAATGTTAAAACAAACTTAATCTGAATATTAAACTTAAAAAGGTTATAACTTTCTACATGATAAAGGATACTGAGGTTCAAAAAAAAGACTCACCGATAAAAAATACCGATGAGTCGTCTTTAGTAGCGGGGACAGGACTCGAACCTGTGACCTTCGGGTTATGAGCCCGACGAGCTCCCAACTGCTCCACCCCGCAATATATCTTTTGGGTTATTTGTTCTGTTTTGGGACACCAAAGATAACTCAAACGTTTAATCCCACCAAACAAAACTTGAATTAACTTACAGATTGTCCGTGAAGAAATTCTTTTTCAGTTTCTAGGAAGCTTAAGACACCCTCTTCATTTTCTGCCATAAGAATCATTCCTTGGGATTCTACACCACGTATCTTTCTAGGGGCTAGGTTCAATAACACCAGTACAGTTTTACCAACCACTTCCTCAGGAGCATAGTGCTGCGCGATTCCCGAAACCACTGTTCGCGTATCTATACCCGTATCAACGGTCAACTGGAGTAATTTATCAGCTTTCTTTACCTTTTCAGCGGTAAGTATTTTACCCATTCTAAGATCCATTTTTTGAAATGTTTCAAAATCGATTGTTTCTTTCATTGGAGGGAATTTAGAAGTTTGTTTTGATTTTTCGCTGAGTTTTTGAACCTCAAGCTCAACGAATTCATCATCTATTTTTTTAAATAATATTTCTGCCTGATTAATTTTTGTTCCTGCGACTAGTTTTGAGGTAAGCAAATCGCTCCACTTTTTAGAGTCTATATTAAGAAATCTTTGTAACCTTTGTGCAGTATTTGGCAAAAATGGCATTGCCGCTATAGATAAACACCTTGTGATTTCCAACGCGACACTCATAATGGTTTCAACGCGTCCTGCATCAATCTTAATAAGCTTCCAAGGCTCATTGTCTGCTAGATATTTATTTCCCGAACGGGCAATACGCATCATTTCACCTTGCGCCTCGCGTAGTTTATATTTGAGAATCAAATCATTGATGCGCGAGCAGGCATTATTCACCTCATCAAGGACATCTTGGTCTTGTTTGGTGAGTTGTCCTTGTTCAGGCACTAACCCGTCATAATATTTATTGGTTAATACCACCGTTCTATTCACAAAGTTCCCGAAAACATCTGCCAACTCGGAATTAATTCGAGATTGAAAATCCTTCCATGTGAATTCTGCATCTTTACTCTCAGGAGCAATAGAAGTTAGGACATACCTAAGTTCATCCATCTTATCAGGGTAGTCAGCTATGTATTCGTGCAGCCATACCGCCCAGTTGCGTGAGGTTGAAAACTTATCTCCTTCCAGATTCAAGAATTCAGAAGCAGGCACGTTGTCTGGAAGTATGAAATCTCCGTGATCCTTAAGGATTATCGGAAAGATTATCGCATGAAAGACGATGTTATCCTTTCCAATGAAATGGACAAGCTTTCTATCACCTGCATTCTTTTTTAACCAATAATCTTCCCAGTTTTTATTGTTCTCTGAGGCCCATTTTTTTGTAGCTGAAATGTAACCAATTGGTGCATCCAACCAAACATAAAGTACCTTTCCTTCGCCTTCTGGTAATGGAACTTTAACGCCCCAATCTAAATCCCGTGTCATCGCCCTAGGCTTCAATCCTCCATCAATCCATGACATACACTGACCAGTAACTTGGTTACGCCATGCCTTCGGGTCATGTTGTTGCTCCCCATCTAGAATTCCTTTCGTGATCCAATCTTTTAACCATTTTTCGTGCTGATCCATAGGTAAGAACCAATGGGATGTTTTTCTGATCACTGGAAGTTTACCACTTAAAGTAGAAACAGGATCAATTAAATCCGTTGGACTTAAATCACTACCGCATTTTTCGCATTGGTCTCCATAGGCGTCTTTACTTTGACACTTTGGACATGTACCTGTAATGTACCTATCG
>Ga0257120_1000516_pt1 | contig 28074 bp, 26 predicted proteins | sample SI106_10metaG_FD_190153 | JGI IMG/M metagenome (GOLD analysis project Ga0257120, IMG submission 190153) | Marine microbial communities from Saanich Inlet, British Columbia, Canada - SI106_10 | ecosystem: Environmental > Aquatic > Marine > Inlet | place: Canada: British Columbia | collected... | reverse complement strand
TACTTTAATGAAAGATTTGGATGGAAAACAAAAAGTTCGGGTCTTAATAGCTCAAGCACTTTTTGGAAATCCAGATGTTCTTGTCATGGATGAGCCTACCAACGACTTGGATTTTGAAACCATCGAGTGGTTAGAGAATTTCTTGGCGAATTTTGAAAATACAGTGATTGTAGTTTCGCATGACAGACACTTTTTAGATGCGGTTTGTACTCATATTTCTGATATAGATTTTGGTAAAATAAATCATTATTCGGGGAATTATACTTTTTGGTACGAGTCCAGTCAGTTAGCTGCAAAACAAAGAGCACAACAAAATAAGAAAGCTGAAGATAAAAAGAAAGAATTAGAAGATTTTATTCGTCGTTTTTCTGCCAATGTGGCGAAATCCAAACAGGCTACTTCTCGAAAAAAAATGATCGAGAAATTAAATGTTGAAGACATCAGACCTTCAAGCAGAAGGTATCCTGCGATTATTTTTAAAAGTGATCGTGAAGCCGGAGATCAAATTTTAAACATCGAAGGTTTGGAAAAAAAGTTTGAAGGAGAAATGTTGTTTTCCAATGTAGATATCAACTTGAACAAGGGAGATAAAGTGGCCATTATTTCTAAAAATTCGAGAGCCGTCACTGCTTTTTATGAGTCCATTACCGATCATAGCAAACCAGATGCCGGAACCTGTAATTGGGGAGTTACCACTACACAGTCGTACTTGCCCTTAGACAATTCTTCGTTTTTTCAAAATGGAGAACTCAATTTGGTAGACTGGTTGCGTCAATATGCACAAACTGAAGAAGAAAGAGAAGAAGTATTTATCCGTGGATTTTTAGGAAAAATGATTTTTTCTGGAGAAGAAGCTTTAAAGAAAAGTAACGTTTTGTCTGGAGGTGAAAAAGTACGTTGTATGCTTTCTAAAATGATGATGAAGCGTGCCAACATTTTATTGTTAGATGAGCCTACCAATCACTTAGATTTAGAATCCATTCAATCTTTAAATAACTCTTTGATCAATTTTCCGGGAACGATTTTGTTTTCGACACATGATCATGAGTTTGCGCAAACAGTGGCTAATAGAGTGATCGAATTGACCCCCAAAGGAGTGATAGATCGTCATACAACTTTTGATGATTATATATCAGACCCAAAAATTAAGGAATTAAGACAAAAAATGTATGCTTAGTCTTTTTAATATCTAAAACCCGATTTCTTTTGAAATCGGTTTTTTTTTTATCATCTTTTGTTTTGAAGTGGACTAATGATCTTTACGTCTGAAAAAGAAATAGCTCCCCTGATGACTCCATCAATTGTAGTTCTCAAAGCTTCAATCATCTGCATTTTTAACTGTGATTTGTGATAAATTAAACTGACTTCTCTTGCTGGAGGGGGATTGGTAAATTCACGCAAATGACTTTTATCCACATCATTCAAGTCTAAGGTATGCAAGTACGGTAAAAGCGTCATTCCTAGTCCTTCTTTGGATAGTTTGATCAAGGTGTCAAAACTTCCACTTTCCAATTGAAACCCTCTTTTGTTATTCATTTTATGGGTTCTACAAAGATTGATGACACTGTCTTTAAAACAATGGCCGTCTTCGAGTAATAAGATATCATCGACTTCCAATTCTTCTGGACTAATCAATTGTTGATTAAAAAGACGGTGGTTTTGTGGGATCAATCCTACAAAAGGTTCATAGTACAAAGGTCTTTCTTTGATGGCTTCATTTTCTAAAGGAGTTGCAGCAATGGCGGCATCGATATGTCCGTCGGTTAATTTTCGTACCATATCTTCAGTAGTCAGTTCTTCAATGATCAACTTTACTTTAGGATATTTTTTGGTGAAGTTGTTCAAAAACATCGGGAGTAGCGTAGGCATGATAGTTGGAATAATTCCCAACTTGAATTCGCCTCCAATATATCCTTTTTGTTGATGTACAATGTCTAAAATTCGATTGCTTTCGTCTACGATTACTTTGGCTTGCTCCACAATTTTTTTGCCTACCTCGGTGAGTTCAATTGGTTTTTTAGACCTATTAAATATCTTTACCTGCAATTGATCTTCTAATTTTTGAATCTGCATGCTCAATGTAGGTTGCGTCACAAAACTGTGATCAGCTGCTACAGTGAAATTTTTATATTCTGCAACAGACAAAACGTATTTTAGTTGTGTAATGGTCATTGATAGTAATTTCTGATAAAGATATTAAATCTATCAATAATAATGATAGTAATGGGTGTAAAAATTCTCCTGAATTTGAAGAGATCATTCAAAATTAAATTGGGTAAAATACTTGAATAAAAAAAGAGAAGCTGTGTAGCTTCTCTTATTATATTTTTAGTCCCAGAATTTACGCTGCCTTTCCAATTCTTTTTCTTCCTCAGCGAGTTTTTCTAATTCTTTTACAGAAAGTACTTTCAAGAAAGAAGGATGCTGTTCGATGGCATATTCTATTTTGGTAATGATGTCTGCAACATCTTCATTTTCATAATCGATGTCTAAAGGTTCTTTAATCACCATAGATTGCAATACACTTCTTTTCTTAATCTTGAGTCCTTTCTTGTCAAAAGAACGTCTAAAGCCGTCTATAACTACTGGAACTACTACGGGTTTGTATTTTTTTATAATATGAGCTGTTCCCCTTCGAATGGGTTTAAAAGCAGTTGTTGTTCCTTGCGGAAAGGTTACAACCCACCCATCATCCAAGGCGATCCCAATTTTAGAAACATCCGACATTTTTACTTGCCTGTTAATATCTTCTCCTTTACTTCTCCAAGTTCTTTCTACAGAAACGGATCCCGCATAGCCAAATATTTTGGGAAGAATACCCGAGCGCATGGTTTCGCTAGCGGCTATAAAGTAGAAATTTAATTTTGGATCCCATAAATATCCTACATTCTTGATGCTATTGTCTCGACCTTTCAACGAAGCGTTGAAAACATGAAACATAGCGATTACGTCAGCAAAATAAGTCTGATGATTAGAGACAAAAAGAACATTTTTTTCGGGCAAGCTTCTTATAATTTCAGAACCTTCAATTTTTAAATTATTAAAACGTCTAAATCTTCCATGAAAAGCAATACCTACAATTCTAATGATCCATTTTTTGATAAAAAGTATGTGTCCAAAAGGATTCCTCTTAAATAAGGGCATTGTAACTATTTGTTAAAATTAGTGGGGCAAAATACAAAAGAAATTAGAATTTACTCTCGATTAATAAGTTTTTAATTTCTGCCAACATCATTGCTGTGGCACCCCACACGATATAATCATTTAGTTTAAAGCAAGGTACCTTTGCTTTTTTCATATAGGAAGTGGTCATTACTACTGAAGAGATCGACTGCTCATTCAACAAATCATCCAAAAGCACTTCTATCGTTGAGGCAACTTCATGATTGGTTTTAAAATCAGGTTTTTGAAGTGCATATCCCAAGAAAGGAGTGGCTAAAAAGTTACTAGGCGGAATATACACATCGGTAAGTTCTCTTATGATTTGTATTTCGGAATGTGGAATTCCAATTTCTTCAAAAGTTTCTCTTTTGGCAGTATGTTCTAGATTGAGGTCACTGTCTTCTATTTTTCCGCCAGGAAAACTTATTTGTGCAGAATGTGTACCCTGATAGCTGGCCCTTTTGGTAAGTAGAAATCGAGTATTATTTTTATCGTCGGGATAAAATAAGGCCAATACGGCTGCTTTTTTGGGTGCATTTGCTTGAATCTTTGCAGCATCATACCCCAATCTTAAAGCAGGAGCTAATGCAAAATGTGATTCTAAGCCACCTAATTTTAAGGTTGTTAAGGAAGGTATTTGTGTTTTGAAATCAGAAAAATTCATTAAAAATAGTTACTTTTCTTTGAAAAGAAATCCAAGCCCCAATCTCGATAAAAACTTTTTTTCGAAAGCCCAGAAAAAACGGAACTGTCCAAAAAACCAACCTACAAGAGGTAAGGTCAATTGATAAATAGGGAAAATTAATAAGATTCTCAATGGCCAAAAGATCCACGGAGAGGTTGTTTGCGATGAAATCCCAAAAAAAGCAGTGATGGGTTTTGCAACCCAAGTAGCAAAAGAACCATTAATTGCAAAAACGACAAAGATGGCAAGTATTGCCCAATTACTTTTAATATTCCAACGCTGTTTCAGTTTTTCCATGCTGCGAAATTAAGCACAAATAAAAAGGCGAACAAGTGTTCTTTCGTGTAATTTACTTTTTTTTTAAAAGACGGTGATGCATTCAATGTTGAAGTCGCCAAAACAATTTTATTGAATCCTTTTGGTCAGTCCTATGAATCCTTAATTTTATTTGAAAGATACCAAGTTTACTACCCATCTCTATTAAATATTTTTTTTACCTTTCAAATCTAAAAATCAAGAAATAATAAAGATGAAAAAACTGGCATTACATTGGAAGATATTAATTGGTATGGTCTTAGGAATTGTTTTTGGTTTTCTAATGAATTCTATTGAAGGAGGAAAAGGCTTTGTTACTGATTGGATAAAACCCTTCGGAACTATTTTTATCAATCTTTTAAAGTTAATTGCTGTTCCATTAATCTTAGCTTCTTTAATCAAAGGAATTTCTGATTTAAAAGACATTTCTAAAATCAAGAAAATGGGGCTAAGAACCATTATTATTTATGTTTTTACAACCTTAGTCGCTATTGTTATTGGTTTAGGAATTGTAAACGTAGTGAAACCTGGAGTTGGAATGTCTGCTGATACCATCGATAAAATCAAAACAAAATATGAAAATTCAGAAGGAGTTGTTGACAAACTAGCAAAAGCAAGTGCTCAGAACGATGCAGGGCCATTACAAGCCTTAGTCGATATTTTTCCAAGTAATATTTTTCAATCCTTTGTCAGTGCGAGTATGTTACAAATTATCTTTTTTGCACTATTTGTTGGAATCTCTCTCTTGTTAATTTCAGAGAAAAAATCAAAACCATTGATGGACTTCTTCGATTCCTTAAATGAAATGGTCATGAAAATGGTCGATTTAATTATGCTCTTTGCCCCCTATGCAGTTTTTGCATTATTGGCCAATGTGATGATCGCTTTTGACGATACTGAAATTCTCATAAAATTACTCGTATATGCCCTATGTGTTGCAGGTGGTCTTTTCTTAATGATTTGTTTTTATTTAGTTCTGGTAAGTGTGTATACCCAAAAAAGTCCTTTATGGTTTTTAAAGCAAATTAGCCCTGCACAATTACTTGCATTTTCTACGAGTTCGAGTGCTGCAACTTTGCCAGTAACGATGGAGAGGGTAGAAGAGCATTTGGGAGTAGACAAAGAAGTTTCAGGATTTGTATTGCCCGTTGGAGCGACCATTAACATGGACGGAACCAGTTTGTATCAAGCAATAGCTGCGGTTTTTATCATGCAAGTGATCTGGCCTGAAGGCCTAACCTTTTCAAATCAATTGATTATTGTATTGACAGCCTTATTGGCATCTATTGGTTCTGCAGCTGTACCCAGTGCAGGTATGGTGATGTTGGTCATTGTTTTAGAATCTGTAGGATTCCCTCAAGAATTATTGCCGATCGGTTTGGCATTAATTTTTGCTGTAGATCGACCTTTAGATATGTGTAGAACGATGGTCAATGTCACTGGAGATGCAACAGTGTCGATGATCATTGCAAAATCTTTGGGCAAGTTACACGATCCAAAACCTAAGGAGTGGGATGACAATTATGAAAAAGTAAGATAGTTTAAACCTATTCTAAAAGAAATGTTTTTTTAATTTTGTAGCAATAGACAACGATTACTTCTTCGCTTTTTCAACCAATTCTAATTTATCAACGGTTGTTTTGGTGGTAAAAAAACCATAGTTGATGACTACTTTTTTCTTTTCTATTTTTTCAATGGTTCCAATAGAGTTGGAGTCTGTAATACGCACCCGATCATTGACTACATAGTTGTATTCTGATTTTTCTTGGGCCACTTTTGCAGCGACTACCTTTTTCTCTTTTCGAACTTCAACAACCTTTTTTAAGACCTCTTTTTCAACTTTCTGAATTACTTCTTTTAGTTGATGTTCTACAATTTTTGCTTTTTGCTTTTGAGTTTTGGTGGTGGGCTTTATAGGCGTTTTCTTCGCACGTTTTAACTTTTCGTCAGCGACCCATTTGTTGAAATTCGCTATCAATTCTTTTTTATTATTGGTTTGGAAGTATTTATTCAACAATTCGTTGGTTTTTCTTCCCAAAGAAAGCATTTTTTGATTGTTGTCATACAATTCTTGGAAGCCTGCTAGTTTTGCTTGAATTTTATCGTCTTTGTCTTGGAGGCTGTCTAAATGTTCTTGCCCAATTGCTTTTTGTTTTTCGAGGTTTTCAGAGTTTTTCTGCAATCTATTTCGTTCCTTTTGCAGTTTCGAAATGGTTTTGTCCAAACGAATTTTCTCAGTTTCAACTCGTTTTTTTGCCTTGTTAATGATGCTGAACGGAATTCCGTTTTTCTGAGCTACCTCAAAGGTAAACGAGCTTCCTGCTTGCCCTATGAATAGTTTGTAAAGGGGTTCTAAAGAACGTTCATCAAATTGCATATTTGCATTGGTTACATTTTCCAATTCGTTTGCCAATACTTTTAGGTTGGAGTAGTGAGTGGTAATGATTCCAAATGCTTTTTTGGTATAGAATTCTTCTAAGAAAATTTCTGCCAAAGCACCACCCAATTCGGGGTCAGAACCGGTACCAAATTCATCAATTAAGAATAACGTTTCTGCATTGCATTTTCTTAAAAAAGAACGCATATTTTTCAATCGGTAACTATAGGTGCTTAGTTGATTTTCTATGGATTGATTGTCTCCGATATCGGTTAAGATTGTTTCAAAAATATAGGTTTCACTGCGTTCGTCAACAGGGATTAAGATTCCACTTTGTAGCATGAGTTGTAGTAAACCGATGGTTTTCAAAGTGATGCTTTTTCCACCTGCATTAGGGCCAGAAATGACAACGATTTGTTGTTTTTCGTGCAATTGAATGGTTTGCGAAATGGTAACAATGTCTTGTTGTTTATTTTTCCGCCATAGAATAGGGTGAACCGCATTTTTAAAATAAATCTTTTTCTCTTTTGTAATCTTCGGTAAAACAGCATGGATTTCGTGGGCATATTTTGCTTTAGCACCCACGGAATCTATGTGTATCAAATACTCGATGTACTCTTCCAATAAAGAGGTCATAGGGCGAATCACAGTAGCCAATTCGCGTAAAATTTTGACAACTTCTTGCTTTTCCTCGTAAATCAAATTTTGATACTCACGGCTGTACGATAGTGTTGCTTGAGGCGCTATATAAACGATTCCTCCAGATTTTGAAGAACCTAATAAACTTCCAGATACTTTTCTTCTGTACATGGCTTTTACCGCCAATACTCTTTGGTTGTCTATAACAGATTCTCTTATATCATCCAAAAAACCAGCATTGTTAGAAGATGATAAGGCACTTGTAAAACTGGCACCAATTTTTCCTCGAACATGGTTGATGTCTTTTCGAATTTGTTTTAAAGTCGAGGAAGCATTGTTTTTGACTTCTCCACTGAGCTCAATTATTTTCTTAATTTCATCATCGATATAGGTTGTAAATTCTATTTTCTGTGAAAGGTCAAAAAAGGTAGGAAATTGCATTTTGAACTTCTTGAAAAATTTAAGATGTTCATTTACTGTGACCGAAGTAGAAGCGATTTTTAAAAAAGCCTCTGTTTCAATAAAACTATTTTCAATTTTTAAGCGCTTAATATGTTCTGTCACATTGTCAAAACCATGATTGGGTACACGATTTTCACTCTCAAAAGAAGAAAGATATTCATTGACAAGATTGAGTTCCTTAAAAAGTTCTTTTTTGAGGCGAATTGGAGTTATTTCTAGCACTCGTTCTTTTCCTAGAGCAGAAATACAGTGTGTTGCAACATGATGCAAAACTGTTGTAAACTCTAAATCTTGTAATGTTTTATTCGAAATATTTGGTATCAATTTTGTAATTTTGAAATTGTATCGCTGTCCTATTTTGATAGAAATAATGAGAAAAAATGCATTACAATCTCACCGATGTGGATAGCCCTATATAAAACACAAAAATAAGAAACAATGGAGCTAAAAATTGCCGATAGCTGGAAAAATATTCTCCAAGTTGAATTTGAGAAACCGTATTTTAAAGATTTGACTTCTTTTGTAGCCAATGAGTATCAAAATTCTCTCTGTTTTCCTGAACAAAAAGACATTTTCGCTGCCTTCGATTTCTGTTCTTTTGATGATTTAAAGGTGGTTGTTCTTGGACAAGATCCTTACCATGGAGAAGGACAAGCCAATGGCTTGTGTTTTTCTGTACACGAAGGTGTCAAACACCCTCCATCTTTGGTGAATATTTTTAAAGAAATGGCAGCAGACTTATCTGTGAATATACCAATAAGTGGAAATCTAGAGTCATGGGCTACACAAGGAGTCTTGCTACTAAATGCTACATTTACGGTTCGAGCGCATGCAGCTGGAAGCCACCAAAAACAAGGATGGGAAACTTTTACAGATGCGGTTATTCAACATATTTCTGACCAAAAAGAAGCGGTTGTTTTTTTACTTTGGGGAGGATATGCCAGGAAAAAAATTAGATTGATTGATACAAAAAAACATGCAGTATTAGAATCTGGACACCCTTCTCCATTGAGTGCGAATAGAGGATATTGGTTCGGGAATCAACATTTTACGAAAACAAATGCGATTTTAAAGTTTAAAGGAATCCAAGAAATTGATTGGTAGAGAGCAGGTCTTTTATTTTAAGGTTCCAATTGTTTACTTGAAGTTTTTAACTCAAGTCTACCTGTTGAGTAATGTGGTAATCAGCAAGCCCACATGGTTTGGATGTACTTCTACAAGAAGAAATGCACAAGATTCCCAAAACACAAATTGCAATACACACGATTTTTTTCATTTTCTTTATTTTAAACAGGTTAAATATACATATTTTTTATAAAATCTCCTGAATTTTTCTTCTTTTTTACAACGTTGAATTGAATCATTTTATTTTGAATGCGGGTAATTAAATTTTTACTGATGGGCTTTCCAGAGTTCCATTGGGTCAATGATAACCATTTTTGAATGTCTGGAAGTTGTTGCTCATATCGATGTGCCAAAATCTGATCAATATGTTCTATGTTCTTGAAGTTCTTAGTTTTTGCATTGATAATTTGCAACACTTCTTGAATTTCGTTATTGTGATGTTCTAATATTTCATTTCGAACTGCGATGACAAAACAAGGCCATGGAGTGGGGCAGTCGTCAATTCTTCTAAAAACACCCTGATCTACTAGTGGTTTAGTAGTAAAATGCTCCCACATAAAATAATCAGCTTCTCCACTTTCGAGTGCGGCTATGCCTCCTTCTAAGTGGTTGACTATTTTAAATTGTAGTTTTTCTACATCCCAGCCTTTATTGTAGGCATTTACAATGGCCATTAAATGCGATCCAGAACCAAACCTACTAATGGCAATGGTTGCATGTTCTAACTCTTCAATTTTTTGAAAAGAAGAATTTGCATGTACATGAATTCCCCAGATCAGTGGAGATTTGACAAAAGTCTGTACAATTTTGGATGGGTTTCCTGCAGCAATATCTTTTATAATCCCTTCTGTGAGTACTATCGCAATGTCAATTTCTCCAGATCGTAAGGCTTTGCACATGGCGCCTGTTCCTCCAGGGAAATCTTTCCACCGCACATTGATGTTTTTTTTGCTGTATTCTTTGTTTTTTAAAGTGAGGTACCAAGGATAATTAAAATGCTCTGGAACACCACCTATGGTCAAATCGGTCATTTACGCAACAAGTTTATCTAATGTATATTTGATTAAATTATCAATAACTTTTTCATAATCTTCGCTAAAAGTTTCGTTAGCTCTGTTGGCGATGATGGCATTTAACGAACAGGCGTTATGACCCAATAATTGGCATAAGCCGTAGATTGCAGAAGTTTCCATTTCTAGGTTGGTTACCTGTATTCCGTTGTATGAAAAGGAATCTATTTTGCGATTCAAATTTTCGTCTTGTAGTGCTAAGCGCAATTTTCTTCCTTGAGGGCCGTAAAACCCACCCGCAGTAGCAGTCATTCCTTTGTAAATTATTTCAGAAAAAAGTTTCTCTTCTAGAGCCAGACTGTTTTCAATCACAAGTGGTGCCGCTTTTTTAACACTCCAATTGGTGTGTTTTGTAAAAGCGGTTGCAATTTCTGAATTTGAATAGGATTCAATTTGATAGGAATGGAGCATCCCGTTCAAATCGAGGGCATGGGTACTCATTAAGAATGAATTTACAGGGATGTTTTTTTGCAAAGAACCTGAAGTTCCGATTCTAATAATATTTAAAGTGGTAAGCTCTTTTTTGGGTTGCCTAGTTTCTAAGTTGATATTTACGATTGCATCCAATTCATTTAAAACAATATCAATATTGTCAGGACCAATTCCTGTAGAAATTACAGAAATTCGTTTCCCCTTATAGTTCCCAGTGGTGGTTTTAAATTCTCTTTTTTGAGTTGTAAATTCAATATTATCAAAGTATTGCGTAATTTTGTCAACCCGATCTTGGTCTCCAACAAAAATAATGTCTTTAGCAATATTTTCGGGTTTTAAATTTAGGTGATAGATACTACCGTCTGTATTTAAAATTAATTCGGATTGTTGAATTGCCATACTCTTTTTTTAACCTCCTACACGTTTTACCTTAAACCCTTTGTTGGTAAGTAGTGTCATTATTTTGTCTCTAAAATCTCCCTGAATGATGATTTTATCATCTTTAAAACTTCCACCGACACTCAGTGCTGTTTTAATTTCTTTGGCTAAAATTTTAAAATCGGATGTAGCGCCTGTATAGCCTTCCAATATGGTGATAGGCTTTCCTTTTCGTTTTTCGTACTTACAGATAATTGGAGCATCTTGCAGCCAAATGGTAGATTTTTCTTCAATGGGCGCTTCAGATTCTATATGTTCTGGAAATAAATTTTTAAGTTGGTCTTTAAAATCCATACGTGTTTCATTTTAGTTTTCAGTTGCAATATTCAAGTCAATTGGTTTATGCAAACCACTCTTGCCAACGGATTATTTTTTCAATCCCAACTCTTTTAAACGTTGTTCTAAAAATTCACCAGAAGTGATGTCCTCAAATTGTTTAGGATTGTTTTGATCGATACAATTTTCTAAAACATCTAATTTCATCGAAGAAACTGGATGCATAAAAAACGGAATTGAATATCGAGAAGTTCCCCATAGTTCTTTTGGTGGGTTGGTGACTCTATGAATGGTCGATTTTAATTTGTTATTACTATGTCTAGACAACATATCGCCCACATTGATCATAATTTCATCGGGTTCAGCGATGGCATCGATCCAATCTCCATGATGATTTTGAACCTGTAAGCCCTTCCCTTGAGCTCCCATCAATAAGGTAATTAAATTGATGTCGCCGTGTGCAGCAGCTCTTTCTGCTCCTTTAGGTTCCGTTTGTATGGGAGGGTAATGAATAGGGCGTAGGATGCTATTTCCATTTTTGATAAACTCATCAAAATAGGTTTCTTCAAGGTTTAAGTGAATTGCCAAAGAACGCAGCACATATTTGGCTGTTTTTTCTAGCATCTGATAGGCTTTCTTCCCCACTTCATTAAAGTCAGGCAATTCGTCTACAGTTACATTTTCTGGATATTCGTTTGCATATTTAGAATCGGGAGATACATATTGACCAAAATGCCAAAACTCTTTTAAATCGCCTTCTTTTCTTCCTTTTGCAGATTCTTTTCCAAAAGAAACATAGCCCCTTTGTCCACCAATTCCTGGAATTTCATATTTTTCTTTGACAGCAACTGGTAAGTCAAAAAAGTGTTTCACTTCAGTATATAATTTTTCTACCAATGCATCGTCTAAGAAATGTCCTTTTAAGGCTACAAATCCAATGGTTTCATAGGCCCGACCGATCTCTTCGATAAATTTGTCTTTTCTAGCAGGATCCTCAGAAAGAAAGTCAGCTAAATTTACACTAGGGATTGTATTCATGATTTTTTTTAAAAAAATTGTAAGATTTAAAGTTACAAAAAATAAAGAGAATAGAGTTATTTTTTAGAGAATGGGATGAGGTACGATAAGGTATAGTTAAAACCGAATCCAGTTCCGCTGTCGAAAATTCTATTGAAGCCGGGTGCAGAAAGAGATTTGAAATTCTTCTGATCATTGACACTGATAAGAATTTTATAAGAAACACTTGCACTTACAAATACGTTTTTAAAAGTTTCTACCTTGATTCCTAACAGGAGTTCTGTCCAATGTGCCATCAAACCACTTTCTGACATTGGATTTTCAATGGATTGAGAGGGAAAGTATGTGCTGTTTGCATTGGGGGTATAACTGTTTAGGCGTTGTTCGAAAATTCCTAATCCATATCGAACACCTGTAAAGATTTCGTTGTTCATATCTAACCAGTTTTCAAAATTATTATAGTTAAATCCTATTCTCAAATAGCTTCCTTTGGAGGTAGAATTGGTATAGTCTTCGATAGTGGTTGCTTTTTCAAAGCCAATTTCTGCAGCAAGGTAAAAGTTTTTTGAAATTCGATAGTCTCCTACCACTTCATATCCATTGTATGTGTCAGAAAAAGCTCCTATGATTGGTTTGCTAATATCGATTCCAAGACGCAAACCGTATGCTGTTTTGTAAACAATGCTATCGAGGTTTACTTTAGGCATTGCTGCGTTTTTTTCTTGTGAAAAACCTAGCGTAAAAACCATCAAGAAAATGAAGCTAATGATAGATTTTGACATGTGCTGCGTTTTGGTTATCAATGGTTGTCAGAGTGGAAGGGGTAAATTCTTGAATCCAAGTATTGTTGGAGCTGAAAGTAACTTCATTAAAAAGAACTCTATATCCACAGGATCTTGAAACAAACTCGTGTACAGGTGCGTATTGAATAGTAAATGTTTCTATTTGATTGTTTGCGAGATTTCCTTCAAGAGTATTTATTTTGAAATGATAAACAGTTTCGGATGTTAGTGAGTTTAACGGAATAGCTATGCTGTCTTTCGTTACACTTTGATACCCAGAAATGGTATCTTTTCCTTCTGCCCAAATAGATAAAAATTTTGCACTTTTGATCGTATCTCTATTTGTGGCATCATACAAACGTAGTACTAGCATCGGAGTTACTGGGTTTTTTGTGCAAAAATCGTCTTTTTCGCAATTGTAAAAAATTGCGAGGCATAGGAGTAAAAGAACGCTGACTCTTTTCATTAAAAATAGTTAAAAATAGATTTCAAAAGTAATAAATTCAGTGATTTATTCTTCAACTTCTACAATTAGATTGATCATTTGAGCCAATTTAAAATCGAGTTCGGTAACCCCTTCTGCATCGTGGGTAGTTAAAGTAATGTCTAAGGTGTTGTAATTGTTTGTCCATTCAGGATGATGATTTAGCGCTTCACATTCGAAAGCAATCCGATTCATGGCAGACATACAATCTTTAAAATTATCAAATTCAAAATCGGTATGAAGTGCATTGTCATAAAAATCCCAATCTTGTAGGGTTTCTAATTTACGTGTTATTTCAAAATCGGTTAATTTTTTCATTTTCAATGGGTTTTGATATAATTATGTATACAAATAAAATTCGTTTATCTTCTGCTAAGATATCATCATTTTGAGAAAAAATCTTAGTTTCTATGAAAAGAGTTTTATTTTATGTTGAAATAGTTATTTCTTTTCAAACAAGACCACTGTCTCTATATGAGCGGTGTGTGGAAATTGATCGACCAAACTAATTTTTTGAATGTGGTATCCAGCAGCTCTTAATAATTCGGTATCTCTTGCCTGTGTTGCAGGGTTACAAGATACGTAGACCATTCGATCTGCATTTAAGGCGATTATTTTTTGAAGTGTTTTGGGGGCAATTCCCGCTCTAGCAGGGTCTAAAATAATAGTCTTTATTTTGTTTTGATATTCTGGGTGTGCAATTAAGAATTTTCCTACATCTGCAGCATAAAATTGTAAGCCTTCAATATGATTTCTTTTCGCATTTTTTTTGGCGTCTTTTATGGCAGAAGCTACAATATCTACTCCCACAATTTTTGCATTTTCACTTTTTGAAGCGACAATTTGTCCAATGGTTCCTGTTCCGCAAAACAAGTCCATAACCACGGTGTTGTCTACTTTTGTTTTGTCTTCCAAAACGTATTCTACTACTTTGCTGTACAATTTCTCAGCACATTTTGGGTTGGTTTGAAAAAAGCTTTTCATGCTGATTTCAAAATTGAGACCTAATAATTCCTCTACAATTTTATCTGTTCCATAGACCAAATTTAAACTTCCAGCTGTTGCTATTGTTCGATCTCCCGTTTCATCATTGATGGTGTGTAACAATCCCGCCAAACGTTCTCCAAAGATCTCTTTTAGAAAAGCAGCAAATTTTTGCAAATCAAATTGATCTAAACCATCTGAAGTGGTGACCAAATTGCATAACAATTCATTTGTTTTGAATGATTTACGTACGACGAAGTATCGGAAAAAACCTTCCTTCTTAGGCCCATGCCAGGGTGCTAATTGGGTAGCCTGACAGTATTCACGAATATGAATAAGGTGGTCTTCCATTTGTTTGTCAAACAGTCCAGAATCTTTATTCAAATTATCACCCATCCACCATACGCCTCGCCTTTTAAAACCTAGTGTAAATTCGTCTTTATCACTTTTGGTAGTTCGGTCATATCCAATGGCAGAAAAACCATATTCCATTTTATTTCGATAGTGAAATACATTTGGAGAGGTTACAAATTCATCAAATAGGTTTTCGATATTTTCAACCTTTCCAATTTTTTTAAATAATGAAAGCGTGCTCTCTTTTTTATATTGATGTTGTAATTCTATGGGGAGCTGAATATAAGGTGCCCCAGGGATATCTTGAAAAGGAACTTCTACTTCATTTTCAGAGGGTGCTAGTATATCAATTAATTTGGCTTCAGCATAGTTTTTACTCGATTTCTGAATTTGAGCTTTCACCAATTGCCCTGGTAATGTATTGGGTACAAAAACCACGAAATCTCCTTCTTCACTGCGTATTCTTGCAATTCCTTTTCCTCCAAATGCATAGTCTTCGATGTTTAATTCTAAAACTTGATTCTTTTTTACAAACTTATTTCGTTCTCTACGTGGCATTCTGTGTTGTTTTAGGGTTTGCAAAATTAGGGAAAACTTGTGGGAGTCCTTCAAACTATTAGAAATAACATCAAAAAAATCATTACTTTTGTCAAACTTCGGGGATGATTTCTTTCCCACGCTGAATTTTCGGTTTTCTCGAAAGGATAAAGGTAGAATAGGAATGGTTATTTTATAAATTCAAAAACAATAAAAATGGCTGTTTTAGAACAACTTACGTCGCAAAAAGCGATTGAATTAGAAAACAAGTATGGTGCACACAATTACCACCCACTTCCAGTGGTGTTGAGTAGAGGAGAAGGTGTGTATGTATGGGATGTAGAGGGAAAAAAGTATTACGATTTCTTATCAGCATACTCTGCAGTAAATCAGGGGCATTGCCATCCGAAAATTGTAGATGCCATGGTGCAACAAGCACAAACATTAAGTTTAACTTCCAGAGCATTCTATAATGACATGCTTGGAAAGTACGAAAAATTTGCAACTGAGCTTTTTGGTTTTGACAAATTATTGCCAATGAATACAGGTGCAGAAGCTGTAGAGACGGCTTTAAAAATTTGTAGAAAATGGGCATATGAAGTAAAAGGAATTGCCGAAAATGAAGCGCAAATAATTGTTTGTGAAAATAATTTCCACGGGAGAACTACCACTATTATTTCTTTTTCAAATGATCCAGTAGCTCGTAAAAACTTTGGCCCATATACCAACGGGTTTATCAAGATTGAATATGATCATTTAAAAGCTTTAGAAGACGCGTTGAACGCAAATTCAAATATTGCTGGTTTTTTAGTTGAGCCGATTCAAGGAGAAGCTGGAGTCTATGTACCTTCGGAAGGATACTTAGCTGCTGCAAAGGCTTTGTGTGTTCAACATAATGTATTGTTTATTGCAGATGAGGTACAAACTGGAATTGCCAGAACAGGACGTTTATTGGCAACTTGTGGGAATTGTTCTTGTGAAAATAAAAATTGTGAAGGGACTCCAGAAGTGAAACCAGATATTTTAATTCTTGGGAAAGCTTTGAGTGGTGGTGCGTATCCAGTGTCTGCCGTGTTGGCAAATGATGCTGTGATGAATGTGATTCAGCCTGGAAATCATGGGTCTACTTTTGGTGGAAATCCGATAGCTGCTGCTGTAGCAATTGCTGCTTTAGAAGTTGTACAAGAAGAAAACCTTGCAGAGAATGCTTTTCAATTGGGAGAAATTTTTAGAGCAGAATTATCCGCATTTGCCGCTGAAAACGATTTGGTAAAATCGGTTCGAGGTAGAGGTTTATTGAATGCGATCTTAATAAATGACACCGAAGATAGTTCTACTGCTTGGGATATCTGTATGAAATTAAGAGATAATGGTTTGTTAGCCAAACCTACGCATGGAAATATCATCCGTTTTGCGCCTCCTTTGGTAATGACCGAAACACAATTGAGAGACTGTATTTCGATTATTAAAAATACCATTAGCGATTTCAAAAAATAAGGAACTAATTTTTAGGGATAAAAAAGGAGCGATTTTATCGCTCCTTTTTTTGTTTGGGTAAGATACTAAATTCCAAATTCTTGAATTCTTTCTTGTAATAAAGATGGGTCTTGAAGTGCCGAAAAACCAATAATAGAGAGGATCCAAATTACATACATGAGAAAGATGCAATTCAGGACAATTCCAATAATTGTAAAAACTTTTCCTGTTTTTACATTTGAAAATCCAGTGTAGTTCTCTGGAGTTTCTAGATATAATTTTGTTGCTTTGCTTGCCATTACTAAGGCTACAATTCCTAAAGGCAGCCCTATAATTCCGTAACAACAACAAGTTACTACAGATAAAATGCCTAAAATGAGTACGCCTGTTGAATTGGGTAATCTGTATTTTTCCATTTGTATGTATTTAAATTAGTATTGAATTCATCTTTATAATATAGCTTCCTGTAATGATGAAGCCATTTGTAATTGCCAGTATAAGAATAATTTTTTGTGCCTGTTGAAATCTAAATTTTAGATTGAGAAGGGCAAAAACACCTAGTAAAAGTAAGGTGTAAATTGCAGGGTATATATAAAATGCAGCTGTAAACTTTCCTTAGAAAACAGTTATCAAAGCACGTTGGATACCACAACCAGGACAGTCAATTCCAAAGAAATATTTGTTCAAACAAGGAAGAAGAAACTCTCCAATTTGTAGCATGAAGATGTGTAATTTCATCTAGAAATAAATATTAGCAAGGTAAATATAGTTATTTTTTTTAGCAATTCTTAATTTTAAAACTTGTTGTTTTCAAAGTGAGGTAAAAAAAGATTTGAATGACTTTACAGAAAAATGACAAAATGCATGATAAGAAATGATGCATAGAACCGTTATCATTTCAGAAGAATAGTTCAACCAAAAGGTGTTTTAAAACAGGAAATTAACACTCTTTTATAAATGTTTTGTTGTTTGATACAAATTTTGTAATTTCATACTCGAATTAAAGATAAAATAAATGAGAACGATATGTATTCCAGCTATGGTATTAAGTCTTATTTTTGCATTCGCTTGTAAAAACGAAACGATGAAAAGTACTGATGCGGTAGCACCGATAGCACATAAAGAACCAACAACTTTAGAAAAGCACGGAGATGTTCGAATTGATAATTATTTTTGGATGCGATTGTCTGATGCCCAAAAACTTGCGAAAGAAAAAGACGCGCAAACGACGCAAGTAGTTGATTATTTAAATTCTGAAAACGCCTACTACGAAGAGGTTACTGATTATACCAAGGATTTTCAAGAAAGCCTATTTCAAGAAATGAAAGGGAGAATTAAAGAAGATGATTCTTCTGTGCCTTACAAAGACAATGGGTATTACTATATTACACGATACGAAGTGGGAAAACAGTATCCGATTTTCAGTAGAAAAAAAGAAACTCTAGCAGCGAAAGAAGAAATCATGTTCGATGTCAATGAAATGGCAACAGGTTTCGATTATTATCAATTGGGAGGATTGAACATTTCTGAAGATAATAAATTGGCTGTATTTGCAACAGATACGGTAAGTAGAAGACAATATGTACTTCGAATTAAGAATTTAGAAACGGGTGAAATTTATAAAGATATTATTGAAAATACAACTGGTGGATCTGTTTGGGCAAATGATAATCGTACTATTTTTTACACAAAGAAAGACCCAGTAACCCTTAGAAGTGAGAAAATTTTTAGACATGTTTTAGGGACTTCAGCCTCCGAAGACGTTGAAGTTTTTCATGAAAAAGATGATACTTTTGGAACCTATGTTACCAAATCAAAATCTAACAAATATATTATTATTGGTTCGTACAGTACACTTTCTACAGAATCTCAATTTTTAGATGCAAACAACCCTACGGGGAAATTTACCTTATTACAGCCTAGAGAACGAGATTTAGAATACAGTGTTGCACATTACAAAAACCATTTTTACTTACTTACCAATAAAGATGGAGCTACCAATTTTAAATTGATGAAAACTGAGGTAAATGCTACTCAAAAAGAACATTGGGTAGATGTTATACCGCACAGGGAAGATACCTTATTGGAAGACTTTTCAATATTTAAAGACTATTTAGTTTTGGAAGAACGCACCAATGGATTGAATAAAATACGGATCAAACGCTGGGATGAAAAAGAAGACTATTATCTTCCTTTTCCTGAAGAAACCTATTCTGCTGGAGTTTATGAAAATCCAGAATTCGATACCGAGATCATTAGATATTCTTACAACTCGATGACCACTCCAAGTTCTGTCATCGATTTTAATATGAAAGATCAATCTAAGGAGATTCAAAAAGAGCAAGAAGTACTTGGAGGCAATTTTCAAAAAGAAAATTACTTAAGTAAACGAGTTTGGGCTACAGCTAGAGATGGAAAAAAAGTCCCTATTTCTTTGGTCTATCACAAAAATACTCCATTAACCAAAGATACTCCCTTATTACAATACGCTTATGGCTCTTATGGATATACAGTTTCAGATGGATTTTCGACCACTCGTTTAAGTTTGCTAGACAGAGGATTTGTATTTGCCTTAGCACATATTCGCGGAGGACAATATTTAGGGAGAGATTGGTATGAAGATGGCAAAATGTTGCACAAGAAAAATACTTTTACCGATTTTATTGATTGTTCAAAATATTTGATTGAAAACAATTATACTTCTGCTTCTCACCTGTATGCAATGGGAGGTTCTGCAGGTGGATTGTTAATGGGTGCAGTGGCTAACATGAACCCCGAATTGTATAACGGAATTATTGCTGCCGTTCCTTTTGTAGATGTAATATCTACCATGTTAGATGATTCTATTCCATTGACTACAGGAGAGTATGACGAATGGGGGAATCCGAATGAAAAAGAATATTATGACTATATCAAATCGTATTCACCTTACGATCAAGTCGAAGCAAAAGACTATCCAAATATGTTAATAACTACAGGGTATTTTGATTCTCAAGTACAATATTGGGAACCTGCAAAATGGGTTGCTAAACTTCGGGAGTTAAAAACGGATACCAATTTATTATTTTTGCATACCAATATGGATGCTGGTCACGGTGGTGCTTCTGGTCGTTTTGATGCTTTAAAAGAAACAGCGAAAGAATACACCTTTTTTCTAGCTTTAGAAGACAAACTTGGTCTAGCGCTTCTCAAACTCTAAACAATTTACATTTAGATTCCCCAACTTCATGTTCATTTTTACAGTGGTTTCAACAGAAATTGTATAGATTTTTGATTATCATTTGTTGCCTCTGTAATTTTTTTGTAAAAAATACATGGAACAGAGGAATAGAATCTATCAGAATATTTCAGAACCAGTAGGGCAGAGCCCTCTGGTGAAACTACGTGGAATCACAAAAGAGGTAAAAGGAAATGACTTCTCTAAATTAGAGTTTTTCTATTCGAGTCATTCACAAAAAGATAAGATCGCATTCCATATTATTGAAAATGCAGAGCGAAAAGGAGTACTCAAAAAAGGAACTGCTTTAGTAGAAATGACTTTAGAGAATACTGGAGTTAGTTCAGCTATGATTGCCTTGCTCAAAGGTTATCGATGTGTTCTAACTATTTCAGATAGCGTTTCTCAAGATACAATAAATTTGCTTCTCGCAATGGGGGCTGAAGTGCAGCTCTGTCGTGTAGAAGTTGCTCCAGAAGATTCAAAACCCTGTGATGAGGTCTTCAAAACATTCCCCAATTCGGTTTCAGTCAAACCCTATTTAAATACATTGAACAGTGAGGCTCGTTTCAAAATATCAGGACCTGAAATTTGGGGGCAAATCACGGGTATAATAGACTCTGATATACAACGCATAGTCTTGAATTAATAAATGATTTTTTAAAAAGTAAAATTAAATGATTGCAAAAAAAATATTATTGGTAGGGAATTTCGGTGTTGGAAAAACGTCTTTAATTGATCGTTTTGTAGCCAACGAATTTTTAGAAACATATATCAGTACTATTGGAGTACGTGTAAGTACAAAAGTTATTCTTGAAGAAAATCATGAAGTTAAATTATTGATTTGGGATGTTGCTGGAATCAATGAGAATGAAAAAATACCCAATACTTATTTTTTAGGGGCTATTGCAATTTTGTACGTTTTTGACTTAACCAGAGAAGAAACCTACAAAAATATTGAAAAAGAGATTGCAAGTATTTTGGAAGTTTCTGACTTGAAAAGAATATTTATTGTTGGAAATAAAAAAGATGCATTAACCTCAGGAGAATTGGAAGTAGTGCTGGATTCGATTCCTGTAAACATTGACTTTCTTTCGAGTGCTAAAGATGATTATAATATAAATAAAATATTTAGACGTTTGGCAATATTTGCTCTAAATTAAAGCCTATGATTCCTAATAAAGTTAAAAATACTTACATAGAAATTAGTATTAATTTTAATGGAAATATTAGAAGTGTTAAAGCTGGGTTGTTTTGTGCTAAAGAATTCCATATTGGCCACTCAATTTATATTCTTTGTCCTTTTTTAGAAAAAACCTTAGATGACATTTCTAAAGGGGTCATTTTTACAATTAATGGGATGGTCATTTGTTCTCATGGGATGGAATACAATGTAGATGTCAGTTTTTTAAGACAAGAAGAGGCAATTGCTGTATTGATTGAGGACCGCACACAAATCTACCAATATCTGTCTCAGTTAAATCAGCATAGAAATGATCTTTACTTACTTAAAAATCAAATTGCAAAACAAAATATAGAATTGGAACGGCTACGCCAAGTAGCAGAAAAAGCCAATGAAGAAAAGACACGCTTTTTAGCCATTATGAGCCATGAAGTTCGCAATCCTTTAAATTCTATTTTGGCCTATGCAGATATTATTCAGTCAGAAGCCCCTAACGAAGAAATAAAAAAATATGCCAAATCTTTAATTATTTCTGGAAATAATTTGAATGTAATTGTCAATGACATTTTAGATATTTCTAGAGTTGAAGCTGGGAAATTTGAAATGTTAAGCAAGCCTATGTCTATTAAGGAAGTTGTAGAGACTTGTGTTGCTAGTTCTAAAGTTCAATACCAGAAAAGTGCTGTAAAAATCGCAGTCGTTTTTTCTGGAAAGTTTCCCAAATTTGTTTTGGGAGACCCAGTGAGAATGAGTCAAATTTTATGCAATTTGATTAAAAATGCTTATAAATTTACGAAGAAGGGACAAATAACAGTCAGAGTAGCTGTTGTGTGTAACAAAAATAATAGATGTACCATTAATTTTAAAATTGAAGATACAGGAAGAGGTTTGACAACGAAACAATTAGGGCGAATTTTTAACGAATACGAACAAAGCCATATAAGCGATTTCATGATTTCTAAAGTAATGGGCTTGGGCTTATCTATTGTGAAAAGATTGGTAGAAGCCATGCAGGGTACTGTAGGTGTTGAAAGTATTCTTGGTGTTGGTTCTGTCTTTTATTTTCAAATTCCATTTCAAACAACAAAACCTCCCAAAGAAGAAACTCCGCAAATATTTTCAACAGATATTTCCAAACTGAAAATTCTTTTTGCAGAAGATGATCTTTTAAATCAGTCGATTGTAAAGCATTTTTTAAAAAAAGAAGAGGTAGACTTAACAGTAGTCAATGATGGTATAGAAGCTTTAAAGACCCTTTATAATGAAACTTTCGATCTTGTTTTGCTCGACATACAGATGCCACGTTTAACGGGTGAAGACCTGATCAATAAACGCGCTCAATTTTCTAAAGAAAATAGAGAAATACCGACTATTGCTGTGACTGCAAATGTCTCTGAGAAGGATATAGCTAGATATCAAAAAGCAGGTTTTAAAGATGTTTTATGCAAACCATTCAATGCCGAAAAATTAATTTTAAGCATCCAAAAAAATAGGGTATAAACCTTTCTGTGCCCATCCGTAGAATTGAAGAAATGCAGTATTGTAAAATACCAATTCTTCGGGATTTCTATCCTTCTTGTCTTCTGTGAATAAACTTCTGGATTTTTAAATCAAAAAGCCCCTGTAAAAAGTAGAATTTCAGTAAATTTGCCCAGTAAATAGCAGATACATTATGAAAATATCATACAATTGGATAAAACAATTTTTGCAAACAGATTGGGATGCAACCAAAACTGGAGAATTGTTAACTGATTTAGGATTGGAAGTGGAAGGGATTGAAACAAAAGAATCAATCAAAGGAAGTTTGAAGGGGATTGTTGTAGGTGAAGTATTGACCTGCATACAACATCCCAATGCAGATAGATTAAAAGTAACTACTGTTGATTTGGGAAATGGTATTGTTCAAATTGTTTGCGGAGCTCCCAATGTGGCAGTTGGGCAGAAAGTACCCGTTGCGACCATTGGAACGACTTTGTATGACGAAAAAGGAGAAGGTTTTCAAATAAAAAAAGGAAAAATAAGAGGAGAAGAAAGCCATGGGATGATTTGTGCCGAAGACGAGTTGGGTTTAGGAACGGGGCATGACGGAATTCTAGTGTTAAATGAAAACTTACAAGTTGGAACCCCGGTTTCAGAAGTTTTTAATATCGAAACAGATCAAATTTTTGAAATTGGTTTAACACCAAATAGGTCTGATGCTATGAGTCATTTTGGTGTTGCCAGAGATTTAAAAGCAGGATTGATGCATCAAGACGTTTTTTTAGAACTCATTTCACCCTCTGTAAGTGATTTTCATGTAGATGAAAGAACCCTTAGGTTTGATGTAGAAGTAGAAAATAAAGAACAAACCCCAAGATATTGCGGGATTACCATTACTGATGTTACGGTAAAAGATGCTCCAGAATGGATTCAGAACAGATTGAAATCCATTGGAATTACTCCCAAAAATAATATAGTAGACATTACAAATTATGTGTTGCATGAACTAGGGCAACCCCTGCATGCTTTTGATGCCCAGAAAGTAAAAGGGAATAAAATTTTAGTAAAAACTTTAGCAGAGGGCACAAAATTTACCACATTAGATGGAGTCGAAAGAACTTTATCTGAAGAGGATATAATGATTTGCGATGCAGATTCCACTCCTCTTTGTATTGCAGGTGTTTTTGGAGGAATCAATTCAGGAGTTACCCAACATACCACTTCTGTCTTTTTAGAAAGTGCTTATTTTAATCCAGTCTCTGTTCGCAAAACGGCAAAAAGGCATGCTTTAAATACCGATGCTTCTTTTCGTTTTGAACGTGGTATTGATATTAACATGACAGAATATGCTTTAAAAAGAGCAGCACTGTTAATTAAAGAATATGCCGGAGGAACAATGGGCTCAGACATCTCTGATTTTTACCCTGAAAAGATCGAAGATTTTCAAGTTTTCTTCTCGTATGAAAGTTCGTATCGTTTGATTGGGCAAGAAATTCCAAAAGAAATCGTCAAAAAGATTTTAGCTTCCTTAGAAATTAAAATCAACAGTGAAACCGAAGGTGGATTGGGGTTAACGATCCCATCGTATAGAACCGACGTTCAAAGAGAAGCAGACATTGTTGAAGAAATTTTACGTGTCTATGGCTACAATAATATTGAGTTTTCACACAAGTTGAATACTTCTATTTCTTTTGATTCGAATTCAGACACAAAAATTGAAAATATTGTTGCCAATCAATTGACTTCTCTGGGGTTTTTCGAAACGATGGCAAACTCTTTAACAAAGCCCGCTTATACTCATTTATCAGAGAACATCAGCGAAGAAGCCAATGTTGCCATGTTAAATCCGTTAAGCAATGATTTAAAAGTGATGCGCCAATCCTTGTTGTTTAGTGGTTTGGAATCGGTTGCCTATAATATCAATAGAAAAAATTCTTCTTTAAAGTTTTATGAATTTGGGAAAACCTATCATAAATACAATGACAAATACCAAGAAGACAAGCATTTGACACTTTTTATCACAGGAGAAAGAACCAAAGAAAGTTGGAGTACGGTTTCTAAAACTTCAGATTTTTTCTATGGAAAAGGAGTGATAACCGCTGTGTTAAGCAGACTAGGGATAGATAACTTAAAAACGACTCCAATCAAACTAGATGTTTTTTCGGAAGGAATTACCTTGAGTTTGGGTAAAATGAAATTGGTTGAGTTTGGAGTTGTCAAACGAACGATTTTAAAAGAATTCGGAATCAAACAAGAGGTGTTATTTGCCGATTTTAATTGGGATACACTTTTAAAGGTTACAGGAAATAAAAATGTAAAGGTTTCCGATTTAACCAAGTTTCCTTCTGTAAAAAGAGATTTAGCCCTGTTGTTGGATCGTAAAGTTGAATTTAAAGAAATTTATAATTTGGCATTTCAATCTGAAAAAAGCGTCTTAAAAGAAGTAGATTTATTTGACGTTTATGAAGGAGATAAATTACCTGAAGGAAAAAAATCCTATGCAGTAAGTTTTTTATTACAAGACGATAACAAAACTTTGGAAGACAAACAAATTGATAAAATCATGCAAAAATTACAGCAAACCTTTGAAAAGAATTTAGAAGCTGTTTTAAGATAGATTTTTGAACCCAAAGTTTTTGGTTATAAAACAATAAAACCAAAGTCCTACAGACTTTTAAAAGAGATACAAGTGTATAAATCATTCCTTCGTCCCATTTTGTTTTTATTCGATCCTGAAAAGGTTCATTACTTTACATTCTCTTTGATTCGTGTCTTCTGTAAGATTCCTCTTGTGGCTCCTCTTTTTAGAAAGATGTATCAAGTCAATGACAAAAGATTAGAACGCAGTATTTTTGGGTTGACATTTAAAAATCCAGTAGGTTTGGCGGCAGGATTTGATAAAAATGCGGTGCTGTACAATGAATTGGCAAATTTTGGTTTTGGTTTTATCGAGATTGGTACCGTAACGCCAAAAGGACAAGCTGGGAACCCAAAGAAAAGACTTTTTCGACTAAAGAACGATCAAGGAATTATCAATCGAATGGGTTTTAATAACGAAGGGTTAGAAGCTGCAATATCAAAATTAAAAAAGAACAAAGGAACATTGATTATTGGTGGGAATATTGGTAAAAATACCCAGACCTCTCCCGAAAATTATACTCAAGATTATAAAATTTGTTTTGAAGGACTGCACCCTTACGTCGATTATTTTGTACTCAATGTCAGTTGCCCAAATGTGGGAAGTCATGCCAAATTAAATGATAAATCTTATTTAATTGAATTGATTACGGCTTGCCAACAATTGAATCAGGAATTGGCTCTTAAGTCTCCACAAGGATCGCCAAAAGCACTAAAGCCGATCTTGCTAAAAATAGCTCCAGACTTAAATCATCAGCAATTGGATGAAATTATTGAATTGGTTGCAGAAACCAATATTGACGGAGTGATCGCGTCCAATACATCTACCACGCGAGACAATTTGAAGGCTTCAAAAGAGCGTTTAGAGGCAATTGGGAATGGTGGAGTTAGCGGACAGCCAATTAAAAACCAAAGCACTCAGGTAATTCAATATCTAGCAGATCATTCCAATAAGGCCTTTCCTATTATTGGAGTAGGTGGTATTCACTCTGAGGAAGATGCTTTAGAAAAAATCAAAGCAGGTGCCGATTTGGTTCAAATTTATACTGGTTTTATTTATGAAGGTCCGGGCTTGATCAAACGCATCAATAAAGCTTTACTCAGGGATTAATTTTTGAGTTTGAGAAGTTTGTGATTTATCAATGCATCTTTTTTTGAAATTGTTCAAACAAAACGATTGTTTCCAAATTCAATTTTTATTTCCATCTACTTTGTTTGCATAGTGTCGTAAATTTTGAAAGACAATTAGAATTAATCCCTACTTTTGAGAAAAACAAATCGATGAATATTGAACTTCTAGTTTCATTTATGTTGGCAAGCTTTGCTTTAGCTTGTTCTCCAGGGCCAGATAATATTTTTGTACTTACACAAAGTATTGTTAATGGAAGAAAATTTGGATTGGCAACGGTTTATGGATTAATTTCTGGTTGTTTGGTTCATACTTCCTTATTGGCTTTTGGAGTATCAGCAATTCTAAAAGCGTCTGAACAACTCTTCTTTGGAATTCAGATATTTGGCGGAATGTATCTTTTATTTTTGGCGTATAGAGTTTTCAAATCCGATGCCTCCATTCTTTTATCAAAAGAAAAGGCAACCAAGAAAACCACCCTACAACTCTTTCAACAGGGCTTTTTGATGAATGTGTTGAATCCGAAAGTCTCCATATTTTTCTTAGCTTTTTTTCCTAGTTTTTTATTTAGTAACCATTTTCATACAGTAATTCAATTTTATGTTTTAGGAGGTTTGTTTATGCTTGTTTCATTTGTAGTTTTTGCATTTATTGCGATTTTATCTGGAAGTATTTCTGAGAAAATTCAACAGTATAAAAATATTGGCGTCTATTTACAATGGACTCAAATAGTTGTTTTTGTGGCGATAGCTTCCTATATATTGTATGCACCTTTGTTATCAATTATTGTATCTTTGAAATGATGAAGAAAGTCAAAATTATAGAATGTCCACGAGATGCAATGCAAGGGATCAAATCTCATTTCATAAGCACCGAAAAAAAGGCATTGTATATCAATTCCCTCTTAAAAGTGGGGTTTGATACGATTGATTTTGGAAGTTTTGTTTCGCCAAAAGCAATTCCTCAAATGCGAGATACTGCCGAGGTTTTAGCAAAATTGGATCTTTCTAAAACAACGAGTAAATTATTGGCAATTATTGCCAATGTTCGAGGAGCCAATGATGCGTCTCAATTTGAAGAAATTGATTATCTCGGTTACCCTTTTTCAATTTCAGAGAATTTTCAAATGCGAAATACGCATCAAACCATTGCAGAGTCTATTGCGACTTTAGGAACTGTTTTAGAGATAGCCGATAAGTCAAAAAAGGAAGTCGTTGCTTATTTGTCGATGGGTTTTGGGAACCCCTATGGAGATCCGTGGAATGTAGATATTGTAGGAGAGTGGACAGAGAAATTATCGACTATGGGAGTAAAAATTTTATCCCTTTCCGATACAGTAGGAAGTTCAACTCCAGAAGTCATACAGTATTTATTTTCAAACTTAATTCAGGCATATCCAGAGATTGAGTTTGGAGCACATTTACACACGACTCCAAACAAATGGCATGAAAAAGTAGATGCCGCTTTTAAAGCTGGCTGCAATCGTTTTGATGGTGCAATTAAAGGGTATGGAGGCTGTCCAATGGCAAAAGATGAATTGACTGGGAACATGCCAACAGAAAAACTACTCTCTTATTTCACCACCCAAAAAGTAGATGCTAATTTAAAACCCATGAGTTTTGAAAGCGCTTATAATAAAGCTTTGGAGGTTTTTTTAAAAGTTTAAAATTAAAAAATATGAACAGTATGCAGTCACGATTTCTTTTAGTATTCATTTTCTTTGTCGTCTCATGTCAGAAGGATGACCAAAAAATTGATTTTACTTTTCTACAAGTAAATGATGTGTACGAAATTGCCCCTATTCAAGGAGGTGA
>Ga0257120_1000515_pt1 | contig 28075 bp, 20 predicted proteins | sample SI106_10metaG_FD_190153 | JGI IMG/M metagenome (GOLD analysis project Ga0257120, IMG submission 190153) | Marine microbial communities from Saanich Inlet, British Columbia, Canada - SI106_10 | ecosystem: Environmental > Aquatic > Marine > Inlet | place: Canada: British Columbia | collected... | reverse complement strand
TCTTCAGAGTTTTTGTTCTGAAGGATTTTCTGCTCGAAGCCTTGGAAGGCCTTTTCTTGTTTCTCAGCCGACATTGCTGTATCGCTTTTAGCAACCAATGAATCTAGCTGAGCTTGAGCCTCTTCAAGTGCTGATTTCTCCACGCTATTCGCAACGAATGAGAAAGACAACTGATAAAGACAAGCAAGTATTAGCAGGATGGTGAATACCCATATTGCGCTTTTATTCTGCATTTTCTAATTGAATTAATAAAAAAGACCTTTTAAAAAGGGCGTGCAAATATAGAATTTCATGTTGTTCGTATACAGGTAAACAATCGAAGTTCAAATGTTTCTTCACTTAAATGAAAAAGACACCAAAAATTGATGCCTTTTCAAGATTATTGATTGAAGGTTTATGAAAGGACTGAATCCAGCAATCCGTTCGTTTTCTTAACTCCCTCAGCGCTTTCTGCGAGCTTTTGCTTTTCAGCGTCCGAAAGTGAGATTTCAACGATTTTTTCAATACCATTAGCGCCCAAAACGCATGGAACACCAATAGAAAGATCATTTAAACCGTAATCACCTTCTAACAGAGCAGAACACGGGAAGATTTTCTTCTGATCACAAGCAATAGCTTGAACCAAGCCTGAAACAGCTGCACCAGGAGCGTACCATGCTGAAGTACCGAGCAATTTAGTCAAGGTAGCTCCTCCAACCTTAGTATCTTCAACAACTTGAGACATTCTCTCTGTTGATAAAAACTCAGATACAGGCACACTATTGCGCGCTGCCTTATCGATTAGCGGCACCATGCCAACATCGCTGTGACCACCGATAACCATTCCATCCACATCAGACGGAGGACATTCTAATGCTTCACTCAATCTGTACTTAAATCGAGCACTATCTAAAGCTCCACCCATTCCAATAATTCTATTCTTAGGTAACCCGGTTGTTTTATGCACCAAATAGGTCATCGTATCCATTGGATTGCTGACAACAATGATTATTGCATCAGGTGAGTGCTTCAAAATATTAGAACTAACATCTTTTACAATACCAGCGTTTATACCTATTAATTCTTCACGCGTCATTCCTGGCTTTCTCGGAATACCACTAGTTATAACAGCGACTGAACTACCGCCAGTTTTCGAATAATTGCTTGTACTTCCTGTAATTTTTGTATCAAAACCATTCAATGTAGCACACTGCATAAGGTCCATCGCCTTGCCCTCAGCAAATCCTTCTTTGATATCAACCAAAACAACTTCTGAAGCAAAATTCTTGATGGCGATGTATTCTGCACAGCTTGCTCCAACTGCACCTGCACCAACTACTGTAACTTTCATTCTATCGATTTTTTTATTGTACTTAGATACGCGCCGCAAAACTATATTATCAAAATTGCTAAGCAACTTAAATTCTTCGTAGCGTCTAAGAGAGTATAACATTAGCTTTGCCGAATGAAAAAGCATCTGCTTTATTTAATTTTCATACTTGCATCAGTTCAAGGATTCTCTCAAGCCACGTTCAACATTCCATTCGATACGTTGATTCAGACTTGTCCTCCAGATTCAGTGTTTCTCTATTTATTTGCTGACTCAGGTGCTTCTAACAGCTATACCTATGACACCATTGCCTACCAAACAGAATCTGTTGGCGGAACAAGCATTAATATGAGTGATGATCAAATTCAAGGACCTTTCAATATTGGATTCGATTTCTCTTTCTATTGTGGTCAGTACACGCAATTTTATATCTGTAGTAACGGATGGATGGGCTTTAGCAATGGCCAAACTCAAACTTGGGTAGTGCAATCCATTCCGAGTACGAACAACAACACTCCAAAGAACAATATCATGGCGCCTTGGAAAGATTGGAACCCCGCATCTGGTTCAGGTCCGTATGTGAGTTATCAGACTGTTGGCACCGCTCCATTGCGAAAGCTTATTGTCACTTGGAGCAGTGTCCCAATGTACTCTTGCACCTCTAGTCAGGGGACCTTCCAGATTGTTTTGCATGAAGCATCTAACATTATTCACAACAACCTCACAAACGTGCCAGTATGCACCAATTGGGGCAACGGGGATGGTACAGAAGGAACACATAATGCCAATGGAACGGCAGCAACCGCTGTAGCGGGTAGAAACGATCAACAATGGACAGCATCCAATCAATCAATAAGATTTATTCCAACATCACCCATTCAATGGTCAACGCTAAACGGTCAGACTTTCGCAATTGGCAATGGAATCACCACATCATTTAATCAATCTACATGGGTATATGCTAACGGTTATACATGTAACGGAGATTCCGTTTCTGACAGTGTATATGTTGCCGTAAGCTGTATTAACCTCGAAATGGACTCCATCGATATAGATTGCACAAATGATTCAACAGGTATAGCTATCGCTTGGGACACATCAGCGGCCACAGCGCCACCTTACACTTATTATTGGGTCCATGATGACACGGATGACACCATTGCTATTCATACTTCACCAAACGATACCGATACACTAGTTGGTGCACCTGCTGGTTCGTATACAGTTTACGCCTTTGGTAGCAATGCCGAGTTTGCCATCGGCTTCACCGAAATAAACCAACCAGATACTGTCACCGGAGCTTTTACAGGATCTATTGATGTTCTTTGTAATGGTGACTCTACGGGAATTGCCTATGCTGTGGATACAAACAACTATGCTGGACTGAATTGGGATGGACTCTACTCTTATTATTGGTCTCCAGACACAACTAATATAGATTCGACCATCAACACGAATCTGGATTCGGATACCCTAAATAATGTAGACGCAGGAAATTATTTTGTTACGATTGACGGATGTCTCATACAAACGGGTACTGTAACTGTTGACGAGCCCAGTTTGGTTGGAGCAAATATTACAAATCCTGGTCAGGTTTCTTGCCCTGGGGTTAATTGGTGTGATGCTCCAGCTCTAGGAAACGGCTCTGGAGGTGTGGGTGGCTTTTTGTATAATTGGTCTAGTGGAGAAACTACTCAACAAGCACAGGCGCTTTGCGCGGATACCAATTGGCTAACTGTTACAGATGCGAATGGCTGCGATACATCAACCTTTCTTGTTATTGCCGTGCCAGACAGTATAGTGACTGAAGCTTTTGGAGATACTACCATTTGTATTACGAATAGTGCAGCTTTAGTAGCCGCCACTACAGGTGGTACTGGACCATATAACTATTTATGGACACTTGACTCACTTGCGGGTGATAGTGTTTCATTGAATGTTGCAACTACTGCTAATCCAATTATATCCTCTCATTATTTTGTGAGTTCTACGGATGCTAATGGGTGCCCTGGAGACACGGCTAGTGTTCGAATCAATGTTAGAATGCCATTGGGAATTGTTTTACCTGAAGTAGACACCATTTGCCCCTATGACACGATAGATGTAACGGCTGAAGGTGTTGGTGGAGATAGCTTATATTCTTATGCTTGGAGTTCGGGGTCTTTTGGACAAACTGCAACAATCAGCCCAGATTTACCCGGTTGGTTTACAATTACAGTGAGTGATTTCTGCGGCACACCGGCATACATAGACAGTGTGTTTGTTCAGGTTGGCGGCTACAGTAAAATTGATGCTGATATTCGAATTGAGGATGATTCGCTTTGCGCAGGTGAAAGCGTTTACTTGATAGCAAACGGTCGAGGCGGGTTTAAAGGTCCTAATCAGCACAGATATGCTTGGAACCAAAGCTCTTGGGATGGGAATCCTGTTCAATTCTCTCAACCAACAACGACAACACAATTTGTCGTAACGATTACAGATTTATGCCTCAGTCCGGCAGGAATTGATACTGCATATATTTATGTTGGTGAGCCAGAAGCTCCGCCATTTTCGGCTGCCCCAACTGAATCTTGTACAGATGCTACAGTCACCATTTCAATAGATGAATGGAGGCCAGGATACAAGTATAATTGGACACTTGGTGACGGAGACGCAGTTAAAAACGCAAAAACTGATTCGATTTTCCATAAATATGACAAACCTGGCTGCTACGATGTGACGCTCGCAGTAACCACTGATTTCGGCTGTTTTGCTCAACGAACTGAGAAGTGTCTTATACAGATTTTGGAATCACCTACAGCGAATTTCAGCAACAACCCCGAGAATCCTACAACCATAAAACCGTTTGTAGAGTTTACAGATAAATCAATGCTTGCTGAAACCGTTGAATGGTATTTAGATAGCAGTGAATATGACGCAGACAGTATTTTTAGTCATGAATTCATCGATACAGGTTGGTATGAGGTTAGCCTTATTGCTACCAGCGCAGATGGATGTATCGATACTCTTACAAAGCTCATTCATCATTCACTAGAACAATCTGTATATATACCACAGTCTTTTTCTCCAAACGGAGATGGACTAAATGATGTTTGGAAAATAGAAGGTGAAGGCATCCAAGGATACGGATTTGAACTAGTAATTGTTGATCGTTGGGGTCACAAAATATTTTACACCAAGAATCCTGAATTCGCCTGGGATGGGAAACGTATTTCTAACGGGGAATATGTGAACGCAGGTAGTTACCCATACATACTTAGATATGTAGACAAAGACAATGAACACCGCAAGGTTTCAGGTCACATTGTAGTGGGTAAAACAGGAAATCCAACAGGGTTAAGATAATTCCAGCAACCTTTATTTAAACACTCGTCTCTAGCGTAGTAAATGGGCATATGGCATCCACATGAAGAAGCGCAACTTATTGAAGGTTGCATTAATGGAAGTCGGAAAGCCCAAGAAGACGTTTTCAACGCCATGTACAGAAGACTCTTAGGAGTTTGTGCGAGGTATGCTAAAGATGACGATGACGCAAAGGACATTCTACAGAATGGCTTTATCAAAGTCTTCAAAAGCATTGAAAACTATAAAGGAGATGGTTCTTTCGAAGGTTGGATTAAGCGAATTGTGATTAATACTGCAATAGACAGTTACCGAAGAAAAAAGGTGAAACCTGTAGTAGTTGATTCGGAGATGACCGACAGGGTCGGATCAAATATGGAGGAGGAGAAAGAAGAGGAGTCTATCTATCAACAGATTCCAGTAAATATGGTCCTTGATTCTGTTCAAAAACTCTCACCTGCTTATCGTACAGTTTTCAACCTGTACGTTTTGGAGGGATATAATCACAATGAAATTGCAGAAATGCTGGACATAAGTGTAGGGACTTCAAAGTCTAACTTATCAAAGGCAAGACTCAATCTGAGAAAAATGTTGAAACCTTTAGTAGATAAAATAAGTCAGGAATAGACAATGAACTTTGACGAAATAATAAAACAGAAACTAGAGAGCTATCAAGCTCCTGCCAATGCAAATGCATGGAAGGAATTTGAGTCTTCTTTCAGTCAACCTGTGCAAACAACGCCATTTGCGGGGCCGCTTATAAGCGGTATTGCAGCAACAGTTGTAATGACTTTGCTCTTCACTACACTTCCAGACATTAAGTCTGACTCGATTGAATCAGATCGAATTGTAGAAAGTGATATTGAATTGATAGATATATCAATTGAGAATGCTACCGATAATGCAATCAACGAAACAATGGATCATGTTGCTCAAGAAGCACATGCAATTCCATTGATGGTTGTTGAGAACGAACCAGATTCTAAAAAGGAGGAAACTCAAACAGCACAGTCGGTTAATGCTGAGATTGAACCAGAAAATAGTTCGCAATTTATTGATGCTTCCGCTGAACAATTGACTACTGAAATCAAATCTACTCGACATGAAGAAATCAACTTCACTGCGAAAGGAATACAATGCCCAAATAGTACGATAACATTCACCGCGCAATTGAATAAAGAAGCGGATGTAACTTGGGTATTTGACGGTCTTGAAGTAAAGAACGGCCTGCAGGTGAAGCATATCTTTAAAGATGCTGGAGAACACGCAGCAAGGATGATCGTAAAATTCAATGATGGATATGAGCAATCAATTACTCAGGGCATTGAGGTGTATGACACACCAACTGCAAATTTTGAGATGAGCACCATCTCAAATGAGTCTTGTTTCGATGAAATGTTAGAATTGAAAGGAACACCAAATTCAAACACATATAAGTGGGTTATTGATGGAGATACAGCTGGAAAGGGAATAGAATTCAGCAAGGCGGTTTCAAAGGACTTACATACAGTTGGAATGCACACTATTAATGAATGGGGTTGCACGTCTTACCAAGACAAATCGATAAGAGTAGAGTCTGGATTAAGACTTGATATTCCAACGGCGTTCAGCCCAACACGTCAGGATGGTTTGAATGACACTTGGAGAGTAGAAGGCCTAAATAACGTTGCAAAATTCCATGTTAAGGTGACTAGGGTAAATACAAACAAGGCTGTTTTTGAGTCTAATGAATCACTAGAATGGGATGGGGCAATGCAAGGATCTGTAGACAGAATTGAGGTAGGTGAAGTTTTCACCTACCTGATTACCGCTACCGATGCATGCGGAAGAACCAAACAATTTTCAAACACTATACGATACCTATAAACGGTGGAGTACCCCCAATGAAAAAGCTACTCAATTGAGTGGCTTTTTTTATGCGCAATTTTCTGATGACAGAAAATTTCCAACTCCGAATCAGTCCTCACTGTCAGTTCGAGTGTTTCAGACCGAAGGGATGAAATGTATCGAGAACCGCCTAGGAATATTCAATCTTCGATGCCCAACTCTCAATCTTCAATGATTTCGTAGCATGTCAGTCTGAGCTTATGCTGCAAGCAGAATGGTCGAAGACAGAATGCGGGAAAATAGAAGTCCTATCAGAGGACCAATCAGGTTAAACAATGAAGTAAGTTTGATACATCGCGCGCGAGGTAGTGAGAACAGCGTAGAAATATTCAATGAGCAATTCCAATACTCAATGTTCAAGTCGCAAACTCTGTCAGTTCCAGTCTTTCTGAGACAATTAAACTAAGCTTCATTTTACACCATAAAAAACCCGCCATAAAATTCTCGCGGGTTTTTCATTAAACTCTATTTAGTTATTGACTGAATTAAGTATCGATCTTAGCGTATTTCGCGTTCTTCTCGATGAATTCTCGTCTTGGTGGTACTTCATCCCCCATTAGCATACTGAAGGTATGATCTGCATCAGCTGCATTTTCAATGGTCACCTGTCGTAACGTACGATCCACTGGATTCATTGTAGTTACCCAAAGTTGCTCAGCGTTCATTTCTCCAAGACCCTTGTAACGTTGAACCCCTACACTTGAGTCTTTCCCCGCACCCTTCATTTTCTCGATAAGTTGATCTCTTTGATCATCATTCCAAGCATAACTCTGAGAGCTTCCTTTTTTAACCAAGTACAATGGTGGAGCTGCGATATAGATACATCCCAATTCGATCAGCTCTTTCATATAACGAAAGAAGAAAGTCAATATCAGGGTAGCAATGTGACTGCCATCCACATCCGCATCACACATGATTACAATCTTGTGGTACCGTAGTTTAGTAATATTCAAAGCCTTGCTATCTTCCTCTGTACCTACAACAACTCCAAGAGCTGTGTAAATATTCTTGATCTCTTCATTTTCGAAGATTTTATGCTGCATTGCCTTTTCAACATTGAGAATTTTACCTCTCAATGGAAGAATTGCTTGAAACATTCTATCTCGACCCTGCTTTGCTGTTCCACCTGCCGAATCACCCTCAACTAGGAATATCTCGCACTTTAATGGATCTCTAGAGCTACAATCAGCCAATTTACCTGGCAATCCTGAACCCGACATTACATTCTTGCGCTGTACCATTTCGCGAGCCTTTCGAGCTGCGTGGCGCGCTTGGGCTGCGAGTATAACCTTATCAACTATGATCTTCGCCTCTTTCGGATTCTCTTCCAAGAAGTTGGAAAGCATTTCTCCCACTGCTTGATCCACAGCACCTCTTACTTCAGGGTTACCCAATTTAGTCTTTGTTTGACCTTCAAATTGCGGTTCCATCACTTTGACAGAGATAACTGCAGTTAAGCCTTCGCGAAAATCATCACCAGCAATGTCAAACTTCAATTTGTTCAACATACCCGAATCATCCGCATACTTTTTTAAGGTACGAGTCAAACCACTTCTGAATCCAGCTAAGTGAGTTCCACCTTCTCGAGTATTGATATTGTTAACGTATGAGTGCAAGTTCTCTGAAAACGATGTATTGTATTGCATGGAAATCTCCACCGGAATACCATTTTTTTCTCCTTCGATGAAAATGGTTTCTGGTATCAACTTTTCACGGCCAGCATCAATGTATTCTACAAACTCAGCTAAGCCTCTTTCAGAGAAATAGTCAGCTCGTAAAAACTCACCATCATCATCAGTATCTCTTCTATCCGTAAGTGAGAGTTTAATCCCCTTATTTAAAAACGCTAGCTCTCTTAATCGATTCGCTAAGGTTTCAAAATTGAAAACTGTTTCAGAGAAAATAGTATCATCTGGTTTGAACCAAATCTCTGTGCCACGTATGTCAGTGGTGCCAATTTCTTTTACAGGATACTGCGGTACACCTATTTTAAACTCTTGTTGATATAGTTTTCCATTACGATGAATAGTGGCTTTTAAATCCTTCGATAAAGCATTCACACAAGAAACACCCACACCGTGCAGTCCACCAGAAACTTTATAAGAACCCTTATCGAATTTTCCACCAGCATGCAAGACTGTCATTACAACTTCCAGTGCAGAACGTTGTTCCTTCTCGTGCATATCAACAGGGATACCACGACCATCATCTAAGACAGTAATGGAATTATCCTCATTAATTGTCACCGTTATCGTTGTTGCATGACCAGCTAAGGCCTCATCAATGGAATTATCAACTACTTCGTAAACTAGATGGTGCAGACCGCGCACTCCGATATCACCAATATACATGGACGGACGCTTTCGAACCGCGTCTAGACCTTCAAGTACTGTAATATTCGATGCGGAATACTCGTTGCTTTGCTTATTTTCTTCGCTCATAAATCCTTTGTTTTCAAAGACATTCAAATATAGATTTCGCGCGCCCAGAAATTGGATCAAACACTAATAAATACAGGGGTCTTATCAACAGTGAATTAACACTTATTCCTTCCAGAAAGAATAGGTAACTCCGCCAACCACATTTATTCGTTGACTTGGGTATTGATTCCAGCGTTGGTATCGCTGGGCAATTAAATTATTGACAATCAAAAATCCAGACAAACGCTCAGTATATCTGTATTCAACACCTAAATTAAGGTCTACTATTGGATTCAATTTATCTCCATATACATTCTGACCATCATTGCCAAAAAGCTCTCCGGAACCTGGTTCATAAGACTTAACCCATTGTGGTCCCAAGAAATTGACCTGCGCTTTGGCTATAATCTTGTTTTGAATTTGATAGAATCCGGTAAAACCTGCCTTAATCACTGGTCTCTGCCAAGCCTCAAATTCCTGTGAGGTTTCGAACATGCTGTATGATCCATATCCAACCACCTGTAAACGCTCATCAATACGATAGGTTAGCTCTCCACTTAATTCAAATACATCCAATGTATCGTAGTTGACAACGAAGTAATTTTCGCCGAATCGTGTTACACCCAGATTATACTGAGATGCATTGTAGTTCACAAATACGGGAGCATTTCTTTCTACAAATCGAGCTGCTTGCACATTGTAAGTAATGCGCTCAGAAATAGAACCTCTAAAACCACCGTATAATCGAATTGCCTCATCTGTATTTTTCAATACGGTCATGCTAGTCCAAACAAACGGATTCTCTTCAGAAATACTATTTAAGCTATTTCGCCTTAATCCACCACCAAGGCCCGCAAAAGGAATTATTACATCCTTCACCAAATTGTATTTAGCATAGGCAATAGGATAGATATGAATAGTTGAGATATCAGCAGCTACATCAGCTTGAATATTTGCTCCATATTCAATTCTGAGCTTTTTCCAACGACTTACCATGGTTGGTTTTAAGCCTATGATAAAGTTGTTCTGATTTGCAGCGATATTGCCATCTGATTCATAATCAAAAGTGCTAACATAGTTTACAAAGTTCATATCGGTCATGACATTGGCGCGAAGCTGGTGCGCACCAAAATACCGTGAAATGGATCCGTCTAGCAATACATTGTTTTCCATGTTGGCTGCGTTCCGATCACTCCAATTGTAATAGTCTAGGCCTACGACATAATTAAGTTTATTCGAATCTGTGTAGAAGCTTTTCAATTTTGCGCCTGCTGAAATTTTCTGGTAGTATTGCTTGAACTCACTCCTAATAGCGGCATCATCACCTTCATTCTGATTAGTCAATTCATTGTAAATAATGCTAGACTGACTTTCACTTAAATCATATCCATAATACTGCAAACGCTCCCGATCATAACCACCATAAAAATCTAATGAGTGTTTTTTGAAGAAACGCTTTCCGTTTACTTCTCCATTCCAACGATTATATGGCGCTGGGGGTAAATCTGTAAAAAGGCCCTGTGCCCCTCTTCCATGCAGTTCGAACCCAAGGGCTCCGTCTCTTGATCTCAAGGCATTTACATAAGCATCTGCTAAGTAGTTAATTCCATTTCCGGCTCCACCCTTTACATATGCCCTATATAGCGGATCTAATGACTCACCTTTCATAGTTGCAGCCTGAATAGAATCAGGAGCAAAATCTGTTTGAACAGGGTCATTACCATATATATATGAAGGTGCAGGTTTTGGAAGAACTGTATCAACTGTATTTGGAGATTCAGCCAGTTTTTTGGCATCGCTAATAGTTGGGCGATAACTATTAACCTTGATTACCGTGGTCGACAATTGTTTGTCAATTACTTCATCCTGACCAAAACCTACTTGTACGATTAAGGCAAAAATGATGGTATATAATATTTGCTTATTCATTCTTTAGCGAATCTTCAGGTGTAGTTTCTGGAGTTATAGAATCTAGAGGCATTGACTTCTCCAATTCTTCAATCGTCTCTTCAAAATCAATTTCCAGTTCGGACGGTTCAACCTCTTCAGGTTGACTTTCAATCTCGACTATCGTATCCAACTTCGATTGTGCTTGAGTCAACACATCACCACCTCCATTATAATTATCAATCACAGAATGTAGCGTGGCTTTTGCTTGAAATAAGTCGCCTCGGCTAACATAAATATCAGAAAGAAGGATAAGTGACTTCGCCACCCAGTTTGCTTCCCCTCTGAATTTCTCTACCACCTGAAAGATGACTGTTTCAGAACTATCCAATTGGTCTTGATTATACAAGATTCTTGATTTAAGATAGAGTGCTTCTGCGGCTTGAGACTTAGTTCCGGCCTCAATAACCTTATCGAAATATGTCATTGCTTCCGCTGGAGCCTCTAAGTTCAAATTTGACTTAGCGATAATCAAATTTGCTTCGTTCTCTAATTTTTGATCTGTCTTGGAAGTTTCCAGCGCGATTTGAGCATTTGAAATTGCTCCTTGATACTTTTTCAATTCAAAATTGCAGCGCATTTGGCCGATTTCGGATTCAAGTAAGTTCTCTTTGTATTCACCTATGCTAGCTAATTGCTTGTATTGATCAAGCGCCACAGCATATTGCTTATCTGCAAAAGACTTGCGAGCAACCATTACCAGAGCAGGTTCCGTGAATTTATTCTTGGGTTGATCGGCTACGTATGAGAAATCCTTCAACGCTTCATCAACTCTACCCATTCTATTGAGGCACTCAGCTCGATAATAGCGGGCATTTAGTGAGAATATGGCCTTCTCAAATCGGTTTAAATACTTTGTAAATGCATCAACAGACTCTTTGCAATTTCCATCAAAATATTGAGTCTCTGCTCCTTCATAGTATAAACTGTCCCTTGCCGCTTCAGAAAAGTCAACAAAGCCGAGCGTATTTACATAATCATCATATCCCTGTGCATCGCCACGATCTATGTAGATATTTTTCATTCCTATGAGCGCCTCTCTAGAATCATCGAATGTAGGATAGTCCTTAATGATCCTTTTAAAGGTCATTAATGCTTCCTCATCCTTTGCCATATTGTATAAGGTTTGACCAATACTGACCAAGGCCTTTCGCACGTAGCTACTTCCAGGAAAATCACTCACCACTTTATTCAAACTCAATAAGGCCTTATCCTCTTGCCCAGTAGCTATCAAAGACTTGCCAATTTCGTAGTGAGAAGCATCTAGATATCTTGATTTTGGATAATCCTTCACTAAAGCATTAAGGCCTATTAATTTATCTTCTGGTCTTTTTAAAAGCCCCGCGGTAATTGACTTCTGGTATAAGGCATAGTCAGGGTCGCTCTTACCAAGTTTGACAGCATCACTATAATAAATCTGTGCAGCATCATACTGGTTTAGCATGAAGTAGCAATCACCAATGCGAAGGTTTGCGTCACTCAATTTCACTTCATCCTTTTCTGTCTTTACAGATGCGTAGCGTCTAAACCAAGATGGAGCTTCTAAAAATTTGTCTTGCTGAAAAAAAGCATACCCTACATTGTAATTCGCCAAATTAAAATATGGCGTTAAAGCGGCAGCCGGACTATAAATAAACTCTTCGTAGGCCTTTACAGATTTCGAGTAACTACCAATATAATAATAACTTTCTGCGCGCCAGTAATAAGCCTGTGAAGCCACTTCCTTCTTTTCAGGATATTTCAATGATCTATCAAAATATGAGATTGCTGCTTGATAACTTCGCTCTTGAAATAGCTCGACTCCTTTATTATAAGCTATTCTCTGATACGCTTCTCTTAGCCTTACATCTGGATTATCATATTCATCAATAGAAGAGAGAGCTGCATCGTAATTCTTCGAAGTCAAGTAAATGTTGACCAAAAAATCATAAGCTTCTTTTGATCGATCCGCATTTGGATACATCTCCATGTATTCTTTGAATGCTGCGATAGCCCCATCATAAGGATCATAACTCAACTCGTAAGATAATTTAGCATATTTAAACAAGGCATCTTCTTTGATTTTTGAATCAAAATCTAATCTTGACGCTGAACGATAAGAGTTTCGCGCATAAGATTTCTTGCCAGCTTTCAGGTATGATTCTCCCATCTGATAGAGGGCACTTTGGCCAATTTTATCCTCCGAATAGGAGATTTTTGAAAACTGCTCTGCAGCCCGATCATATTTACTTGTGCGATACAATGCATATCCATAGGTGTAATAATCTTCCTTCTCCTTGGCATTCCGACTATCCATAAAGTCTTTTAGATAAGGCACTGCATCTACGTAGTTTTCCTTCTTATAAAAGGCATCACCAACAACTCGCGAAATCTCAGCTCTTCTTTTAACCTTACTATCATTCAAAAAGGTTTGACCGTATGAAATCACTTCATCATAATTCTCTTGAAAATGATAAATCTGAACGATGTAATAAGGAACCACATTTCCGAACAACTCATGTGACGAGAGGCTTTGAAAGGACTTTAGAGCCGAGGCATACTTACCTTGACTGTAATTAATATGACCTAGGTAGTAGGTTCCAGGTGCAAAATAGACAGATGATTGATCGTCCATTTGAAAAAACAAGCCTGCGGCATTATCCATTTGCCCCTCTTGGAAGAAGCTATAGCCTTTTTTAAATAGATACTCACTTTTTAAGGGCTCTTTAAGCTCCGGAATTAAGAGCTCATCATAGTATTCGATTGCCTTATCCCACTTCTTTTTTCGATAGTTGTAATTACCTAAAAGAAACCAAGCGTCTGCCACACGAGGGCTAGAACTATAATTGGCTATGAACTCCTTTAACAGGAACTCCGCATCTTTATGAAACATCTCGAGCGCACAATCCGCCACATAGAAATGGGCATTGGCACTTACCTCCGAATTTTGATCATCGATAAGTTGGATTGATTTCTCAAACTGCTCTTTAGCAGCTCCAAATTTTTGTTTTTCGTAAAGCTCTAGCCCTCTGTTATATGCAACCAAATCGTTGTCATAAACCATGCTCATTTGAGCATTGGAAGCGAATGGCAAGAGTAAAACGAATAGAAGAAGTCCTGTTGTGAAACGCACGTATATCAGCAGTTTTATGGAATACGCTAATGTACTTGCACCAACATGGGTGCTTTGCCCCCAATGTTGCTAATTTTCAACCCATCACTGTTGACGGAGAAAACCTACTAAAAAAGCTAGATTGATGAAATGAATTTGAAATAGGATTTTAAAACCTCCGGACTTACTTCTCTCGGAGTAAAAACCTCAAGAACCCTGCAACATTTCGCGCTGCCATCAATCAACTCAATCATCTCTTTTTCAAGAGACTCGATATCATTTGCAGCCCGGTATTCGATCCCATGATATTCAACTAACTTCTTGACTGATTTATGCTGAGTGTGTTCAATAAAGTCATCGCTAGATTCGAATCCCTGCGGGCCATCAATGATTTTAAAAATATTTCCTCCATCATTATTAATCACAATGATTTTCAAATTATCCGGTATGTTTTCAAAAGAAAGTCCATTGGCGTCATATCTAAAAGCATGATCTCCACTAATAAATAGAACATCTCTGTTTGATTTCATTGCTGCCCCCACGGCCGTGGAAGTACATCCTTCAATTCCGCTTACTCCGCGGTTTCCGAAATAAGTCACACCATGCAATTGATTGAACAGCTGAATGTATCTAACCACGCTGCTATTGCCCATTTGCAGCATCCATTCATTTGGAATTAAATCCAATATCGTTTGAAACACTTTCAAATCAGAATACTCAACTGTCTCTAGATACTGATGATGTATTTGCTCGGCCTTAAAAAAAGCACCTTTCCAAGCTGTATTGAATCCAGAAACCACATTTGTTTCAACCATTCTTAGTCGTGCAATCGCTACCGCAGGATCAGACTTAATCCAGTGCGTGAGTGTTTGAAATGTGTCCATCATGTCGGCACCAAAGTGCCAATGCTCTTGAATCTCAGACTTATTAGATCGCAAGAAGGTCTTCAGTTTTTTACTGATCAGATTTGTACCAATTGTTATCAATAGATCTGGAACAAAATCCTTACTCTCATCGTTAAAATGAAATATTTCTAGCGTTCTATCAATACAAGAAATAAAGCCAAAATGGTAAAGATTGGCGGAAGTCTCTGTTAAGACAGCCACTCTCGATTCATCAAAAACCAACTTGAGTTGTTGTTCCAGCTTTGAGCTGAACTGATTCTGCCCAACAACGATCATAACCTTTTTCTTTTCAGACCAAGATTGCTTCAATTGGGACATTTCTTCTGAAGAAATTTCGTGCTGATTTCCAACAAAACCTATTTGCTTCAACCCTCCCTTAAAAGCCCATGCTTTTGTTTCGTACAGAGGCTCATTAAATGGCATATTGATAAGAACAGGACGGCTTTCATTCTTTGTTATTTCGAAGGCATTTTGAATTTGTCTTCTATTATACCATTGATCATTCTCCGTATCCCCATTAACAAGCTCTGCAGTGTGCGCAAGTACTCCATTCAAAACACTGGATTGAGCAATACTCTGACCCTCACCCTGTCCAATCCATTCTTTTGGGCGGTCCGCTGCCAAAACAATTAGCGGAATGTGCTGATGATAGGCTTCTGCGATAGCTGGCGCATAATTCAACAGTGCTGAGCCGCTCGTACAGCAAATAACAACTGGTTTTTTAGTCTGCTGAGCCATTCCTAATGCCATGAAACCAGCGGTGCGCTCATCTACCACTGAAATGCAATTGAATGCAACAATGGCATTAAAGCTGATTATAAGTGGCGCATTTCTACTTCCAGGTGACAAAACAATGTCTAGAACATCTTTTTGCAATGCCGTCTCAATCAGCATTCTCACAGATGGTATGTTAGAAATATCAGCGTTCAAGTTTAATTGCATCTAGGAGCGTTTCCAGTTTTTTCTCTGTTTCAATCCACTCGGATTCAGGATCCGAAAAGGAATTAATCCCACCTCCAATATAGAATCGGATTCGATTGCGAAATAACTGCATGCATCGCAGGTTCACAAATGAGATATCATTTTGCGTCAAACCCTCAACCTGCAAGTATCCTGTGTATAGATCTCGATCATACTCCTCTGTTTGATTAATAAAATCAACTGCGGCAGCTTTTGGCAGGCCACATACCGCTGGTGTTGGGTGTAATTTTTTCGAAACTTCAGATAAGGTCTCGGATGATTGCCACCTTACCGTTGACTGTAAGTGCCTGATTTTTCCAAAATTTACTTGCTCGGGGTCAGAGGCATGTTTGCTAGACAAACCTAGGTCACTCAAAATTGACTGCGTTACAACGCTTTGTTCAATTTTTTCTTTCTCAGTAAATTCATCATCTCCCCATTTCGTGCCAGCTAGAGACATTGTCTCAAACTGACTCCCCTTTTTCTTAACCAATATTTCTGGCGTTGCACCCACCCAAAGACCATGCTCTTCAGTTTGAAGTGCATAGACAAAGGCCAAAGGAAAAGCCTTACGGAGATTTAAAAGAATATCATTCACATCAATATTGGTCAACTTTTCCTCTACACTACGACTCAACACCACTTTAGTCAAATTAATAGCGCACGCTGCCTTTGCCTTCTCTACCTTATCCATATACTCCCCAGCTGTGATGCAATATGATTGCTTTTCTTCTCTTTCAGCTAACCGAAATTCAACCGCTTCAACCCCTTGAAATCGGAACTTTTTTAAACTTCCATGAAAAGGCTGAACAGTGATGATGGCACCTAAATTCGATTCAGCATCCAGCAAATTCCCTTCCACCCAATCAACTTGACCAGGGAAAGAACATTTGAATACAGGTTGAATGGGATTCATTAGTAAGTTAAAACAAGCGGCCTATAGCCTTGTTCGATTCTAAGGTAGTAGACTCCTTTTGGTTGATCAGCCAAATACAAAGTGGCCAATCCTTGATGAAATACGCCTTCAAAAACAATTTGGCCAAGCGCATTCCATACTTCGTAAGTTTCATTGTTGGAGGCAACTGAATAGACACGGAAAACACCGTTAGAAGGATTCGGAGAAACACTCAATTCATGTATTTCCGATTCTTCAATACCTGTTACGCCTTCAGAATGGATTAAAGTCACTTTTGCAGTTCTAAGCACCAACTGCATATATTCTATTTGATTCTTAGTAAAAAACAGGGAACAAGTATCATCCGCGTAGTCCATGAAATTCATAAACATATCCCCTTTACGTTCAGCGGGACAAGAAATTGATGGATAGTTAGAACAATTAAAATTTGCCTCTCGCTGCCAAGGTGTATCACTCATATAATCAGTATTCGTGCAACTACCTTCTTCTCCACCCCAAAGGTGTCTCAATCCGAAATAGTGTCCCATTTCGTGCACTAAAGTTCTACCTCCGTTATATGGAGCTGTTGCAGTGCCAGTGGTGCCAAAAGCTCGTGCTTCAATTACAATCCCATCATTTGGCTCTAAGTTATTAGCCGATGGTAAGTAGGTATACCCTAAAACTCTATCGCCAATTTCACAGACCCAAACATTCAAGTAATGTGCTTGAAACCAAGGGTCGGTTCCACCGTTTGCAGCTTTGTAATATCGAATCTCAGAGCCAACATTATCTACATTGGCGATGTCCTCAATTTCTGTTTGTCTGCGTGTGACTCCATTTGTGAAGTTTCCGTCTGAATCTTTTTCTGCCAACTTGAATTCAAAGCCCGATTCAGCTCCTAGATTTCGCCACACCTCAGGTATTTTGGCTTTATCCGATTGCTGCCAATTAAAATCTCGATTCAAAACGTCTATTTGACTATGAATCTGTTCCATACTGATGTTATCGCTTTCCTCTCTGTAGATAACATGTACAACCACTGGAATGATAATTTTCTTTGAATCTCTTGTACCCAAAGTTGCCAAACCTGATTCGAATCGAATGGCAAGTAGATCCATCTCTTCTAATCCTTCTGCATATTCAAGACTAGATTCCGCTCGCAATTTGGTCAACTCATCAGTAGCGCACTTATACTGAGACCAACTTAACGAGGGTAAAAAGAATAGAAGACAAAGCAGAAAACGCATGAGACGAAGGTCGCAATTATTCGACCAAAAGAAACGAACAGAAAAACATTGATGAATGTGCCTCCTTCAACTAATTCGCTTTGCTACCAAGCTTAAATTTGTTGCATGTCGAAGCGAATTCTTTTAGTTGAAGATGAGGAACGCTTGTTGGAGGTCATTAAACTGAATCTCGAACTTGATGGCTTCGATGTTGTCTCAGCTATAGATGGTAAGCAGGCTTTGGAACAATTTCACGAGCACCGTTTTGACTTAATTCTTTTAGATGTAATGCTTCCCCATATGGATGGCTTTGCGGTTTGTCGATCTATTCGATTGGAAAATAGAAAGGTTCCCATTCTCTTTCTTACAGCAAAAAACTCCGCTCAAGACCGAGTGATGGGATTGAAAATTGGCGGTGACGATTATTTGGTAAAGCCATTCGATCTAGAAGAATTGTTACTCCGCATTCAACGCCTGCTAGAGCGCTCGGAACCCGAAGGAAAGGTTGGCATTTCTGAATTTGAATTTGGCGGAAATCGCATCTTTTTTGACCGGCATCAAGCGGAAACCCAAGCTGGAAAAACGATTGAACTAGGCAAAAAAGAAGCGATGATCTTGCGCCTTCTGATAGAACGGGATGGTGAGAGCATCAGCCGAGATGAAATTCTAGACATTGTATGGGGAGTAGACGTATTTCCAAGTCCAAGAACCGTTGACAATTTCATGGTTGAGTTTAGAAAACACTTTGAAAAAGATCAGCGACATCCACAATACTTTCACAGTATCAGAGGCATTGGCTATCGCTTCCTGAGCAATCCAGTAGACGACTAAATCAAAGAGTTAACGCTCGACTTTTATTGGATAACATTCCTAACCCATTCTTTGAGAATTGTGACTCGTTAACATTTGAGAGACCAACTAAAGCTTATAATACTGCGTCTATGACATCGAATAAGGTTATGATTCCAAAAAGTCAAAATACAATTTCAGTTAGCATTGCCACTTCTAAGCAATTTATGCTTTATAGAGTAAACGGAAATGTTCAATTGCCCGTGCGCTTCGACCTCATTAACCTTGATGGACTGAAAGTTCGGTCCATTGAACTTACTTACGGAAATGAGTTTATCATTCCAATTGAAGAACTAGACGGTGGCGAATACCTTTTCGCCATGAGCGCTAGCAATCATCTCCTACACACAGGAGTGATTAACATCTAAAAGGTTGTATACTTCGAATCTGAATAATGCATAAAAGGCATCGTTTCGTCTAACATCTGCAGCACAATATCTCCAAGTCCTTGTTCGAAAAGCTCGGTGAATGAAGATTCATCCACGCTTACTTCCAGAGGCATGTAGCCTAATTTCTGTCTGCGAAAGGAAAAGATTGTGCTAACAATTTGATTCGATGGCATTTGATGACGTCTTGCATAGGCCCATTTATAAAAAGCAAGCTGCAACGCCTTTGAATAATTAGAATCAGAAAACATAACTGAAAAATCACACTTCAAATCTTTGAGTTCGACCTTGCCAGTTTTGTAATCGATTATTCGAACAATTCCATTTCTTTCGTCAATACGATCTGCATATCCAAATAACCTCACCCGAATTCCATGTAAGTCAACGACTTCCTCAAGTCTATCCTCCAAAGCCAATATTCGCACAACGCCAAATTCTGCCATTTCTGCAAGATCTTGCCTAATAAAGGACTTCACATAATCTTTTGCCAATTCAACTTGTATTAGATTCTTTCCTCTAGAAATATCATCCTGGCTAAAGTCTTTGAGAAAGCGAGCTTGAACTCGTTCCTCGCTAGTTGGAATAGCACTTCTGAGTGAATCACTATCGATCATTTTACCCTCAAATGGCTTGTAAATTGCTTCGATTACATCATGAACAACCGACCCAAAAGTGGACGCCTCCATATCCTCTTCTACGGAATCTTGTTCCTTTATTCCCAATACATAGTAGTAATAGAACTCTAAAGGACTATTTATGAATTTATTGATCGCTGAAGGGGATAGTCTTAATCTAAGGGAAGACTTTATTCCTTCTATAACATCTGGAGTTTTCTTTACTTCTAATGCCAATTGAGACATATTATCGATTGAAAACTCCTCCTCTATTTCTTCTATCTGAAAGGACTTGTTTATTTCCGACAATTCTAGTTTAAGCTGTAGGAGATAACGCGATGGCTCACCACCTGAAAGGGCTTGAGCTGAAGTATTATAAATCATATGCACATTCTCAGCCCTTTGCAACAGACGATAAAAATGATATGCAGTAAGGGATTGACTATCATGCAAGGTGGGTAAACCAAAATGCTTCCTGTGAATAAACGGAATGTGCGTAGTTTGATTTGGATTGCCAGGTAAATTATCGTCAGACGCACCTAAGAATATGACGTGTTTAAAATCGACCATTCGAGTTTCAAATAAGCTCATTACTTGAATGCCAGTATTGTTTTCGCCAGCTAAATGAAAAGAAGCATGACTCATGTGCCTGTGAATAAACTTACGCAAAGAGCCCAGATTTATACTATCCAGTACATCGCCAAATTGAGCAAATAGTTGTTTGAATTTTTTCTGATATACAATCAACGCCTCCTCATCTATTCGCATAAGATTCATCGTTCGCTTCATTGAGATCCACTCATCTAGCACCTTGGAAATGCGCTCAGCAATGAAGGAAGAATTTAGCTCCCAATCAAACAAAATATGGAAAGCTTGCTCCCCAAACATGTCCATGCCCAAACGCTCTTCAAGCCAATCTTTTGAAATATACTTCCAGTTGTTTTTAAGAACATCGAACTCAATGGAAGCCCAAATATCTGACCCATTCAGCCATTTATTGACCTCAGGCGTTTTTAAAATGTCAGCTACTTGCTTATGGTAAAATGCCGAAGATCCATTCAGTTGAATCGACTGCGCATGCAGGTTCATCCAAGACATTAGAAAACGATGAATCGATGTTTTACCCAATTTATGGCCATATGAAATATTCAGTTTTCCCCTGGGCAAAATGGACATGAGCGGAGTAAGCAACTTGGGATCGTTAAGCACGATTACTGTGTTATGATAATCCTCTTCATCGATTGAGTCGACAATCTTGTTCACCATCAAAACCTGCGAAGTCAAACCTGTCTGTGGATATACCTTCAAATTTTTAGGATCGTTTGCGATCGAATTCATTTTCCAAAGGGCGGTACTCAAATTTGGATCTTCGCGAAACAACCTGCCAGCTTCGTGATTTGCACGATTCAGGTAGTACTCATCAACATCAACAAAGACTTCTAACTGCTCGTTTTCTCGAATCCATCGCAATAGCTTCTGTTCGCTAGGATTACCGGGAATGACCCCAACCCAATAAGTGGTCTTGTCCTTAACAACGGATCCAATTGCATCCTGACCTAATTCTGTCAGCTCCGCAACCGAACGATAAATAAGGCCTCTATATCCTAGATTGATAGATTTCAACTCTTTTTTCAATGAGCTATAGTAACTGGGAAGTCGCTCCCAAAATGTTCGAAACCCCTTCTCTAAAGGGCCTGGCTCCGAGTTATCTAGATCTATACTTTGGTATTCGCCTATTTGTTGATATAGGTCATCAATATTGGCTAAATGCAGATCGACATCATTTACATCAGCCAAAAAAGTTGTGGCCCAAGTGCTAAATTCCTCGAAAGTTTGAGGTGACTTCTCCACCTTCTTGTATGCGTGGTAAAACGCCACCAATGCTTCTTCAGGTTCTACCAGTTCAAGTCCCGAAATTTCTTCCATCAACTGATCAACAGTGCGAATAACTATCCATTCCTCTTCAACGTTCAATTCATTTAGTCGCTCTGCCAGTATGTATTGAGATCGTTTATTGGGAAGTACAATGAGTAGATCGTCTTTTTGTTTGAGGATTTTATCCGCCAGCCGATTGAGAAATGGTTGCTTATCCAACTTTGAAACCATTTCTAATGAAATCGATGTATTCTTTCCAGCCATTTTTTGTTGCAAAAGTATTTCTCAATAATGCGAAAGTTGAAATCTTGGTTCGTTCTTCATACGAACTACCACTCGCCTTTTGCTCTTCATTTTTTGCAATGTCCTTGTCATGCAACTCTTTCTGTTCCGCTCTAATTTTCTGGAGCAATTCATCTACTCCCTCTAGCTTATCCGCTCGCTCATAATTTGACTTCGCTTTATCTACATAACCTTGTTTTTCTTGCAATAAACCGAGGTTATTGAAGGCAATACTATCTTCTGGATCAAGCTCAACAGCTTTTTCATAATCAGCAATGGCCCCTTTAATATCACCAATCCAGTCCTTTATGTAAGCTCGGCTAGAATAACGATAGGGATTGGTTGGCTCAAGTGAAGCTGCGTGATCCATATCAGCTAAACTTTTCTCTTTGTCTCCAAGGTAATACCAAACTACCCCACGTTCACTATAAATGGAGGGATTTTCCTCTGCTTTTAATGCCTCGTTGTATTCGTTCAGTGCCCCTGCAAAATCTTTTGCTTCAAACTTTTTTCGTCCGGACAAGTAATGTGGATTATTCGAAATCATAATATCAAATATGAAGAAACACCCAAGATTGGAAAATGATTAAGTAGATAATATTTTCGATTTTTAAGGCCTAAGAAAGTCCGACACCAAGGAACCAATTGTTACGTCTACTATGAACTTCCCGATATACCGTAAATACTATAATGACAAGTCCTTTTTTAAGATTAACTCTAGTAAGCACTTTCTAGAATTAAAAATAACGGGGTCGCAAAAAGAAGAGTTTGAGTTTAAAGCAAAAATCCATCCTGACCGGGTCTTTATTCAAGACATGATTGCCATGGAAAATGGACATTGGGTAGAAAGCAGCGCGGAAGAATTTGAGCAAATCAGATCACGTTGACTTCTCTCTCCAACTCGATATTGAATTGACTTTTAATAGCAGCGATAATTTCCTCACTAAGATTATATATATCAATGCCCTTGGCACCGCCATGATTTACTAAAACCAAAGCTTGTCGGTCGTGAACTCCATAATTACCAATTCGTTTCCCTTTGAATCCGGCTCGCTCGATTAACCAACCTGCAGCTACTTTCACCTTCGCCTCCCCCGCTGGATAACCAACAATTCCATCAAACTCGTTTTGCAATTTTTCAAAATGATTCTGAGCTATGACTGGGTTTTTGAAAAATGAGCCACTGTTGCCAATTTGTTTTGGATCAGGAAGTTTGCTCTGACGGATATTAATGACTGCATCACTTACAGTTTTAAGCGACAATTCGTTGACACCCATTCGCTCTAATTCCTGCTCAATAGCACCATATTGCATGTTGAATTCATGCTTTTTATTCAGCTTAAAAGTCACGTATCCAATTACAGCCTTATTCTTCAACTTTCGTTTAAAAACACTTTCACGATAACCAAAATTGCATTCGTCCAAACCAAATGTTTTCCAACTCCTATCCTCAGTTAAATATGCATCCAACTCATGAAAAACGGAATTGATCTCAGTACCATAAGCACCAATATTCTGCATAGGAGCTGTACCTACATTTCCTGGAATCAGTGAAAGATTTTCTATTCCACCCCAATTATTCGCGATGGCATTTAATACCAAATTGTGCCATACTTCACCCGCGCCTACTTTGACGAAAACATGATTATCCGTCTCAGACACTACCTCAATACCTGGAACTTCAATTTTCAAAACTGTACCTGAGACATCTCTAGTCAACAACAAGTTGCTTCCACCTCCCAACACCAAGGTTGGATGCGGCTCACCTGATTCAAAATATCCTGCAATTTCATCTTGAGTACCCACACTGACCAGCCTTTCTGCGATGCTTGGAAGACCAAATGTGTTTAGTAAGGATAAATCGGCATGCTGTTTAATAATCATGACTTCAGCTTAGTGGGTATAAACAGCAGTACATTGATCACAATCGCACACTCCATCTAGACACACACCATTGTTTGCGCACTCAACATTCTTACAAGTATCAAGTTCACAACCTTGGGTGAATACGGAGGTAATAACCAAAAAACTCAAGAAGAATTGCTTATATCTGATCATACTTAAAAAACTAAGAAACCCAATTTCACGTAGAACGATGGTCCAAAAATGACATTTTGAGTTTGAATGGAAAACAAATTCGTGGTAAGGAACTTATACTCATGGAACTCATCTTGAGCAACTAACAATGTTTCAGTAGCATACTTAAAATCTAGCAAAAATCGTTTTCCGATGGTCGTTTGATATCCTAGAGATGGGATGGAGAAATGTCCAAATACAGTGCGTTTAACATGCTTTCTCACGCCCAAAATTGTAAACTCATGTTGTTCGAGTCCAATTCCACCAGCAACTGATAAATAAATTCCTTGTGGAGCAGGGAGAATTTTATTCCCATAAAGGCGATACTCTAGGCACAATAACCCACTTCTTGTGAACTCAGGTAGAATCGTTCCTGAAAAAGTTGTCAAGTCTGCAGGCTGATATTGATTTCCTAAAAACCCAAGAGTAATCGACTTCTGTCTCCCTATTGCATATTCAGCATCTATGCCAATGGAGATAGGTCGAATTCCGTTTACAACATTTGCCTTTAGAGCCATTCTATTTCCGCGATACCCTGTCACCTGAGCCAATGAAAGCTGAACGAAGAAGCAAAATATTATAAAACTGAAGGTTCGTCTCATTTCAAATCAGCCTTCAACATGGTTAGACTATCATAGACAAATTGTGAAATGTGTTTCTTTTTCAACTTGCTCTTTCCAACTGCCTTCAACTCTCGATATACGGTTTCAGCGGTGTCAGTATTCACCATCAAATGATATAAGAGGATTCGTCCAGGTTGTTTAATAATACTGATAGATGAATAATATGGGGTACCAAACTTCTTCGATAGGTCCACAAAATCGTGAGCAATCAGAGGTGGATACACAAAGACACTTTTCGTAATGGCATTATACCCGTGATTTGAATTAAAATTTAGGGGCGTATTCTGAGAGTTATTTGCTTGAACTAACTCCTTTTTCAAACGCAACAAATCTTCATAGTAATCGAACTTTGATTCTTTCGTCAATCTGACTACTTCAAATTCTATTTCGTTTTGTCTTGAAGCATATTCTAGCTCTTCAATCAACCAATTCTCGAGTTCAGTCGCTTCATCAGCATCATTCTGTGCAAATCCGACTAAGCGAACTTGTGGGTCGATGCAGATGATTTTCTTCTTAAGCTCCTCCTTATTCGCGAAACGCTCGCTGCGCTCGATAGTGATGTAACGACTGCAACTTGAAAACACAATCAGCGACAATATGATTGGAATCCATCTCATTGCATTTGGTCTAACCTATTATTAACAAATGTTACATATTGTCCATTTGGATAGGTCTTCAAATACTTGTTATAGTAGGTAAACGAAGCGTTTTTACCCAAATAATGCTCCGTATTCAATGCCATGTAGAATAGCGTCAATTCATTGGATGGCAGCTCATCTGATAAGATTTTAGCGTTTCCATATGACAGTTTCTTTGCCGCTGTCACGTCTAGGTTCTCAATTATTGCCTTGACCCTGAAAAAGGCCTTATCATTAGTAGTGATGGGTTGTCTAATCTCAGACTTGCCACTGTTAATCTCTTTGTAATAGCTGATCCAATAAAGAGATTTAGACAGTGTGGTATTGAGATAAATATTTTTAGGATGATACTCTAGCAATCGCACAGCATTGTAAAGTGCATAAGTGTAGTAAGAGCTGCGCATACTATTCTCAACCATTTCAAATTGAGCTACCTGCTTAATGTAGTCGAAGTCTTTTCGCTCAAGCCTATCTGTTTTTTCTATGTCTTCAAAATTGAAATTTGAAATGATCTCTTTCAGCGCATACTGACGCTTTTCAATTTCCGGATGAGTACTCAACAAATCACCAAAGTCTTGCGCCAACAAATTTGTTCTATTCGATTTTTCTCGGCTATTCATCTTATCGATGGCTTCTTCAGAAATCCATGCCGAATCGAAATGACAGTATTCAGTTTCAAAATATTTAGTCAACAGAATTTGCGTTGGGTCACTATCGGTAAGTGTGTCTTGAGCGCGTAATTTTTCGAGTGCTGTTACACCTTCATTTGGGTCAAAATTTGTGGCAGCAAGCAGGTTAATAGCAAACCCGTCAGCATCAAATTCGGAGTCACGCGAAAACTGCAACCTCCGAAAAATCGATTTATTCGATCCTTGATTGGTATTATCGTAGGACAAAACTTGCTCGGTTCTTTGCATGTCTTTTACCGAATGCTTTTTGATATAATGAGAGAGCTCATGAGCCATTATGAAAGCCAATTGCGACTCATTATCTAAAGATGCGATTAAACCTAAGTTGATAATAACCGTGCCATCAGCCATACAAAAGGCGTTGATCTCCATTGACCGGCTCAAGTAAAAAGTAAAATTGGACTTTTCGTTCGGCATGCTTGCTAGCAATTCATTTGCTGTGCCCTGCACATAATTCGTCAGTTCATTGTTGAGGTAAAAATTTCCGCCTTCGGTATACTCCTTTCTGAAGTGATAAATATCCCTAGATAGCTTATCAAGTTTGAGGGGATCTAGCTCCTCTCCTCCATTAATATTCGCTGATATCGTGGCTTTCGAATAATTAAAAAACTCATTTGGCAATTTTGAGTCTTTAGTTCTAATCGGAACATAATCATCACCAATCTGGGCCACTGAATTACCAACACAAATTAGGAGTAAGCTAAAAAGAAGGATCGAAATATTTACCGCCTTTGAAATCATATTCTTTTTCGTGCGGCAACCATAGTGTTATTCAATAAGTAGGCAATTGTCATTGGACCAACTCCACCAGGTACAGGAGTGATGTAGCTACATTTTTCTGCCACGTTGGCAAAATCTACATCACCAGTAAGTCGATATCCGCGCTTTCTAGATTCATCATCAACTCGATTTATACCGACATCGACAACAACGGCTCCTTCTTTTACCATATCAGCGGTCACGAACTCTGGTTTACCGATTGCGGCAATAAGGATATCAGCCTGAAGACAAATTTCCTTCAGGTTTGTGGTTCTAGAATGAGCAACTGTTACGGTCGAATTTCCTGGATAGGCATTTCTGCGCATAAGCATTGCCATGGGACCGCCTACAATGTTACTTCTCCCAAGTACCACGCAATGCTTGCCTTCGGTTTCAATTTCATTTCTTGCCAGCAATTCAATGATACCACCGGGTGTTGCTGAAATGAATGCATCTAATCCAAGAGCCATCTTACCCACATTAATTGGGTGAAAGCCGTCTACATCTTTAGTGGGCATAACCCGCTCAATTACAGTCTTTGAATCTATATGCTTGGGTAATGGAAGCTGCACAATAAAGCCATCTAAATCCTCATTCTCATTGAGTTCATCTATGGTTTGCAACAACATTTCTTGCGTAATCTCAGGAGGAAACTGCAAAAGGGAACTTTCAAAACCAGTGGCCTTACATGCCTTTACTTTTGCGTTTACATAGGTTTCACTGGCCGCATTATTTCCGACCAATATTACTGCAAGATGCGGTGGCCTGTGACCGTTTGCTACCATTTCAGACACTTCAAGTCTGATTTCCTCTTTCAGTTGATTCGATATCGCTTTTCCATCCAGTAATTTCATGCTTACGTTTATCTTCTTGGTCCTCCTTGCGCTCCTTTCATAGCATTCATCATTTGCGACATTTTGCTCTTATCATTCATCATCCGCATCATTTTACGCATGTCTTCAAATTGCTTGAGCAACTTATTTACATCATTGACCGATGAACCACTTCCCGTTGCAATGCGCTGCCGCCTGCTACCGTTAATGACATGTGGGTTCTCGCGTTCATGATTTGTCATGGATTTTATGATTGCTTCAATTCCATTGAAGGCATCGTCATCAATATCAACACCTTTAAGCGCCTTTCCCATGCCTGGAATCATGCCCATCAAATCTTGGAAGTTACCCATCTTTTTGATTTGTTGAATCTGTCCGATGAAATCATTAAAGTCGAACTTGTTTTTGGCAATTTTCTTTTGGATCCGCTTTGCCTCTTCATCATCATATTGCTCTTGGGCCTTTTCAA
>Ga0257120_1000509_pt1 | contig 28419 bp, 34 predicted proteins | sample SI106_10metaG_FD_190153 | JGI IMG/M metagenome (GOLD analysis project Ga0257120, IMG submission 190153) | Marine microbial communities from Saanich Inlet, British Columbia, Canada - SI106_10 | ecosystem: Environmental > Aquatic > Marine > Inlet | place: Canada: British Columbia | collected... | reverse complement strand
GCTATTCAAAAAAAGAGAAATACATTCCTCTATGTGCCTATGTGGTAATAAATACCAAAAAAACAAATACTCAAGAATATAGATTTTAACACTCATACAAAAGAACAGCAACACATTCCTCTATGTGCCTATGTGGTAATAAATACCAAAAAACATTTATTTGCAAAATCTTAAAAGACCTCCTATTTTTGTTATTGATAAAAAAATAAAAACCTAGATATACATTACTCAAAATAAATTGTTTATGAAGAATGGAATTAACAAAGAAAGATTTAAACGATTTAACCTATCTTTTTTTAGGTTGTTGCATCAACGTTCATAAAGAATTAGGTCCTGGGTTATTAGAAAGCATCTATCATCAATGTTTAATTGAAGAATTAAAATATGAAAATATTTCATTTAAATCAGAATTAGATGTTCCATTAACATACCGAGGTGTAGAATTAAAAACAAAATTAAGAGCAGATTTACTTATTGAAAATTGTTTCGTGGCCGAATTGAAGTCCGTAAAAGAAATTCAACCTATATTTGAAGCGCAATTGATGACTTATATGCATTTATTAAGAGTTCCAAAAGGAATACTCCTTAACTTTAATTGTTTAAACTTATTTAAACAAGGGCAAAAAACCTATGTAAACGAAATCTATAGCGAACTAGAAAATGAGTAAATAAATCACTATAATTGAAAGTGCATTCATCAAAAAGTAAACAATGAATTTATTTGGAAAAAACATCAACTTGCGTGCCCTAGAACCTGAAGATTTAAATTTTCTTTACAGTATTGAAAATAATGAGTCCTTTTGGGAAGTAAGCCACACCTTAGTTCCATTTTCAAAATACCTGATCAAGCAGTACTTAGAAAATGCACATTTAGATATCTATGAAGCCAAACAATTACGTTTAATCATCGAAGAAAATACAAGTCAAAAACAGGTTGGAATGATTGACTTATTTGATTTCAATCCACAACACCAAAGAGCTGGAGTCGGAATTTTAATTCATCCTGATTTTCAAAATAAAGGACTCGCATCCGAAGCCTTAAAAATAATGATCTCCTATGCTTTCAAACACCTACAACTGCATCAATTGTATGCAAATATTATAGTCGACAACACAAAAAGTATATCTTTATTTACAAAAATTGGGTTTGTAAAAATAGGAGAAAAAAGAGACTGGATTCTTTCAAAAGGAAAATTTAAAACCGAACTATTATTTCAATTAATCAATGAATAAAAAAATAATTTTAATTACGATTGCAACATTAGTTCTGGTAGTAGGAATCGTTTCCCTCACTTATTATCACCTTATTTTTTCTAGCAATGTCCTCAAATCTGGAGACTTGTATATTCAGTCATCAGATAAAATAGAGGATTTAAAAAAGAGCATTTCTTCTTTTTTAGAAAATGAAGATAGTTTTGAATGGGTAGTCAATCAAAAAAAATTCACCAACCCAAAGGCCGGCAGATATATTTTGAAAAAAGGAATGTCAAACAATGACCTTGTAAATCTATTAAGGAGTGGAAACCAAACCCCTGTAAGGATCACTTTTAACAATCAAGACACCTTAGAGAAATTTGCGAAAAGAATTTCGGAACAAATTGAAGCAGATTCTACACAAATCATACAAGCTATTACAAATACTGATTTCCTAAAAAAACATGATTTGAATCAAAAAACAGTGTTAGGAATTTTCATCCCAAATCGGTATGAGTTTTATTGGAATACGTCCCCTGAACATTTTAGAGATAAGATGCTTCAAGAATACCATCGTTTTTGGAATACTAAGCGTTTGGAAAAAGCGAAAAAATTAAATTTGACCCAAAAAGAAGTAAGTACCCTAGCCTCTATTGTTCAAAAAGAAACTGCCCAGGTATCTGAAAGACCAATTGTAGCTGGTTTGTATTTAAATAGACTCCAAAAAGGATGGCCATTACAGGCAGATCCAACTATTATCTACTGTATTCGTGAGACAAAAGGGCAGGACTTTGTTGTCAAAAGAGTATTGACAACAGATTTAGAAATTAAATCTCCGTTCAATACCTATAAGCATAGAGGCTTACCTCCCAATTTAATAGCAATGCCAGATATTTCTGCAATTGAAGCTGTCTTAAACCCAACAAAACATTCCTATTTTTATATGTGCGCAAATACAGAAAAACCTGGTTTTCATACATTTGCAAAAACCCTTTCTCAACACAATAAAAATGCCGCTAAATATCATCGTTGGATGAACCAAAGTGGTGTCAATAGATAATCTTTTCATCTCAAAACACAACAGATCAGACCTTTATACTACCTATTATACAAATAATTAATTGTGAAAATTCATCGCAAAAGTATGCTATTTATCAATGATTAGTGATGCGTCAAAATTTAACATATTATAAATCAGTATTCTAAAACTTAATTCTTAAATTTGCAAAGCAAAACAGAAAGAACCTGTATATCAAAAAATTACTACTTGTATTTCTTTTTCTATTTTTATGTATCAGCGCCATATCTGTTGATATCAAAAAAAATATATCCAGTTCCAAAATCAGTTTCCCAAAAAACAGCTCATTTGAAATCCCTTATCTTCCAAAAAATTTTGTTGGTTTCAAAGAAGCAGTTGCTTTTAAAGAGTCACAAGGAAAGTACAATGCTGTAAATACCCTAGGATATTTAGGTAAATATCAATTTGGAAGAGAAACTTTAAAAAGATTTAAGATATACAATACTAGCGGTTTTTTAACCAATCCCATATTGCAAGAAAAAGCATTTACCGCCTACTGTTCTGTTAATAAATGGATATTAAGAAAGGACATCAGACGTTCGGTAGGAAGCATTATAAATGGTGTTAAAATTTCAGAATCAGGAATATTGGCAGCTGCACATTTAAGCGGACCAGGAAATGTAAAAAAATATCTACGTAGCAATGGTCAAATACTTTTTTCGGATGCCTACGGTTCTACAATTCAATCCTATTTAAAAAAGTTTGCTGGATACGATGTTTCAAATATCAAAGCCGATAGAAAAGCTGGCGTTTAATCAAAATTTAGTATTTCTGAGAGATTCTATAAAAAAAAATCTTACTTATGAATGATATAAATAGCTGGTTTTTTATGCAAATCGGGTTGTTGATATTTCCAGTCTTTGATTGCTAAGGTTTTGATATACTCAGTAGGAAGTGTAATATCTGCTGCAATACACAAATTTGTAGAGGGTGTTAATGTAGCTTTTAAAGCTGCGAACATTTTTTCGTTACGATAGGGAGTCTCAATAAAAATTTGAGATTGATTTTTATCGCTCGATAGCTTTTCAAGATCCTTAATCGCTCTTTTTCGCTCCCCTTTATCAATTGGTAAATATCCATTGAAAGCAAAATTTTGCCCATTCATTCCCGAACTCATCATGGCCATCAAAATAGAAGAAGGCCCCACCAAAGGAACTACCTGTATCCCCTTTTCATGTGCCAACTTCACAATCGTAGCACCTGGATCTGCTACTGCAGGAACTCCCGCTTCTGAGAGTAATCCAATATGAATCCCATTTTTGCATTCATCCAAATAACTAAGGGTCTCAATTTTTTCGGCATACTTATCCAAAGACATTAAATTTAAAGAAGCTTGTGGTTTTTTTGGGGAAATTTTTTTGATAAACCTCCTCGCTGTTTTTTCATTTTCTACAATAAAATGATCAATTTGCTCTACGACTTTTTTTACCGAGATAGGCATTACCTCTAAAGGTTCTGTATCTCCCAAAGTTGTGGGTATTAAATATAATTTTCCGATCATTTTATAATTTTTCTGCGATTATTGTACAAGCTTGGTCCAGCATTTCAAATACTTTTTCAAATCCCTCCTTCCCTCCATAATAAGGGTCTGGAACACTTTTATTTGCATTGGGATTGACTTCATTTAAAATCAATTTTACCTTAGCAACATCTTGTTGATTTCTGGATAAAGATAAAATTTTTTGATAATTACTTTCATCCATTGCATAAATGATGTCAAAATCGTCAAAATCTTTGAGGGTAAATTTTCTGGCTTTTTGAGTTGAAATATCAATTTGATACTTTCTAGCAACTTCTATTGAGCGTTCATCGGGTGTATTGCCAACGTGATAAGCAGCTGTTCCAGCTGAATCTACAAATACTTTTTTTGAAGGTACTTTAGATTGTAAAATACCTTCTGCGAGTGGAGAACGACAAATGTTCCCCAAGCAGACCATGAGTATTTTTTTCATAAGAAAAAGGGTTAAAAGGTCAATTTCTTAGTTAAGTCGTCAACGTATTTTTTAAACTGCTTATCTGTCTCTGTCAGATTATCAACAGTTTTACAAGCGTGCAATACTGTAGCGTGATCTCTTTGTCCGATTTGATTCCCAATACTTGCGAGTGAAGTTTTAGTCAGTCTTTTTGCAAAAAACATAGCAAGCTGTCTAGCTTGTACAATATGACGTTTTCGAGTTTTAGACTGCAAAGTAGCCACATCCATGTCAAAATACTTAGAGACTTCTTTTTGAATATAATCGATAGAAACTTCTTTCTTAGTATTTTTAACAAACTTATCAACGATCTGTTTTGCCAATTCTACAGAAAATTCTCTTCTATTAAATGATGCTTGAGCAATCATCGAAATAATGACTCCTTCCAATTCTCTAACATTGGATTTTATATTCTTTGCAATATACTCTACAATTTCTTCTGGCATCTCAACGCCATCTCTAAAGAGTTTGTTTTGTAAAATTGAAACTCTCGTTTCGTAATCTGGTGCTTGTAATTCTGCCGACAATCCCCATTTAAAACGAGATAACAAACGTTGCTCTATGTCTTGCATGTCTACCGGTGCCTTGTCGGAAGTTAAAATTACTTGCTTTCCATTTTGATGTAAATGGTTGAATATATGGAAAAAAACGTCTTGAGTCCCTGTCTTCCCTGATAAAAACTGCACATCATCAATCAATAAAACATCTATCATTTGATAAAAATGAATAAAGTCATTTCTTGTATTTGACTTTACAGAATCAATAAATTGTTGGGTAAACTTTTCAGAAGAAATATACAAAACTGTTTTGTCTGGATATTTGTCTTTAATGTCTACACCAATCGCATGTGCTAGATGAGTTTTTCCTAACCCAACTCCACCATATATTAACAATGGATTAAAAGAAGTTCCTCCAGGCTTATTCGCAACTGCCATTCCAGCAGAACGAGCTAACCTGTTCGAATCACCTTCAATAAAATTATTAAAATTGTAATTGGGATTTAATTGAGATTCAATCTTTACTTTTTGTAATCCTGGAATGATAAATGGGTTCCTTAATTCTCGTTTACCAGCATCAATCGGCATGGTCATTTTTTGAGGCTTTAAGGGGTCTCTGTTCGAACTTGGTATCTTTACAATCTGAGGTCTATTGCTGCTGTAGGTGTTCTCCATACGAACATCGTACACTAATTTAGCATCATTCCCCAATTGCCTTACCAAAGCAACTCTTAGTAGTTTGATATAATGTTCTTCAAGCCATTCGTAAAAAAACTTACTAGGAACTTGTATTGTTAATGCTTCTCCTGATAATTTAACCGGCTTGATAGGTTCAAACCAAGTTTTATATGCTTGAGGCTTTATATTGTCTTTGATAAAAGACAAGCATTCAGTCCAAACGGAATCAGCAGTTAATGTCATTCTAGAGTAATTGGTGTTATGAGTTATTATTAGATTCTAGGGGAATTATCCTGTTCGAATTAGAACCCTACAAAAGTGTGAATAAATTTTAGTATAAAAAAATCAATTTGCTATTGTTTTCTAACTTTTTTTTACATACACTTCTACAAATTATTTAAAATTTTATTTATTGAAAAAACATACTACAAAAATCAGAGTTCGTTATTCTGAAACTGATCAAATGGGTGTTGTCTATCATGGAAACTACGCACAGTTTTTTGAAATTGGTAGAACTGAATGGCTTCGCTCTCTGGGCATTACCTACAAAAACATGGAAACAAAAGGAACCATGCTTCCTGTTATTTCATTGCAGTGCAATTTTATAAAATCGGCACTTTACGATGACGTTTTAACTATTGAGACCATGCTCAAAAAAAAACCCATGGTAAAAATAGAATTTTATTATAATATAAAAAACCAAAATGACGAATTAATTTGTACTGGAAATTCTGTATTGGCATTTATCAACATGAAAACGATGAAACCAATGCGTTGTCCAGAATCTCTATTGGAACAAATTGACCTTTAAAACAAAAAAACTACCCTACCTTTTTAATGGCTACCTTATACAGATTTTCAAAAACTTTATGAATTGAATCAGCCTCATTTTTTCGAACAGAAATGACATAGGTGCAATCGAGTTCCAAGGTTTGATTGAGAATGGAAATATTTTTTTCTTTAACTATTCGCATAACCTTATTTATCATTTCATAACCAAAAGTCAATTCAAATTGAATATTGATTGTTTTCTCAAGAATCTCAGTAGCCTCCAAAGAAAGTTTTGCCGATGTTTTATAGGCAGAAATTAGTCCTCCTACTCCTAATTTTGTACCTCCAAAATAACGAACGGAAACCACTAAGATATTGGTAACCTCAAAAGACTGTATCTGACCATAGATCGGCAACCCGGCAGAATTATTGGGTTCACCATCATCATTGACACGATACTGAACATCCTCGATACCAATTTGATACGCATAACAAAAATGACGAGCTGTAGGATGTTTTTTTTTCAGAACTTCAAGCCAATTTTTAACCTCATCTTCAGACAAAATAGGAAAAGCATAACCAAAAAACTTGCTTCCTTTTTCTTTAAGGAGCGTTTCTTCAGAAGGCAGTTCAATTGTTTTGTAGGCGTCTTCTTTCATTTATGCGATGGTTACCAATACAATTCCTACTATTGCCAAAGCAACTCCGATTTTATTTTTCAAACTAAACTTCTCCTTAAATAAAACCAAACCTATTAAAGTTGACACAATCACAATCGCCACATTGTTAATGGAAAATAAGGTGGAACTTTCAAAATTCTTATTCTGCAAAGCTTTGATTAAAAAGAAAATCGAAAAATAATTAGGAACTCCCAAAATGATTCCGGCAACAATATTTTGAAAACCAAAAGGACTTCTTTTTTTGAAAGCTTTCAAAAGCAGAATTCCAAATCCAAAAAGAGCTGCTATCCCAAATAAACTCCCCGAAAATATCGAAACATCTTCGTCTGAAACATAATTAATTTGCACATATTTTAACAGCGTATCGATAGTTCCAGAACCAATAAATAATAAAATTGGAAATCCTAAAGTCCCTTTTTTTGCTGTTGAATATTCTTTTACAGAAGATAGATATACTGCAACCAATGCAATCCCAATTCCGATAACTTTAAAAAAACTCGCAGATTCGTTGTACAAAAACACACCAAATAAAACAGGAACAACCACAGACATCTTCCCTGAAATAGAAGCTACAGAAACTCCATTTTTCTGAGCTGTCATCGCCATCACAAAAAAGATAGATACAAATAAAGCTCCCAGAATAATGGCCCAGAAAAACCAAGCTTCTAAATACACTTCTTGAAGAGGTATTTTTCGTTCGGCCAATAAAAAACCCATTGAAAATGCAACAAGATAGTTTACAACTATCGCTTTCAAAACATCTATTTTATAAATCCCAAAATATTTAAAAATTACAAATAAGCCTGTCGAAAAAAGGATGCTAAAAAGTAAGTAAATCAATAGGAGAAATATTTAAGATCGAATAGTTGTGTGACATCGTCTTTACCAGGAATCAGATTCCAAACCTGAATTCCCAACAAACTTGCTGCCTCGGTATTTTCTTTTGTATCATCCACAAATAAAGTTTCTTGAGGCACTAAATCATGCGCCTCCAACACATATTCAAAAATATTTACATTTGGCTTTCTCATCTTCATTTCATGAGAAAGATAAAAATGCTCAAAACATTTTTTAAAATCTTGGTAGTGAAGCATTCCCCAATCTTGTTGAATCCAAGAAATATGCAAATCATTGGTGTTGCTCAACAAAAATAAGCGGTATTTCGAGTTGTTTGATAGTTCTTGAATGAACTGAAATCGATGAATCGGGAAGTCAAGCAAAATTGCATTCCAAGCTTTGATGAGTTGTTGAGACGGGATTTTAAATTTCTCTTCAAAAAAAGCAAGAAATTCTGTCGTTGACAGCAATCCCATTTCATAATGTTGGTAGACTTTCATAGTTTCTTCAGAAACTTGGGTCACACCCAAATCGAAAAGTGCTTTGAAGGTTGCTTCTTTATCTAAATTGATAAAGATATCCCCAAAATCAAAAATGATATTTTTAATCATTGAAATATATTTTTAAAAGGTCGTTTTTAATTCGAGTTTCAGCACCTATTTTTGAATTAAAAACGGGTGCTTTTGTCCCAGTCCCAAAAATAGGATTTCCTTCAAACACATAGGCCTCATCCCAAAGATTGGCATCAATAAAGGTTTGCAAGGTTTTACGCCCTCCTTCTATTAGCACTGACTGAATTGAATGCTTCAGTAGTACTTTACAAATATTTTGAGCAAAATCACTTTCGACTTGATTTGTAGAAGGAAATTCAATCGGTTCAAAAACTAGGTTTTTTACGGAGCTTTTTGGAGCTGTTTTGGCAGCTGTAAGAACAATTGTTTTAATCGTTCCATCAAACACCTTTGCATCTGCAGGAATTCTCAAATTTTGATCCAACACGATTCGAACAGGGTGAACTCCAGCCCAACTTCTGATATTCAATGCTGGGTTGTCTGCAATTACGGTCTCAGTACCCACCAAAATTGCTTGCTCGGTACTACGAATTTTGTGCACGAGCTGCTGTGAAAATGAATTGGAAATCCAAACAGGTTCTTGTGCTTTTTTAGATTCGGGAGCAATGTACCCATCTTTCGTTGCTGCCCATTTCAAAACTATATAAGGTCTTTTGTGTTGCTGAACCGTAAAAAATCGTTTGTGATGTTCTTTACAAGCTTCTTCCAAAACACCTACAGTAACATGCACCCCTGCTTTACGAAGTAGCGCAACCCCCTTTCCAGCAACAAGGTTATTGATATCGATACAGCCAATTACAACATTCGGAATTTGATACTGTACAATCAAGTCGGCACAAGGCGGTGTTTTTCCAAAGTGTGCACAAGGCTCTAGGGTTACATATAAAGTGGCCTGCTTTAAAAGCGCCTTATTTTCGACAGTAGCAATTGCGTTTACTTCTGCATGAGGACCTCCATAAGCGGACGTAAAGCCCTCACCAATAATTTTGTTATTGAGGACTAAAACTGCACCAACAGACGGGTTGGGAGCCGTAGTTCCCAATCCATTTTTTGCTATTTGAAGGCATCGTTTTATGTAGACTTCGTGACTCAAATGAATTAAAATTTAATTTGGGTAGTTTTATCTACAAGATACGTCTTTGAAAATCCAAGAACTTTGTATTTTAAATTTCCTTTGAACTGAACCTGAATCGACTTCTTTAAAAAGGAATTGAGTAATCCACCAAGGATGCCGTTTTTATTGTTTTCAAAAATTCTTTTGGTAGGAATTACTGCAGTAAGCGGGACAAAAAATTCTTCTTTAGCAGGAACTTTAAAAGGTGAAACAACAACCGTTGCAATAGCTTCTCCATTCACAAATACTTCTATTTTATCTGAAGAAATTGTTCCTCCTATTGAATTAGGGTTCTCAAAAAAAGCAGCTGCTTTTAGGCGCACAGTATCGGAAGTTGCTGTTACAACTTCTACCTGATCCACCTTAATAAAAATTGGTTTTTTTGTTATAGAACAACTACTCATCACCAAAAATAAAAGGAAAAAATATACTGCGTTTTTCATAAAAATTATGTTGAAAAATTTGATACCTTGCTGCTACAAAAATAAGAGAATTAATGACAACAGAGGATTTTATCATTAGAGAAATTCAACCCCAAGACAACGCTCAAGTGGCAAAACTAATTCGCAACGTATTAATTGAGCTAGGTGTACCCAAAGTAGGAACTGCATATGAAGATAAAGCAACAGACGAAATGTTTGAACATTTTCAAAAAGAATCCTCAACCTATTATGTGATTGAATATCAACAAAAAATAGTAGGAGGTGCTGGCATTGCACAACTAGACAACTATGAAGGCAATACTTGCGAACTTCAAAAAATGTATTTTCTCCCCATTACAAGAGGAAAAGGACTGGGCAGCAAACTGATCCAAACCTGTTTGACAAAAGCAAACTCCTTAGGATACGACAGTTGCTATTTGGAAACCATGCCTTACATGGAGGCTGCCAGAGCATTGTATGCCAAAAATGGATTTAAATATTTAACCAAACCCATGGGCAACACAGGCCATTATTCGTGTAACGTTTGGATGTTAAAAACACTATGATTTTAAAAGAATTTCAATCTTATTTTACCCAGGAATTATCTACAAATTATCCGCAAACAGAAATTGACACCTTCTTTTTTTACTTAATGGAGGAATACCTCAATTTTCAAAGAATTGATCTTGTCTTAAAACCTGATTTTGAGATTCCTTCAAAGATGCTTCCCCTTTTAGAAAATGCTTTGGAAGGACTCAAAAAAGAAATACCTATTCAATACATTTTAGGAAAAACAGAATTTTATGGCTTACCATTTAGAGTCACTAGCGATACCTTAATTCCGAGGCCAGAAACTGAAGAATTAGTAGAATGGATCTTAAACGAAGTAGCCCCAACCAAAAAAACTCAAATCATAGATATTGGAACTGGATCGGGTTGTATCCCAATTTCACTCGCAAAACACCTTCCAAATGCGACGATTTTTGCCCTTGATATTTCCAAAGAAGTCTTAACAGTCGCTAAACAGAATGCAACGCTCAATGAAGTTGCCATTCAATTTATAGAAAAAAATATTCTACAGACAACTCATTTACCTCAACGATTTGATGTGATTGTCTCCAATCCACCGTATGTAAGGGACTTGGAGAAAATTGAAATCAAAAAAAATGTAATAGAAAATGAACCCCATTTGGCCTTGTTTGTAACAGATGATGCTCCTCTACTCTTTTATGAAAAAATTGCCGACTTGGCAGCAAAATACCTTACTAAAAATGGACTCTTATTTTTTGAAATCAATCAATATTTAGGGAAAGAGACCGTAAAAATGTTAAAAAGTAAAGGATTTAGCTCTATTGAACTTAAAAAAGACCACTTTGGAAATGACCGAATGATCAAGTGCAGTTTCATAATCTAGATTCAATAGAGCATTTATAATTCTTTAAAAGAAAAAAACAGGCTAAAATTATTCCTTTTTAAATCTTTTTATTTCCATACTTTTGCGCTATGGTTAAAGAGATTCAGCTCCGTGTAAATTTAATAGAAGAACAGAAAGAAAACATCCTTTTATTAAAGGCTGCAAAGCAATTAGAGCTAGATAAAGACGAAATTTCTGCAGTAAAAATCTTACGTAAGTCGATTGATGCCCGCAAAAAAGACATCATCTTCAACTATAAAGTTGCTGTTTATATCAACGAGCAAGTTCCCGAAAAATCAGATTATATTTTTGACTATAAAGATGTTTCCAACGCAAAAGAAATCCACATTGTAGGCTTTGGTCCTGCAGGAATGTATGCTGCCTTGCGCTGTATTGAATTGGGCTATAAGCCTATTGTCTTAGAACGCGGAAAAAATGTTCAAAATCGAAGACGAGACATCAAAGCCATTAATCAAGATCATATTGTTCATGAGGATTCAAATTATTGTTTTGGTGAAGGAGGTGCAGGAACCTATTCTGATGGAAAACTCTACACCCGCTCTTTAAAACGAGGAGATGTTCGACGAATTTTCGAAAACCTTGTTTTCCATGGAGCTACCGAACAGATTTTAATTGATGCCCATCCTCATATTGGAACCAATAAGCTACCAAAAATTATACAAAATATTCGAGAAAACATTCTCAAGTTTGGAGGTGAAATTCACTTTGAAACTAAGGTGACCAATTTTGTAATCAAAAACAATAAACTCCAAGCTATTCAACTTCAAAATGGTCAAGAAATGACGGTTAATGCTGTCATATTAGCAACTGGGCATTCTGCAAGAGATGTGTACGAATTATTACACAAAAAGAATATTGCTCTAAAAGCAAAATCATTTGCTATGGGAGTTCGCGTTGAACATCCTCAAGAAATCATCGATCAAATTCAATATCACTGTTCGGGCGAGCGAAATGAATTGCTACCTGCTGCAGCCTATAGTTTGGTACAACAAGTAAACAATCGAGGAGTTTATTCTTTCTGTATGTGTCCGGGAGGGTTTATCGTTCCTGCAGCTACGGCTAGTGGTGAAGTGGTAGTCAACGGAATGTCTCCATCTAGAAGAAATAATAAATTTGCCAATTCTGGAATTGTTGTAGAGCTAGACATAGATAGAGATTTTAAAAAATACGAAGCATTTGGTGCTTTAAAAGGACTCGAGTTTCAAAAAGATTTGGAAAAAATCGCTTTTTTTGCTGGTGGAAGAACACAAACTGCACCCGCTCAAAGATTGGTCGATTTTGTCGATGGAAAATTATCAACCGATTTGAATGAAACCTCCTATCAACCAGGATTAAATTCGGCACCACTTCACTCACTTTTACCCAAAATAATTGGAAGTAGACTGCGCAAAGGCTTTGCAGGTTTTGGACAAAAAATGCATGGGTATTACACCAACGAAGCCAATATTGTCGGAGTTGAATCTAGAACTTCTTCACCGATAAATATTCCAAGAAAAGAAGATTTAGAACACCCACAAATAGAAGGTTTGTTTCCTTGTGGTGAAGGAGGAGGCTATGCTGGAGGAATCGTTTCTGCTGCCATGGACGGGGAACGTTGTGCAGAAGCAGTGATTCTAAAATTATAGATTATTTTAAAAAATAAACACCCAAGTCAATAACTATCAGTAATTTTACGCTGAATAATACACATAAATGAAAATTACAATTGGACGCTCAGACAAAGCTGATTTTCCAGAATTCTCTCTTTTAGACATCGATGTAAAAATTGACTCAGGAGCTTACACCTCCTCAATACATTGTACAAACATTGAAGAAATCACCGAGAATGAACAGCCTTTGATTCAGTTTACCTTGTTAGATCCCGAACATCCTTTATTTGATCATAAAAAAATCAAAACAAAAGAATATTCCTCTAAATTGGTAAAAAGTTCGAACGGAATTACAGAAAAACGTTTTTTGATACAAACTAGCATCTTTATATTCAATCAACAATTTCCGATTTATTTAACTTTAACAGAAAGAACGGATATGAAATTTCCAATATTACTGGGAAGAAAATTTTTAACTAAAAAGTTTATCATAGATCCTGCAAAAAAGGATGTATCACACAAATTAAAATATAAGAACGAATGCGAATTGTAATTTTATCAAGAAATCCTAAATTATACTCTACCAAGAGGTTAGTAGAAGCTGCAGAGAAAAGAGGGCATGAAATCATCGTGGTAGACCATTTAAAATGCAATATCGAAATCGAAAAAAAATCTCCTAAAATTCACTACAGAGGAGAGTATTTAGAAAACATTGATGCCATCATTCCAAGAATTGGAGCTTCTGTAACTTTTTATGGTACGGCGGTAATTCGTCAATTTGAAATGATGAAAGTATTCACCTGTGTTTCCTCACAAGCATTGACTCGCTCTAGAGACAAATTGAGCAGTTTACAAATTTTAGCAAGAGCTGGAGTTGGCTTACCAAAAACAGTATTTACAAATTACACCAAAGATGTAGAACATGTTGTTAGATCGGTTGGAGGTGCTCCATTAGTTCTAAAACTATTGGAAGGAACTCAAGGTTTGGGAGTTGTTTTGGCAGAAACAAAAAATGCAGCAACCTCAGTACTTGAAGCTTTTAACGGTCTAGGAGCCAGAGTAATAGCGCAAGAATTCATTAAAGAAGCAGGAGGAGCAGACATCAGAGTTTTTGTGGTTGATGGAAAAGTTATTGGTGCAATGAAACGCCAGGGAAAAGAAGGCGAGTTTCGCTCAAATTTACACCGCGGTGGAAATGCCTCAATTATAGAATTGACCGACGAAGAAGAAAAAACAGCTTTAAAAGCAACCAAAGCTTTAGGATTAGGAGTTGCTGGTGTAGATATGTTACAATCTTCCAAAGGACCTTTGGTTTTAGAGGTAAACTCTTCACCAGGATTAGAAGGTATTGAAACTGCCACTGGAAAAGATATTGCTAAAGAAATTATTAGATATTTAGAAATTCATGTCGAGTAAACCTTTTATCATTTTAGGACAAGAAATTCCTGAAGGAAAGCGAACCATTTTAGACTTAGAAGTCGCAAAATTACACACCAGAACCACTGTTAAGGTTCCTGTAATTATAGAACGTTCCAAAAAACCTGGCCCAGTAGTTTTGTTATTGGCAGGGATTCATGGAGATGAAACAAATGGAGTTGGAATTATTCGTGAAATTATCAACCAAAAAATAAACAACCCCATTGCAGGAACAATTATTTGCATTCCTGTATTTAATATTTTTGGCTATTTATTTCAAACCCGAGAATTTCCAGATGGGCGTGATTTAAACAGAATGTTTCCAGGATCTTTAAATGGTTCGTTGGCCAGTCAATTTGCACATCAATTTACCAAAGAAATTGCTCCATTCGTAGATTATGTCATCGATTTTCATACTGGTGGTGCTGAACGAGATAATATTGCACAAATAAGATGCAACAAAAAAGACCAAAAAGGACTAGAACTTGCGAAGGTTTTCAATCCTCCAATGATTGTTTATTCTAACAACATATCCAAATCGCTACGAGACACTTTGCATAAAATGGGAAAATCTGTGTTAGTATTTGAGGGCGGAAAATCAAAAGAGCTCAATGCTTCAATCATCAATGAAGGTGTCAATGGAACAAAAAATGTTTTGATTCATCTAGGGCTTCTTGAAGGAGAGATTAGAGTTCGAAAAACACCCATTTATATAAAAAATTCAAAATGGCTAAGAGCATCCAATTCTGGAATGTTTAAAATTATGGTCAAAAATGGGGCTTTTGTTCACAAAAAAGAAGTTTTAGGAATCATTCAAGATCCTTTTGGAGAATTTAAAAAGAAAGTATATGCTCCTTTCAATGCATATATTTTCTGCATTAATAAAACGCCAATTGTAAATAAAGGAGACGCGTTATTTCATGTAAGTATCGAAGAATAAACCATTAGAATCATTTTAGATGCCAAAAAAGGGAAAAGCAAAAAACACAACGGCCAAAGCAAAATACAATCGGCTCATGCATCAAAAAGTCAACAAGGTGAAGTTAGAGAAACTACAACACAAAGAGCGCTTAAAAGCACTCATCAAAAAAATAAACGATCAAAAAGAACAGAATTCTTAACTTTTTTAACAAAAAAACCCAAGCTTTCACTTGGGTTTTTATATTTCATCAATAGGATTATTGATCTATCGCTCCTAAAACACGTTTCATAAAAGCATTCAACGCTTCTTTCTTTGGAACCCCTTCTTTGATCATTTTATCAACCTCAACAGCTCCGTATAGATTTGAAATCAATTCACCAATAACATCTAGTTCTTCATCTTTTAAAGACGGAACTTCTGTAAGTGCTTCTAAGGTTTCAATAGTTTCTAAAACGTAGTCTTGATCGTTTTCTTCGATAAAATTAGTCAAATGTTTAATAACGGGTAACTTCATCTTATAAGGTTTCTGTTAAGAATTCTTTCAATACATCAACCTTGTTGGTTTGCGTCTGATTGACAAATTTTCCATCTACAAAAGCTGCGAATGTTGGTAAATTACTAACATCTGCCAATTTTCTGCTTTCTGGATATTTCTCAGCATCTACAATTACAAAAGTTGCCGTTTCATTTTCTGTAGAAAATTTCTTAAACTTAGGCTTCATAATTCTACAATTACCACACCATCCTGCAGAATATTGCACAACAACAGTTTTATTACTGGCTACTATTTCTGCTAAATTATCTTGACTTAACTCTTGTACCATTTTTATAAAAATTAGTTAGCGGCTAAATAAGCTGCTGTTCCTTTTGCATTTGGTGCCATTGCTGTTTTTCCTTCTTCCCAATTTGCAGGACAAACCTCACCATTTTTTTGAACATGTGCATAAGCGTCTACCAAACGTAAAAATTCATTTACATTTCTTCCAACAGGCATGTGATTGATTCCTTCATGAAAAACGGTTCCTTCTTCATCAATTAAATAAGTCGCTCTATATGTTACATTGTCTCCTTCAACTTGAACCGTTTGTGTTTCTTCATCAAAAGTTTCGTTTGTGATGTCTAAAATACCTAATACTGAAGACAAATTACGGTTGCTGTCTGCTAAGATTGGGTAGGTTACTCCTTCAATTCCTCCATTATCTTTTGCAGTACTTAACCATGCAAAGTGAACTTCTGGAGTATCACATGATGCTCCAATTACGATGGTGTTTCTTTTTTCAAATTCACCTAAAGCTGCTTGAAAAGCGTGTAATTCTGTAGGACAAACAAATGTAAAATCTTTTGGATACCAGAATAACAATACTTTTTTATTATTTTTCTTTGCTTCTTCTAATACATTGATTTTAAACGTATCGCCCATTTCATTCATTGCGTCTACATTCAAGTTTGGAAATTGTTTACCAACTATTGTTGCCATTTTTTTTATTTTTTTGATTAATATAATTTTCTGATACAAAGATAACGAAGGACTCCAATAAAATTCAAGAATTTGAATGGGAACTTTTTATGTTGTTATCAAATTTACTTATAGTGATTATGTGTTTAAATAGTTTTAAGCTATTTGGAAGCAAAGAGGGTTACATCATTTTCAGAAACTTCATTTTCTCCCAAAATAATCAGTCTTTCTACAACATTTCTCAATTCTCTGATATTTCCTGTCCAATCATATTCTTGCAATAGCTTGATTGCTCCCAGTGAAAAAGGTTTTAAAGGAGTTCCTTGTTCTTGAGAAATTTTTACAGAAAAGAAATCTACCAATAAAGGAATGTCTTCTCTACGATCGTTTAAAGCTGGCACCTGTATTAAAATCACTGCCAATCTGTGGTACAAATCTTCTCTAAAACGACCTGCTGCAATTTCTTCCTTTAAATTTTTATTCGTTGCTGCAACTACTCTAACATTCACCTTAATATCTCGATCACTACCTACACGCTGAATTTTATTTTCTTGTAAAGCTCGTAAAACCTTTGCTTGGGCAGAAAGACTCATATCTCCAATTTCATCTAAAAACAGAGTTCCTCCAGTAGCCGCTTCAAACTTTCCTGCGCGATCTTTTTGAGCACCTGTAAAAGAACCTTTGACATGTCCAAAAAGTTCACTCTCTATCAATTCAGAAGGAATGGCAGCACAGTTCACTTCTATCAAAGATGCTTTAGATCGATCTGACTTTTCATGCAACCAATGAGCAACCAACTCTTTCCCAGTTCCGTTGGGTCCTGTAATTAAAACTCTCGCATCTGTAGGTGCAACTTTTTCAATCAATGCTTTGATGTGGGAAATTTCAGGGCTTTCACCGATCATTTCATAATGCTGACTTACCTTCTTTTTTAATCGCTTATTTTCTACGATGAGCTCTTTTTGATCCAAGGCATTTCGAACGGTATTTAACAATCGATTCAAATCGGGTGGCTTTGAAATATAATCGAAAGCACCTAAACGCATCGTATTAACTGCAGTATCGAGATCTCCATGCCCAGAAATCATAATAATAGGGATCTCTGGCTTTACTTTCTTGACTCGCTCCAACACCTCTACACCGTCCATTTTAGGCATTTTTATATCGCATAAAACCAAATCATATTCTTTCTCTAAAATCATTTCAACACCTCGCAAACCATCTACAGCTTCATCAACTTCATAGGTTTCATTTTCTTCAGAAATAATTTTCCTTAAAACTCTTCTAATTGCTGCCTCGTCTTCTATGATTAGTATATTGCTCATTGTTGGATTATTAAATTCTTTACTTGTTATTAGATTATTTTCAGATCATATTACAACACAAAAAACTACAACTCTTTAGTTTTGTATACATGCACATCTCTTTGCGGAAAAGGAATAGAAATTTGGTGTTCTCTAAATAAGGTATCTATTTCAAAACGAATATCACTCTGAGTTATTGCGGCTTCAAAACTATTATTCAAGGTAAATGAAATTTTAAAATCTAAGGAACTCTCCCCGAAATTTGTAAAGAAAACTGTAGGTGCTGGTTTCTGAATTACTTTTGAATTTGATTTGACGGCTTTTAGCAAAACACTTTTCACCAACTGAACATCACTTCCGTAAGCAACTCCAACAGAAACAGATTCTCTTGTTTCTACGCCGTTCTCTGTCCAATTATATAAACTGTTGGTTAAATACAAATGATTGGGAATCACCAAGACTTTATTATCTATGGTAACGGCTCTTGTGGTTCGTAATTTGATTTCTACAACACGCCCTACTTTTCCTTCCAATTCAATAATATCACCGACATGTACAGACTGATCTATCAATATGAAAATTCCTGAAATGATGTCTTGAAATAAGGTTTGCAGTGCCAAACCTACCCCAATCAATAAAGCGGCTGATGCGGCAAAAATTGCTGTTACATTGACTCCTGAAGACTGCATCGTCACCAAAAAAATGATGATATAAGCCAACCACTTTAGGTATCCAAAAACCGATACGAATTTTTCTTTGTCGTTGTCTGGTAATTTCCTCGTAATTAATTTTCGAGAAAGTCGCAACAAATAAGAAGCGATTATTAACGCCAACAAGACGATTAAAATAGTCTGTACAGTAATGTGTACATCTGTACCAAAGTTGAAACTATACCCTAAAAAAGCTTTTAATTTATCCATCTATATTTTATAATTATCTGGTGTATTAGATCCATTTACTCAAATGTCATAGGTAGATTTTTGCTACTAACCAAATTGTGAATACAAAGGTAACAATAATATTGCCATAGAAATCGTCATAGGTTTTTACTATATTTTAATTTCTAAAGATATTTCATGAAAGATTTGCTGAGTATTGAGAGCTCCCGAAACTAGCTCCTAGACAGCATTCGGAAAAACAGTCTACTTATTAGTACTCCTTTTTACAGATCATTTACTATGCGTGCATAACTTTTTTACAATTTACTATGCGTGCATAATAAATTTTACTATCTTTGGTGTAATGGATAAAGATAAATCGATCGATCATCAATTAAGAGCAACCTGGCAGGCCATCGCCAAAATGTACAATGAGCAAGCTGTAAAGCATGAAAGTACCATGGCTTCTGCTTTTGTTTTGTTAAACATAGACTCGACTAAAGGAACCCCCTCTACGGCCTTAGGACCTTTGATGGGAATGGAACCGACTAGTCTCTCACGGATATTAAAAAGTATGGAAGATAAAGGAGCCATTTCTCGTGAAAAAAACCCAGACGATGGTAGAAGTGTAATTATAAAATTAACTCCCTTCGGAAAAGAAATGCGAGCAGTATCAAAAGGACATGTGTACCAATTTAACAACACAGTACGAGAGCATATTACAGAAGAAGAATTAGAAGGTTTCTTTAAAGTAACCTCAACTATCAATAAATTAATAGCAGATAAAAAAATCTTTACAGAGAATCCTTTAAAAGCTATTTAAATTAAATAACAAACCAATGACAAGAAGAATAAAAAAAGTGGCAATTATCGGTTCTGGAATCATGGGAAGTGGTATCGCCTGTCATTTTACCAATATTGGCGTAGAAGTTCTTTTATTGGACATCGTTCCGAGAGAGATCACCGAGAAAGAAAAAGCCAAAGGACTCACTTTAGAAAGTAAAGCTGTTCGAAACCGTCTTGTAAATGATGCGTTAACGGCCTCATTAAAATCAAGACCTTCTCCTATTTATCATCAAAAATTTGCTGATAGAATTACCACGGGTAATTTAGATGACGATTTGCATTTAATCAAGGAAGTAGATTGGATTATGGAAGTAGTTGTTGAGCGTTTGGATATTAAAAAATCTGTTTTCGAGAAAATCGAAAAATACAGAACTCCAGGAACCTTAATTACTTCAAATACTTCTGGAATTCCAATCAAATTTATGAGTGAAGGACGAAGTGAAGATTTTCAAAAACACTTTGCCGTTACTCACTTTTTCAATCCCCCTAGATATTTAAAATTATTTGAGGTTGTTCCTGGCCCTAAATGTGATGCTTCCGTTACTGATTTCTTAATGATGTATGGAGAAAAATTTTTAGGTAAAACAGCTGTTTTAGCCAAAGACACTCCTGCATTTATCGGAAACAGAATTGGAATCTTTAGCATCATGAACTTGTTTCATATTGTTAAAGAAATGGGATTGACCATTGAAGAAGTTGACAAATTGACTGGCCCGGTAATTGGTCGTCCCAAATCGGCAACCTTTAGAACCATCGATGTGGTTGGTTTGGATACGCTAGTACATACTGCTAACGGTGTTAAAGAGAATTGCCCAAATGACGAAATGAATGCCCAATTTGAAATCCCTGAATTTGTAAATTCAATGATGGAAAATAAATGGTTGGGAAGCAAAACCAATCAAGGTTTTTACAAGAAAGTAGTGCATCCAGATGGTAAAAAAGAAATCTTATCCTTAGACATTAATACCCTAGAATATCGTGCAAACAAACGAGCTTCTTTTGCCACCTTAGAATTGACCAAAACCATCGATAATGTAGGCGATCGTTTTAAAGTATTGATCAAAGGAAAAGACAAAGCAGGAGCGTTTTACAGAAAATGTTTTGCAGCCTTATTTGCCTATGTGCAAAATAGAATTCCAGAAATCTCTGACGAAATCTACAGATTGGATGACGGTTTAAAAGCTGGATTTGGCTGGCAACACGGTCCTTTTGAAATTTGGAATGAAATTGGAGTTGCCGCTGGAGTTGAATTAATGAAAGTAGAAGGAAAAGAACCTGCTGCTTGGGTAAACGAAATGCTCGCCAAAGGAGAAACCTCTTTTTACAGCATAAAAGAAGGAGCTACGTATTATTATGACATTCCTTCAAAAGCACAGGTTAAAAAACCAGGGCAAGATTCCTTTATCATTTTAGATAACATTCGAAAATCAACCGAAGTTTTCAAAAATTCAGGCGTTTCTGTGCAAGATATCGGAGACGGTATTTTAAATCTAGAATTCCGCTCGAAGATGAATACCATTGGTGGAGATGTATTAACTGGATTGAACAAAGCCATCGATCTTGCTGAAAAAGACTTCCAAGGATTAATTGTCGGAAATCAAGCCGCTAACTTCTCTGTTGGAGCCAATATTGGAATGATCTTTATGATGGCTGTAGAACAAGAATATGACGAATTGAACATGGCAATCAAGTATTTCCAAGATTCAATGATGCGCATGCGATATTCTTCGATTCCAACAATTGCTGCTCCTCACGGAATGGCCTTAGGAGGTGGATGTGAAATTTCTTTGCACGCAGACAAAGTAGTAGCTGCCGCTGAAACCTACATGGGATTGGTAGAGTTTGGAGTCGGTGTAATTCCTGGAGGTGGAGGTTCTAAAGAAATGACATTAAGAGCATCCGACTCTTTTCACAAAGGAGATGTAGAATTAAACATTTTACAAGAAAACTTCTTAACAATAGGTATGGCAAAAGTATCTACTTCTGGTTACGAAGCATTTGACTTAGGATTGCTTCAAAAAGGAAAAGATGTCGTTGTTGTCAATAAAGAAAGACAAATCGCAATGGCAAAAGCACACGCAAAATTGATGGCAGAAAGTGGCTATACACAACCTGTAAGACGAACAGATGTAAAAGTATTGGGAAAACAAGCCTTAGGAATGTTCTTAGTAGGAACGGATTCTATGGAACATTCAAAATACATTTCAGCACACGATCAAAAAATAGCCAACAAACTAGCCTACGTAATGGCCGGAGGAGATTTATCTGAGCCCACATTGGTTTCAGAACAGTATTTATTGGATATCGAGCGAGAGGCATTTTTATCACTTTGTACAGAAAGAAAAACCTTAGAACGCATTCAGCACATGTTAAAAACTGGAAAACCGCTTCGCAACTAGCTGCTGAAGAGTATGAATCCCATAAATAAAGTACAAAGACGCACACATTATAAAATATAATCTTAATACGATGAGTAGCAAAACAGCATACATAGTAAAAGCTTACAGAACCGCAGTTGGAAAAGCACCAAAAGGAGTTTTTCGCTTCAAACGTGCAGACGAATTGGGAGCAGAAACCATTCAGCACATGATGAAAGAATTGCCCAATTTAGACGTTAAACGCATTGACGATGTGATTGTTGGTAACGCAATGCCAGAAGGCTCTCAAGGACTAAACATGGCTCGCTTTATTTCTTTAATAGGATTGAACTCTGTCGACGTTCCTGGGGTAACCGTAAATCGATTTTGTTCTTCGGGACTCGAAACCATAGGAATGGCGGTTGCGAAAATTCAATCGGGAATGGCAAGCTGTATCATTGCTGGAGGTGCAGAAAGCATGAGCTCCGTTCCGATGACAGGGTATAAACCAGAATTGAACTACAATACCATCCAATCTGGTCATGCCGATTATTATTGGGGCATGGGAAATACTGCAGAAGCAGTGGCAAAACAATTTAAAGTTTCAAGAGAAGACCAAGATGAATTCGCTTTCAAATCTCACATGAAAGCACTCAAAGCTCAAGCAGAAGATCGTTTTCAAGATCAAATTGCTCCCATTCAAGTAGAAGAAACCTATTTGGATGCCAATGGTAAAAAAGCAACTCGAAAATACACTGTTACCAAAGATGAGGGCCCTAGAGCTGGAACTTCAACGGCTGTTTTAAACAAATTGCGAGCAGTATTTGCTGCTGACGGAAGTGTTACAGCAGGGAATTCATCACAAATGAGTGATGGCGCAGCTTTTGTAATGGTCATGAGTGAAGAAATGGTCAAAGAATTAAACCTCGAACCAATCGCACGTATGGTGAACTATGCAGCCGCTGGTGTTGAGCCACGAATTATGGGAATTGGCCCCGTAGCTGCCATCCCAAAAGTATTAAAACAAGCAGGATTACAACAAAAAGATATTGAATTGATAGAATTGAACGAAGCATTTGCCTCTCAGTCTCTGGCAGTAACGCGTGAACTAGACCTTAACCAAGACATCGTAAACGTCAATGGAGGTGCTATTGCTCTAGGACACCCACTAGGATGTACCGGAACAAAATTATCTGTGCAACTGTTTGATGAAATGCGAAAACGAGACATGAAAAACAAATACGGATTGGTTACTATGTGTGTGGGAACTGGTCAAGGTGCAGCAGGAATCTTTGAATTTCTAAATTAAATAATTGGAGGATAGAAAAAATACAAAACAACATTATTAATACACTAAAAGAATGGCAGAATTATTAAGAGGAGGTCAGTTTCTTGTAAAAGAAACCAATTGTGAAAACGTTTTTACTCCAGAAGATTTTACGGAAGAACAAACAATGATGAAAGAAGCGGTAATGGAATTTAACGACCGTGAAATCATCCCTCACAGCGCACGATTTGAAGCAAAAGATTATGCTTTGACAGAAGATGTGATGCGCAAGGCTGGAGAACTGGGTTTCTTAGGCGTAGCAGTTCCCGAAGCTTATGGAGGCCTAGGAATGGGATTTGTATCTACCATGCTTACATGTGATTATATCTCTAGTGGTACAGGGTCTTTCAGTACGGCTTTTGGTGCACATACTGGAATTGGCACCATGCCCATTACACTGTATGGGAATGAAGCTCAAAAACAAAAATATGTGCCTCGATTGGCTTCTGGCGAATGGATGGGTGCCTATTGTTTGACAGAACCCGGAGCTGGTTCGGATGCAAATTCAGGAAAAACAACTGCAGAATTGACTCCTGACGGTACTTCGTACAAAATAAACGGACAAAAAATGTGGATTTCTAACGCCGGTTTTTGTCAGTTATTTATCGTTTTTGCACGCATTGAAAATGATAAAAATATTACAGGTTTTATCGTAGAAAACAACCCGGAAAATGGAATTACACTAGGAGAAGAAGAACGAAAACTAGGAATTAGAGCCTCTTCTACACGACAAGTATTTTTTAACGATACGCTAGTACCGGTAGAAAATATGTTATCTGTTCGAGAAGGCGGATTTAAAATTGCTATGAATGCTTTGAATGTGGGGCGTATTAAATTGGCAGCAGCCTGTTTAGATTCACAAAGAAGAGTTGTTACCCACGCAGTAAAGTATGCCACAGAACGCAAACAATTTAAAACTCCCATCGCAGATTTTGGCGCAATTAAATACAAACTCGCCGAAATGACCACCAATACCTATGTAGGAGAATCTGCTAGTTATAGAGCTGCGAAAGACATTGAAGATCGAATTGCAATTCGCGAAGCAGAAGGAAACTCTCATCAAGAGGCAGAATTGAAAGGGGTCGAAGAATATGCAATTGAATGCTCAATCTTAAAAGTAGCTGTTTCAGAAGATGTACAAAATTGTGCAGATGAAGGAATTCAAATTTTTGGCGGAATGGGATTTTCAGAAGAAACACCTATGGAAGCTGCTTGGAGAGATGCTAGAATTGCTCGTATCTACGAAGGAACCAACGAAATAAACAGAATGCTTTCTGTAGGAATGCTCATCAAAAAAGCGATGAAGGGTCATGTAGATTTACTGGGTCCTGCGATGAAAGTACAAGAAGACTTGATGGGAATCCCATCTTTCGATACTCCAGATTATTCTGAGTTATTGTCTGAAGAGAAAGAAATGCTCTCAAAACTTAAAAACGTATTTTTAATGATAGCAGGTGCAGCTATTCAAAAATTCGGACCCGATTTGGAAGCGCATCAGCAATTATTAATGGCTGCTTCCAATATTTTGATCGAAGTATACATGGTAGAGTCTGCCATTTTAAGAACAGAAAAAAATGCCAAACGATTTGGAGAAGACAGCCAGAAAGAACAAATAGCAATGACACAATTGTATTTATACAATGCCGTTGAAATTATTATTAAAAACGGAAAAGAAGCCATCGTTTCATTCGCAGAAGGAGATGAACAACGAATGATGTTAATGGGATTGAAACGCTATACAAAATACACAAACTATCCGAATGTGGTGAATTTGAGAAATCAAATCGCAGAAAAATTAAAAACAGAAAACAAGTATTGTTTCTAAAATATATAAAATTCCTCGACTTTAATCGGTTTAGATGTTAGTAGTTTGTTTGTAAGGGTCATCTTTTAAAGATGGCCCTTACTTTTTATAATAAAGTGTGTACATACGAAAGAAACAGTCTGTTAGAGATCTGCTTTTCTAAATTCGTTCCTTCTTATAAAAAAGGAGGATATCTTTAATCATTTTTTTGCATCACAATTCATTTAATATCAATACTTTTGCACGCAATTTGAAAACAGCATAGATGAAGCGTATTAAAGAATATAAAAAACTTTTTAAAGTAGAAGGCCCTATTAATTTGAAAGAATTAAAAACTACCTATAGAGGGTTGGTAAAAGAATGGCATCCAGATAAATTTTTGGAAGAAGATAAAAAAGCAGAAGCAGAGATTATCAGCACAAAAATTATTGATGGGTATCACTTTTTGGTAAGCATTGCTCCAGAAACTAAAGAAGCAAATTTAGATGCATACAAAAAAACCATTACAGAGTTTCAAGTAGCAGACTGGCACCATAAGAGCATGTTGTTAGAAGTAACTTTTACTGATGGAAACACCTACGAATACTTTGGGGTTAGCAAAATTTTATTTGGAAAATTTGTAAACTCAAAATCGATGAATAACTTTGGGAAAAGAAATATTTTTAATTCTTTTACCTATAGAAAGTCGATGAAAGCATCTACTACAGCCTAAACTATTTGTGCTACGAGAGTAGGAACAAAATCAACCACACGAAAATTACTACCTAGCCCTTTAAGCATCTAAAACCTTAAAGGGCTTGTTTTTTTCAAAACTTAGTAGAGATCGTTTAAAATTTTAGCCAAACGAATTCCACCTTTTTGTAACTGATTTCGAACCGTTCCAAAGTGATCATATGAATATCTGTAGCTGAGTTTTTCACCAGACTCCACTGAAGCATAAACTTCTTTGGTGATTTCATGTACTTCGTTTACCCAATCAACAACAGTTCCCTTCTGAATGGCTTTTATTTGACCTTTTGAGAGTTTTTTTGCATTATTGGCCAACTCTATATAACTCATATTCCAGTCTTCGATCATTTTGGTATCCCAAACCGAATGTAAATTTGTTCCTTTCCCAAACCATGTTACCTGCACCTTATTTCCTCCTCGATCTTCTTTTTGTCCAATATGCATCGGCTGATGTAGGTCTCCAATAAAATGAACCAGCATTTTTAAATAAAACACCTTATCCTCTTCGCTACTTTGTTTATTTTTTAAAACTGAAATACAGGTTGCAATTCCGGAAACCAAATCGCCCTTCGGATTTTTTTCTGCTGTTTCATAACTTTGATCAAGATCCATATTGACATAGTGCCAAGCAGAAAATTCTTTATACTTTTTATCGGATTTTATTTCGTCGGCAAAAGTAGACACAAATGCCAAACTCTGACCTTTCAATAACTTATCAATTTTTCTTTTGGCCGATTTGGTCAAATGTTGTGAAGCTATTTCGCCTGTGGCTCTGTGCCCATTTTGTCCCCAAAAAAAAGTTTCCTCAGCATTTGGACTTGTCATAAAAATTAGGGAAATGAATAAAAGTAGTATCGCTTTCATTGTAAGTTTTTAGAATTAATTTAAAGCTAAATTATAAAAATAAACATGAAAAAAATTGGAAATGATGAAAAATATAATATATCTTTGTGATATCAATTTAATATCACATAAATCATCATGAAAGCAGAAAAAATCATCAAGCCTGCAAATGGCTACTTAATGTTATTAATCATCTTAGTCTTATTTTTTGGCGGCATCCTCTTGTCTATTCAAACGGAAGATCCCATGTTCTTATTGGTCACATTCCTAGGTTTCTTTGGACTCTTTGGCTTTATATTGGTCAATCCAAATACTTCAAAAGTGATTTTACTTTTTGGAAAATACATAGGAACCATAAAAGACAACGGGCTCTACTGGGCGAATCCATTGTATCGTAAAAAGGCGATCTCACTCAGAGCAAGTAATTTTGATAGCGAACGACTAAAAGTAAATGATAAATTGGGAAATCCAATTATGATCTCTACCATCTTGGTTTGGCGTGTAACAAACACCTACAAAGCAGCTTTTGATGTTGATAATTACGAGAATTTTGTTCGCGTACAAACAGACGCAGCGGTTCGAAAATTAGCCAGTATGTACCCATACGATAATTTTGCTGATGAAGGACATGACGAAGACATCACACTACGTTCTAGTGTCAACGAAGTCTCCGAAGCTTTGGAGAAAGAAATTGATGAGCGCTTATCTATTGCAGGAATTGAGGTGCTAGAAGCTCGAATAGGATATTTGGCTTACGCGCAAGAAATTGCAAGTGCAATGCTAAAAAGACAACAAGCTACTGCAATTGTTGCAGCAAGACATAAAATTGTACAAGGTGCTGTAGAAATGGTTGAAATGGCATTGATGGAACTCAATAAAAAACAAATTGTAGACCTTGACGACGAACGAAAAGCAGCCATGGTAAGTAACTTATTGGTTATTTTATGTGGAGACAAAGAAGCTTCACCAGTGGTAAATACAGGAACTTTGAGCCATTAAAATGAACTTTAAATAATACTCAAATACAAATGAAAGAATACAAAGTAGTTTCATGGAAAATGGGCTTTTCTAAAAATAACGAAAAACTAGAAAACACATTAAATGAACACGCAAGAGATGGATGGATTCTGAGAGAAGTCGCCGAAAATTCGGCAAGAATTATTTTTGAACGAGATAAGAACAGATAAAATGAACGTTTTTAAAGAAGAACAAGGATTCAAGCAAATTTGGATTCAAGTAATCCTCATCATTACTTCGGTAATTACTGTTGTATTGATTGCTAATAAGTGGGCTGCTGCCTCCGACCAAAATATCAGCGCCCATGTGTCTTCAATCTTTACATTGTGTTCACTTCTTCTTGTGCATGTTTTATTTCATTTTGCAAAATTGACTACCCGAATTGATGAAAAGGGAATTCAATACCAATTCTTTCCCTTTCATTTTTCAATGAGAAAAATCCCTTGGACAGAAGTCAGTGAAGTCAAAATCAGAAACTACAATCCAATAGGAGAATATGGAGGCTGGGGATTGCGCTACACTTTCAGTAAAAAAAGAGGCAATGCCGTCAATGTTTGTGGAGACATCGGTATACAAATAGAATTTACGAACGGTAAAAAACTATTGATCGGAACCCAGAAAAAAGAAGAAGCGCAAAGAGTTTTAGAAACCTATAAATCAGAAATATGAACCATGTTTTG
>Ga0257120_1000504_pt1 | contig 28466 bp, 20 predicted proteins | sample SI106_10metaG_FD_190153 | JGI IMG/M metagenome (GOLD analysis project Ga0257120, IMG submission 190153) | Marine microbial communities from Saanich Inlet, British Columbia, Canada - SI106_10 | ecosystem: Environmental > Aquatic > Marine > Inlet | place: Canada: British Columbia | collected... | reverse complement strand
TTGCAGAGGTAATAGAAGAATCCAGTCCTCCTGAAAGTAGTACACCATAGGGAACATCACTCATTAATTGTCTGTGTACGGCTTCTTCAAGGGCAGTTCTTAATTTTTTAATATCTGTTTCATTGTCTTTAACTGCATCATAATCTTTCCAATCACGATCATGCCATCTTTTTAATTCTCCATCGCTACTATGTAAATAATGACCAGGAGGGAAGAGTTCAATTTTAGTACAAACTCCTTCCAAAGCTTTTAATTCTGAAGCAACATAAAAAGTCCCGTTTTCATCCCAACCCATGTATAAAGGAATAATTCCCATGTGATCTCGAGCTACAAAATATTCATCTTTGGCAATATCATATAAAGCAAAACCAAAAATTCCATTTAATTTATCTAAAAATGATGGGCCTTTTTCTTGATATAAAGAAAGGATAACTTCACAATCTGATTTGGTTTGAAAATTATAAGAGTCTTTAAATTGCTTGCGCAATTCTATATGGTTGTAAATTTCCCCATTTGCAGCAAGAACCAAATTTTTATTTTCTGAAAATAAGGGTTGCTTTCCAGAAGTAGGATCTACAATCGCTAATCTTTCGTGAGTCATTATCGATTTGTCATTGTTGAAAACACCACTCCAATCTGGTCCACGATGACGTATGTTTTTTGACATGGATAGTAATTGAGGTCTTAATTTTTCTGAAGATTGCTTTAAGTTAAAAGCACATACAATTCCACACATAATATAAATATTTATTCGTTAGTTGATTTTTAATATTATTTTTTTAAATAATGAACAAAAAAAAGTCCGTCAAGAAAAAACTTGACAGACAATTATATGTTCTTGACAAATTTTTGTTAAGGTTTATAATTGTTATAATTATTGTTATTTAAAAACATTGTCTTTTTGTTTATTTTACTTTGTAAATATATAATAATATTTCTGTATTCCTAATTTAAAATAAGAATACTAAACCTCAGACGGTTTAAATGTCTTTTTAGAAACTTAAAAATTTAAGTTTTTAAAAGATTTATTTGCTTAAAATTTTACCCTATTCTAATTATTTTTGCAGTAAATGTCAGGAGTTTTTAAAAAATCTGCGTTTTAAGAGGAAAATATACTTTTTTTTACTTGTTGGCTTACTCAAATTTAGTAATTAAACACCTTATTAATTATGAATTTATCAATTATTGTCGTTTTTAGTTTCAATAGATGCTGAATTCTTAGTAGAATTATAGATTATTTATGATATGCTAAGAAAAATCATTTAATGAACTTTTATATTTGATGGTATTATAAAATAACAGATTTTAGTACGTTAAATATTTATACTATGCCTAATGCTTTTATAAGCGGGACCGGATCTTTTGCTCCCGCAAATGTAGTTAAAAATGATTTTTTTCAAAAAGTAGGATCATCAGATGAATGGATATATAAAAATCTTGGAATTAAGGAACGTAGAATATCTAAAGGTCAGACTACCAGCTATTTAGCTTCAAAAGCTGGTCAGGAAGCTATTGATAACGCAGGATTAACAGCAGAGGATATCAACCTTATAATAGTTGCTACTGCAACACCAGATAGACTTGCACCTTCTTGTGCTTGTTTCGTTCAAGAAAAATTAAAGGCCACAAATGCTGTTGCCTTTGATATTTCAGCGGTTTGTTCTGGAGCATTATTTTCTATATCGACTGCGGTACAATATATTAATACAGGAATGTATAAACATGTATTGGTAATAGGTGCTGATACTTTTTCTACTATAACCGATTGGACTAGGAGAGATTCTGTTTTCTTTGGTGATGGTGCAGGAGCTCTTGTGATTTCAGAAACCAACGAGGATAAAGGGTTTGTAGACTTTCTTTTACATTCAGACGGAAGAGGTAAGGATCATTTTACCATAATGGCTGGTGGTTCGGAAGAACCGAGTTCTAGTGAAAGTATTAAATCCAAGAAGCATTTTTTCAAAATGAACGGGCAAGAGGTTTTTAAAACAGCTGTGGATGTAGTTCCGACATGTATAATGAATCTTTTACATAAGAATAATTGTAAAATTGATGATATAAAATGTCTTCTTCCTCATCAACCTAGCATTGGAATATTGAAAAAAATTGCAGAAAAAATTGAAATGCCTTTTGAGAAAGTTAAAACGAATATGGATCGTTATGCAAATACTTCTGGTGCTACGATACCTATTATTTTAGATGAAACAAGAAAGAATGGTGGCTTTCAAACTGGTGATTTGGTATTATTTGCTGCGGTAGGTGCCGGATGGACTTGGGGTTCTGCTTTATACAAATGGTAATTATATTAAAATAACTTTATTTATAGAAAAAACAACGATATGTTACAAAACAACACTTTTTTGATTACCGGAATTGCCGATAAGCATTCTTTAGCGATGTATGTTGCAAAAGAAGTTATAAAGCAAGGTGGTAAGGTTATTTGTACAGGTTTAGGAGTCAGTGAATTTCATAAGGATTTGTCCGAAAAAGCACAAGGCTTTCTTAATAAAAACTTTAATGATTTTAAGCTTGCCATTAAACAAGAACTGGGTGATGCACGTGTTGAAATTTTAGATGTTACCCTAGAGGCAAATATGGAGTCTTTAGCAAAGAAATTAAAGGATGATAATGTAAAAATTCATGGATTTTTACACGCAATTGCAATGGATAAGACCATTAGACACAAAGAGGTGAAACCACTACTTCAAGTTACTAAAGAAGAGTTTTGTGACACTATGGATGTATCTGCTTATTCTTTGATTCGATTAGCACAATATTTGTTTAATTATAAAATATTACAACCAGGAAGTTCAATTTGCTCCATTAGTTATATTGCTGCTGCAAAGGTTACTTTTCATCCTTATCGAAATATGAGTATTGCAAAAGCTGCTTTAGAGCGCATTACTATTGAACTCGCAGATGAACTAGGTAGAATGAATGGTACTAGAGCAAATGTGGTTCGATTTTCAACCTATATGGGAAGTAAAGCAGGCAATGCAACATTAAATACATCAGATGTAGAAACTGCAAACAAAATGAGTCCCCTTGGTAATGCTTCACCTCAGGATTTAGCTAATGAAGTAGTACATCTTTTTAGACCAAATGGAAGAATTACAGGAGAAATAAGACATGTAGATGGGGGTTATCATATTATGGGTTAAATAAAATATTAATGTATAAAAACTTTTTGTTGACTATGTTTCTAAGTTAAAATAAATATTTATTTTAAAATTCACTTATCTTAGTTTTGGATGGCTTTTAGGATCTGCTTCATGCATAATTTCATAAATCTTTTCAAAAATATCTTCTGCAGAAGGTTTCGAAAAATAATCACCATCAGTTCCGTAAGCTGGTCGGTGTTGTTTAGCTGTTAATGTCTGTGGTTTACTATCTAAATATTGATATCCATTTTGCACATCAAGTATTTCATTTAAAATATAAGCAGAAGCTCCACCTGGCACATCTTCGTCAACAACCAATAATCTATTCGTTTTAGCAACACTTTTTACCAAATCATGATTAAGATCTAAAGGTAATAAAGATTGAATGTCTATCACTTCTACATCAATACTTACTTGCTGAAGCTCCTTAGCAACTTTTTGAACAATCCGTAAGGTACTTCCATAAGAAACAATGGTTATATCAGAGCCCTCTTTTACAGTTTCTACAACTCCAATAGGTGTTCTAATTTCAGTAAGGTTTGACGGCATCCTTTCTTTTAAGCGATACCCATTTAGACACTCAATAACAATCGCAGGTTCGTCTGTTTTTAAAAGTGTGTTGTAGAACCCAACAGCTTTTGTCATATTTCTTGGGACTAAAATATATATTCCTCGAAGCAAATGGACCAATCCACCCATTTGAGAACCACTATGCCAAATACCTTCTAAACGATGACCTCTAGTTCTTATAATTAAAGGTGCTTTTTGCATACCATTAGAACGGTAGCGAACTGTAGCAAGATCATCACTCATAATTTGTAAACAATAAAGGACATAATCCAAGTATTGAATTTCAGCAATTGGCCTTAAACCTCTCATAGACATGCCGATACCTTGTCCTAAAATAGTAGCTTCTCTAATTCCAGTATCTGCAACTCTATTTTCGCTAAATTTATCCTGTAATCCCTCTAGCCCTTGATTTACATCACCAATTTTACCACTATCTTCTCCAAAAATATATACTTCTGGATATTGGGTTAAGATATTGTCAAAATTATCTCTAAGCAATATTCTTCCATCTACTTCTTCAGCATTGTCATTATAAATAGGCTTTGTTTCCGGAATTGTCTTTGCATTTTCAATTGCTTCAGAATACAGGTGAGCACTAAATTTAGGTTCAATTATTTCAAAATAATTTTCAATCCAATCTTGAAGTTGTTTCTTTTCAATAGTATTTTCTCCAATTAAATAACGTAATGTTTTTCTTGCTGCACCAATTATTTCTCCTCGTAATGGTATGTTCTCATCAAGGAGTGTTGTAGCAATTTTATCTATAAATACCTTATTAGCACTTTTTTTAGAAACATTATTAATGAGCGAAAGAACCTCACTTTTCTCTTGTATTTGTGGAGCTAAAAAAGCTTTCCAAGCTGCAGATTTTCCTTCACGAACTTCTTTTTTTATATCCTTTTCAAGGACATCCAAATCATTTTCTGTTGCTAAATTATTAGCAAGAATCCATTCACGCATCTTTACATTGCAATCGTATTCTTTTTCCCAATTTAGGCGTTCTTTATCTTTATATCGTTCTTGAGAACCACTTGTTGAATGTCCCTGAGGTTGTGTAAGCTCATTTACATGTATTAAGACAGGAACATGCTCTTCTCTAGATATTTTAGATGCTTTTTCATATGCTTCTATTAAACTTGGGTAATCCCAACCTTGAACACGAATGATTTCATAACCATTTTCTTCTTCAGTGCGTTGAAAACCTTTTAATATTTCAGAAATATTTTCTTTAGTAGTTTGGTATTTAGCGTGAACAGATATTCCATATTCATCATCCCAAACATTAATAACCATGGGTATTTGCATTACTCCAGCAGCATTTACAGATTCCCAAAAAAGTCCTTCACTTGTACTAGCATTACCAATGGTTCCCCAAGCAACTTCATTTCCTTTATCTGAAAAAGTAGTAGCCCCCTTTAATTCTTTTATATTTCTATAAACTTTTGAAGCTTGCGCCAAACCTACTAATCGTGGCATTTGTCCTGCAGTTGGTGAGATATCAGGACTGCTATTTTTTTGTTTAGTAAGATCTTTCCAAGTTCCATCTTTGTTTAAACTATGTGTAGCAAAATGTCCTCCCATTTGTCTACCTCCACTCATTGGTTCTGCTTCAATATTGGTGTGTCCATAAAGTCCAGCGAAAAATTGCTGAATGGTTAATTTACCAATTGCCATCATAAATGTTTGATCACGGTAGTAACCACTTCTCCAATCTCCCTTTTTAAAGACTTTCGCCCAAGCTAGTTGTGGCACTTCTTTTCCATCACCAAAAATCCCAAATTTAGCTTTACCTGTTAAAACTTCTTTACGTCCTAAAAGACTACATTCTCTACTAGTAACAGCGATTTTATAATCATTTAAAACTTCAGTTTTAAAATCTTCGAAAGATAATTTATTAGTTGTTTTAGGATTTGTTTGCATATTTTTTTGAAGGTTATATGATTCTGCAAAAATAGTGAAAAGTAAAATTTTACGCAATTATCATTTTAACTTTAAATAGTTGCTGATAATTAAATTATTACCTCCTTTTTTTGGATAAAAACAGATTTTTGTAATTCAATATGATAACTAGAATTAAGGAGAAAAGATTTAGAAATAACTCAAATCAATACATGATCTTCCTTTCTTACATTTCACTTAAAATCTAATTTATTAATATACACTCAGTTCTTTAAAGAAAGTCGATCAACATAGCCTAAGGATTTGTATAATGAACAATTTAAATTGTTAATTCCACATATTAATTATGTTTTTTAATACCATTTTCTTGAAAATAGACCGAATAAGGTCTGTGTATCTAAAGTTATAATAAACCGTATTTTTTCTCTGTAATTTGACTGTGCTATTTCCCAGCCTAGGTTAGAGTATACCGGGAAATATAATTCAAAATAATCTTCTACTAAACTCAATCTTATGCCACTATCGAACAACGTTTCCGTAGCTTGATACTTATTGTCAACCAAACCTATATCTCCATAGGCGTATATCCATTTCCAAATATTAGTACTAATATTTAAAGTAGTCATCCAAGTATTTGAAAAAGAAGGTTCTAATTTTGATTTAAAGCCACCCTCCGCAATAATTAATTGTTGACTAAATAACCCGGAATTGTCACTTCTACCATAGTAATTATAGTCAAATAAATAATCGGTTGGACGATCCAAGGCGAAACTAAAATAATCATCATTTTGATTGGTCTTATTTTTTAAAAAAACACCTGCAAACAATCGCACATCTATCTTGCGATTATTATTAAATAATTTTCTGTATTTTAAAGTTGTAGAAACCTTACTGAATTCGGATGATACTTGATAACCAATAGCGGCTCTATAATGGTTGATTAAATTTGGATTTGAATAAACATAACTCATATTAAAAACACTATAGTTTGGTGTTTCTAAAGGAATGTTAGGGTCTTTGTCTCGTTCTACCGTTACATTTCTTAAACTTATGAAATGCTTTTTATTATTCCTTAAATTTTTACTATCTCTAAAACCTATAGTTGCAAACGGACTCAATCGTTTGTAGAATAGATTATTATCGTATGAAAAATAACTTCCTGAGACTCCAAACCTATAAAAATAAATATTTCCAAATTCGGGCATTCTCTTATACACAAATGAGCTATTACCCACCAATGTTTTCGATTTAAACGCCCACATAGGGTTTAATTTGTATTGAAAAGGTTTTTGTAAAAGTGTTTTGTTATAAAAATTTGCCCCTAAAGTTATTCCGTCGTAGATATTGTAACTGTAAGTGGGCATTATAAATAACTGATTGTACCTAGGATCTTCAATATCTTTTAGAAGTCGAACTTGAAATGGTTTGTTTGTTAAACCTTTTACTTTTTTATAATTATCTCGCTGATTTATTTCGGGTATTTCACCTTCATAATTAATAGCAATTTTACGAACATCCTTTGCCGGTATTTTAACCGTAACAGATGAATCTACAGGTGCTATCCATTTTTTATAAATAATTTTTTTCTTATCGATCCCGTAAATGGATACCGGAAGTGCTGTTTTTCTTTTGTTTAAGATATCAATCTCAAGTGTATCTCCATTTTTATGGAGATTTTTTAGTCTGAAGTCAATAGAATTTCGATTGTCAACAAAATCTTTAAAAAACCACTCTACAGGCTTATCTGTATTGATTTCTAAATATTTTTTAAAATCATTAGCTTTTATGGATTTTAATTCATTTTCAGAAAAAAACTGTTGGATACTTTTTAAAACTGCTTCTTTTCCAACATACCCTGAAAGGTATAATAATCCTCTTCCTCCATAATAATCACTTCCTATGTTTTTATTGAATTCTAAAAAATAATCTTTTGGGGTTGTGCTTTTTTGATGCAAATTATTCCTAGCCATATTCATATATAAAAATGAATATTGATCGTTGAACTCTAGTTCGGAAGCATGAAAAATACCGAGAACCCAAAGATTACTTAAGTTACCTGCTAGCTTCATGTTTGGATAATAAGTTTTGATATATTCCATCATTAAATACACTTGAAAAGCACCTATGATCCAATGGTCTTCTCTTGGATTGACTACTAATGTATTTTCAAGATAGGTTCGGGATATAATTTTAAACATTTCAATATCATACTCAAAATCATTAGGAAATGGACTTATGAATTCTGGTAATAAATTAAGACCATAAACTGGATTTCTCTTATAATCTATTTCACTTAATACCATATTATTAAAAGGGTAACTTCCTAGGTTTTTATCCAAATAATGTACGATTCGATCTATAATTAAAGCTTGTATTGGTGGTGTTATTTTAAGATGAGTATGATTAGTACTCACTAAAAGTTTATCGGTTTTAATGGTTTTGAAATCTGAAACTTTTAAAAGTTGCAACTTCACCTGCATTCTGTTTTCTCCTTTTAATTCGGTTGTCTTTATTTTATTTTCAGTAATTTCAGAAACTAGATCTAAATCTGAAATTAAATTAAAATTATAAGGCGTATGAAATTTAATATTAAAATTAGTAGGATTGAGGTAAGAATCATTTAAATCTTTATTGCTGTATATATTCCATTCGCCGTCAAAAAAAGCAGGTGCTATATACCAATAACGAATCTTAAAATCACCACCCTTAGTAATTCCGTACTTAGTAAACTTATCGTCTGGTAATATAATATGGTATTCCATTTTAAGTATACAAGTTTCTCCAGGGAGTAGATTCGCATCTAGTTGAACTCTAATAATATCAACTTCATCGCCTCGTGTCCAAATCAATGGATTTTTAGTGTCATTTTTAATACTTATTATCTTGGAATGTCCTCTATTTTTATTTTTTTCAAAATGAAATGAACTTTGATAATTTTCTGAAAATCTTTTGGCTAAAGGTGTGTTTTTACTTGAAAAACTATTTGCCCAATCGTTAAGATAAATTTCATTTAAAGTTGAATCAGAATTGTTTTTATATACTAATTCTTGTTCAATAGTAATGGTTCTAATTTTGGGTAGAAGTGTTGCATCAATAGTTATTTGATGTTGAGCTTGTGAAAGTGTTACTATCAATAGTATAACTATGGATATATAATGATTAAGTTTCAATTTTTTTTAACAAATTTAATAATAGTGCTTATCGTTATTTTAGTTAGTATTGATGAAATCAAGGATTCAAAAACTAACTAAATAATACTTTTCATGAAATTGGAGAAGTTATTTATAATCAAAAGTTTGGACGTAAGTTGTATTTTGTATAAAAGTTATTTAATATATCTATTACTTCATCTTCATGGTCCACTACATTTATTAAAAGTAAATCGTCTGGGCTTATATTTCCCTGTGATTTTAATAAAGTACCTTTAATCCAATCTACCAATCCACTCCAAAATTCCGAGCCAACTAAAATGATAGGGAATTTTTCTATTTTAAAAGTCTGGATTAAGGTAAGCGCTTCAAAAAGCTCGTCTAAGGTTCCAAAACCTCCTGGCATCACAACAAAACCTTGAGCGTATTTTACAAACATTACTTTTCTAACAAAAAAGTAATCAAAATCAATGTTTTTGTCACTGTCAATATAAGGGTTGTCGTATTTTTCAAATGGTAATTCTATATTTAAACCTACTGAAATCCCACCAGAATTATGAGCGCCTTTATTGCTAGCTTCCATAATTCCTGGACCACCACCAGTTATCACGCCGTATCCATTATCTGCTAGTTTTACTGCAATATTTTCTGCAAGTTTATAATATTTGTCATCTGGTTTTGTCCTTGCAGATCCAAATATAGAAACACAAGGTCCAATTCTACTTAGTTTTTCATAGCCACTTACAAATTCTCCCATGATTTTAAAAATTCCCCAAGAGTCATTTGTTTTTATTTCATTCCAATTCTTTGGATTTATTTCTTTTTTCATATATCGGTATTATAAATTTTACAAAATAGCATTAGACTTCATGAATAAAATGATTGCTAATAAGAATACTATATTGCTAATGTAATTCTTTTTTAAGAAAACGTGCAGTATGACTTTTCTTGATTTTTATGATTTCTTCAGGACTTCCTTTTGCTAAAACTTTACCTCCGTTTTTACCTCCCTCGGGGCCAATATCGATTATGTAATCTACCGTTTTAATCACATCTAAATTATGTTCAATAATAACTACTGTATTTCCTTTGTCTACAATTTTATTTAGAACATTTAGCAAAACCCTGATATCCTCAAAGTGCAGTCCTGTTGTAGGTTCATCTAAAATATAAAAAGTGTTTCCAGTGTCTCTCTTCGAAAGTTCAGTAGCTAATTTGATACGCTGAGCTTCACCACCAGAAAGTGTTGTTGACTGCTGTCCTAAAGTAATATATCCCAAGCCTACATCTTGAATAGTTTTTAGTTTTCTAAATATTTTAGGGATAAATTCAAATAAAATACAAGCATCTTCAATAGTCATTTCTAGGATGTCATAAATTGATTTTCCTTTGTATTTTATTTCAAGTGTTTCTCTATTAAAACGTTTTCCTTGACAAGTTTCACACTCCACATAAACATCAGGTAAAAAATTCATTTCTATAACTCTCATACCACCTCCTCTGCATGTTTCACAACGTCCTCCTGTAACATTAAAGCTAAAACGACCTGGCTTATAGCCTCTTATCATGGCTTCTGGTACTTTAGAAAAAAGGTTTCTTATTTCGGAAAACACTCCAGTATAAGTCGCAGGATTAGAACGTGGTGTTCTGCCAATAGGTGATTGATTGATGTCAATTACCTTATCAATATTCTTTAAGCCATCTATTTTTTTATAGGGCATTGGCTTTTTTACTCCATTAAAAAAGTAGGCATTTAAAATAGGGTATAGTGTTTCATTGATTAAAGTAGATTTACCACTTCCTGAAACTCCAGTTATACCTATCATTTTTCCTAAAGGAATCTCAATAGAAACATTTTTTAAGTTATGTCCAGTAGCACCAGACAACTTTAATGTTTTACCGTTTCCTTTTCTTCTCTTTTTAGGAATGGCAATTTCTCTTCTTCCATTTAGATAATCAGAAGTAAGTGTTTGATGATTTAAAATTTCCAATGGTGTTCCAATAGAATCAATATTTCCTCCTAATTTTCCTGCTGCGGGTCCTATATCGATTACATAATCTGCTGCCTCTATCATTTCTTTATCGTGTTCCACCACTATCACAGAATTTCCTATATCTCTTAATTTAACTAATGAATCAATTAATTTCTCATTATCACGTTGATGCAAACCGATACTTGGTTCATCTAAAATATAAAGCACACCTACTAATTGAGATCCAATTTGAGTGGCTAATCTAATTCGTTGAGCTTCTCCACCAGAAAGTGATTTAGAGCTTCTATCTAATGATAAATAAGTGAGGCCCACATCTATTAAAAATTGCAATCGAGTTTTTACTTCTTTTATAATCTCTTCCGCTATTTTGACTTGAGTTTTAGAAAGCTCTTTTTCTAAATTTTGAAACCAATCTGCAATGTCTACAATATCCATATGAGCTAGGTCAGCAATGCTTTTACCACTCAATTTAAAATATAATGATTCTTTTCTCAATCGCGCTCCATTACATTCAGTACAATCTACATGGTCCATAAAATCTTTTGCCCAACGTGTTAAAGATCTAGATTCGTTGTCTTCAAAAGTGTTTTTAATGAAGGTAACAATTCCTTCAAATTCTATTCGATAGTTTCTAGTAATACCTAAAGTTTTTGATGCTACTTCAAACTTTTCATCAGTACCATAAAAAATTATGTCTTTGGCTTCTTGAGGTATTTTATGAAAAGGATCAGTTAATTTGAAATTATAGCGTTGTGCTATTAATTCCAATTGTTTAAAAATCCAGTTTTGTTTTTGAGCTCCTTGAGAGGCTAATGCTCCCTGATTAATTGAGATATTTTTATTTGGCACTATTTTATCCAGGTTAACTTCATATAACTTACCAAGACCTTTACATTTTGGACACATTCCTTTAGGAGAGTTAAAAGAAAAATTGTTTGGTTCCGGTTTAGGGTAAGAGATACCACTACTAGGGCACATTAAAGTGCGACTAAAATATCTAGTTTTATTGGTTTCATTGTCTAAAACCATGATTACATCTTCTCCGTGATACATTGCGGTTACAATAGATTCACTAACACGTTTATCTAGAACAGATTCTTTACTTATTTTTAAACGATCGATAACTATTTCGATATCATGATTTTTGTATCGATCCAACTTCATACCGCTAACAATATCTTTGACTTCACCGTCAATACGAACTTTTAAGAACCCTTGTTTTGCTATTTGCTGAAATAACTCTCGGTAATGACCTTTTCGAGAACGAATAACAGGAGCTAAAATAGAAACTTTTCTGTCCTCAAAATCTTTAAGAATCAGCTCTTGAATTTGTTCATCGCTATAACTAACCATTTTTTCACCAGTGTTATAACTATAAGCATCACTTGCACGCGCAAATAATAATCGTAAAAAATCGTAAATTTCAGTGATGGTGCCGACTGTAGAACGTGGACTTTTACTAGTAGTTTTTTGTTCGATAGCAATTACTGGAGAAAGCCCTTCAATTTTATCGACATCTGGACGTTCCAAACCTCCTAAAAACTGACGAGCATAAGCAGAAAAAGTTTCTATATACCGACGTTGTCCTTCTGCATAAATAGTATCGAAAGCCAAGGAAGATTTGCCGCTGCCTGAAAGCCCTGTAATCACTACTAGTTGCTCTCGAGGAATGCTAACATCAATATTTTTTAAATTATGAACTCTTGCTCCATAAACGTCAATAAAACCTTCATTTTTTGTCATAGTTTGCAAAGATAATTAAATGAAAAGATATTTTATTTGAATGTGAACCCTAATTACTTTATGTGATATTGGTTTTGTGTATTAATCTAAATTTTATTAAACTGTTTTTCTAATTATTTCTCGGTTTTAAAACACTTTTTATTTGATCCAGGTCTCCATCTATATTGCTTGGAATGTCTAATCCTAATATTTCACACATTAATGGATAAATATGAATGTTCTTAATTGAAGGTGTTATATATGCTTTTTTAAAAGCTGGACCATTTGCATAAAATATGCCATGCATCTCTTTGTGTTTTTGATCATAACCATGCACTCCAAAATTTGTGTTTGTATCTTTTTTTTTGGATATTATTTCTTCAGTTGTTGAAAAATAATATCCAAAATCTGGTAAAATTTGAATAGCTCCCCAGTTCTTATTTTTTGGAATATATTCAAAACCAGGCGTGTTTTCAGTTTTATAAACTTTAAAATTAGATTCCTTCTTTTTTAAATATGTATAAATTAAATTAATTTGATTCTTATCGTTAGGATGTATATTTATGATTGTACCATTGTTTATATTGGTATATAAAGAATCATTTTCTATTTTTTCAATAGGTATGAATTTAGAAATTGGTACCGTAGACATTCCATGATCAGAAACTATAATTATATTTACGGGTAGTCCTGTTTTTTCAATTCCTTTAAACAGAACACCCAATTGTGTATCTAACTCAAATAAAGTTTTTTTTAATTCTTTATTATTCTTTGTTCCATATTTATGGCCTGTATCATCCATATCAGAAAAATACATGGTAATTAAATGGGGTCTTTTTTTGTGAGGTAGCTTTAGCCAATCAATAGCTTGTTTAACTCGTACCTCATTTTTCACACTATTGTCAAACCTGTAATAATAAGTAGGCTTGAGTCCTTGGATGTTTGCTTCAGTACCAACAAAAAAATAACTTGCTGTTACCATATTTGATTTGTTTGCTTGTATCCAAATTGGATTTCCTTCGTAAAAACTTCCATCCTCTACCATCGCTCGATCTCTTATTCTATAGGTCATGTCTTTGTCATAACTATAAAAGCTATTTCCAATGATTCCATTTTTATCAGGGTACATTCCCGTTGCTATTGTATAATGGTTTGGAAAAGTTTTAGTTGGAAAAGAAGGAATTAAAGATTCAGAATTAATTCCATTTTTTATAAATTTGTTTAGATGTGGGGGGTTATATTTTTCGACATAATCCCATCGAAAACCATCAAGTGATATTAATATTAAATATGGTTTTTTTTCTGATACTTTTGAATTTGTTGTTACAACAGAATCAACAATAGTATATGTTTTTCTGTTACAGGATATTGTAGTAATTATTACAATTAGAAATATTAAACTTAAAAAAATAGTTCGTTTTATCATTTTTTTTGGTTCTTCATACTAATAATTTGGTAAATATAAAGAAAATGGAAAGTTTGGGGATGGTTAAAAGTAGTACTAAAAAAACAATAAGTTTTAAAACTAAAGTTAATTATCAAAATTCAGCGTTTTTCTGAAATATCATTTTTTTATTTGTCAAGGGATGTTTAAACTCTATTGTATCTGCATGTAAAAACAAACGATCCGATTTTTTACCATATAGATCATCTCCAATTATAGGAATATTCAAACCTAAAGTATGAGATGCATGAACTCTTAATTGATGGGTTCGTCCCGAAATTGGATAGAAATGTATTTTTGTTTTTCCGTTCTTTCGCTCTATCACTTCCCATTTTGTTTCTGCTGGTTTTCCGTACTTATCGCAAACTAATTGCCTTGGTCTATCACTCAAATCAACTCGAAGTGGTAAGTTAATTGTGCCCTTATTATCAGTTACAATTCCGTCTAATAAAGCCGTGTATCTTTTTTGTACCGTTTTATTAATAAACTGACTTTGTAAACGTTTATGTGCTTTTTTGTTTTTTGCTAAGACCAATAATCCAGAAGTAGCCATGTCCAGTCGATGGACAATAATGGGGCCAGAAATATTTTTCACTTGTTGCTTAACCCTAGTATATACCGAGTCTTGAATGTGAATTCCAGGAACCGATAAAAATTCAGAAGGCTTAGAAATTACTATTAAATTTTCATCTTCAAAAATAGTTTCGAGTTCTTTGCCTATTGCAGGATTTTGTAGCAACGGATTTGTATCCATATCAATTCCTGCTAACATATGCGTTAAAATTGGTTTGCACTTTCCTTGACAAGCTGGATAAAATTGCTGGTGTTTTCGTATTTCTTTATTGGGTGATTTTCCCCACCAAAACTCAGCCATCGCAATCGGTTTTAAATCGTTTAAAAAGGCAAATTGCAATAATTTTGGAGCGGCACATTCTCCAGAACCTGCAGGAGGATTTTGCTCAATAGTGTTCGCAAATAATTGAGATAGATTTTTGACTTCTTTTTTTGAATTTAAAAACTGGTATTGTTCAAATAAATACTGTTGTAATAAAGCTGATTTTGTTTTACGTTGGTCTTTTAATAGTTTTATTTCATTGGTAAAAGTGGAAGATTGTTTTTTAATTGCTTTTAGGATATGTTCCCAATAACGATTTACATTATTAAAAAAATATTTAGCTTCTAAACTTTCTTTAGCTAATACTTCGTTTAAAGCAGTGTAAGCTTTTGATGTTAATTTAATTTTTGCCCTTTTTCGTTGTAAATTCCTTTCTCTTTTAGCTGCTTTTAATGTTTCTTTTTTCTCTTGTATGTCTGCAGTTGCTTTTTTCTTTTCTGAAAGGTATTGTGCTTGTAAATATTTGTATTCATTATTATCTTTTATATTTTTTAGAGCTAGATTAATACTATTTAAAACCTTTTCTTCTTCTAAAAAATGCGAATCTTTAATAAGCATGTCATAAACAGGCGGGACAAATTTTTTATGAATATTTTTTTCTGCTAATTTACCAGAAACAGAAGTGATATATCCTATTTCGTTATGCTGGTTTTGAACCACTAACACTCCAAACATTTTTCCAATAGACAGTCCTTTTTTAGAAGGGTCTATTCCGAAATTATGATCAAAATCGGTTTGCGTTTGTAAATATTGTTGCAATTCGTTTGCAGCTATTACACATAAGGGGTGGGGTTCGTAATAAAATGGAAATGTAAACCTACTCGGAAGTGTGATTTTTTTTAAATTAGTCTTAAAGTATTGAAAATATAGTTGCACAAAAATTGAAGTGAAAATCCATACAAATATACTTTTTTAGATAGGAAATATAGCTACAATATTATTGTGCGTTGTTTGCATTATATTTTCAATTAATTACCTGTAAAGAAATCTCCAACTATTGGCTTGTTAGTAAAGCTTTATCTCTATTTTTTTTCTAATATTTACTTAAATACAAGGATTGAAGAGTTCTTTGCAATGGCATCAAAAAGAAATTACTATACCTGCTTATTACGCAATATACTTTTCTATTCGTTTTGAGCATCTAGATATTTTTGATAATTGGTTGAACCGATTTTAATAAGAATGCGATTGAAGGACCGACATTTCTTATAGGAAATACAAAGTTGTCTCGAAAGTTAGATTTAGATTTCGCGTCTTCTTTTGGAAAGTTTGAAAAGCAAACTGAATTAATTGTTATCAATCTACCTTTTTTCCTACATTTTTTAATCCAGAAAATATTGATGGAGCTATTTATTATACTGAAAAGTTATTTTCTGATTTTTTTGCAGAAGCAAAGCAACGACTTTTACCAGAAGGTAAACTACTGCTATTATTCTCAAATTTGGCACAAATAACAAACCTAACAAAAGGACATCCAATAAAAAAAGAATTAGCAGAAGGAGGATGTTTTCAATTGGAAAAAACTTTTAAAAAAAGAGTTAAAAACACATCAAATAAAACAAAGAGAGACTCGAATTGGCGTTCATCTGAAGAAGTTGAGCTTTGGATATTGACTAATAACTAAGTCTTTTTAATCAGTTGCAAGCTGTCCTCTGTGTGGTTTTAAGGCTTCTCTACAGTTTTGCATATCTTTTTCTTCTATAATCATTAAAGCGATACAATACATCTCTGAAATTACTTTGGTTGCTATGTCTTGAACTTGAATTTTTTCTGTTTCAGCATACTCTCTAAGGTGAATGCAATGGTGTTCTGCAATCTTAAAGGCTTCTGGACCTCTAAAATCCCAAAGAAGTTTTATTTTTTTAGACATTTTTTATGGTAAATAATTTTTTTAACGAATTGTATCATAGGTGTTTTATTGAATTTGACCTGCTATAAACTTTATCTGCCTCCTGGAGGGCAGTGTAGTTTTAAGTAATTGGTGTATAAGGTAGCTAAATGTTTTCGAGTGCCTTCTCCTTCAGAAATGCCATGCGTCCGATTTGGATATGGCATAAACTGAAACTGTTTATTGTTTTTTATCAATTCATTTAAAAGTAGTTCTGCATTTTGATAATGAACATTATCATCTCCAGTACCATGAATATATAGCAAATTTCCTTCCAAATTTTTGGCATAGGAGATAGGAGAGCCATTGATAAAATCTTCTTTATTTTCTTTTGGTAAACCCATATAACGCTCTTGATAAATGTTATCATATGTTAACTGGTTAGCAACAGCAGCTATAGCGATACCCGTCTTGTATATTTCAGGATACTGGAACATCAAATTTAAGGTGGCAGATCCTCCACCGCTCCAACCCCAAACAGCAACGCGTTCAGGATCTATAAAATCCCAATTCAAGATTTCTTTTGCTGCCATTGCTTGATCATTAATGTTTATCATCCCAATTTTTCGGTAAATAGATTTTCTCCATTCGCGGCCTTTTGGAGAGGGTGTGCCTCTATTGTCAAGTGATATGTATATGTATCCATCTTCAGCCATATCACCAATATATAAACTATTTCTACTGGTATTATAGCTGTCTTTTACCGTAGCACGAGCAGGTTCAGAATATACATAAAAGACCACAGGGTATTTTTTATTGGGATCAAAATTTGTTGGTTTTACCATCCATCCATCCATTTCTACATTATCAGCAGTAGTGATGGTAAAGAACTCTGTAGTTGGTTTTTCTTCTAGTTTTTTAATGTTTTTTAGGATACTTTCTTTATCGGTTAAAGCTTTATGATTGGCAATGCTAATAAATTCTTTAGAATTGGGGGTAAAATGATTTGAAAAAGTATGTTCTGCATAGTTACCATTTGAAGAAAAAGAATAATCATGACTTCCTTTTAAGCTAATAGGACTAAGTAATTCATTTTTTCCTTTTCCATTTAGTTTGGTTTTATACAAATATTTTTGAGTGGCATTATCTGGAGAGGCTATATAATATAAAAAACCATCTCTGTTATGTATGTATTTTAAATCGATTACATCGTATTCACCTTTGGTAATTAAAACTTCCGGCTTGCCTTCTAAAGAAACTTGGTATAAGTGCCTCCATCCATCTTTTTCAGAAGCCCAAAGGACACTGTTAGAATCTTTTAAAAAACTAAAACTATTGGTGTAATCAATTGCATAGGTATCTCCTAACTGAAACAAATCTACCCAAGCTTCGTCCGATTCTTCATAAATAATTTTTGTGGTTCCCTTTAAGTCATCTACAATGAATAATTTGGTTTGATTTTGTTTCCTGTTTAGCTGTTGAATTAATAAATTGTTAGAGCTTGGAATAAATTCCATTCTTACTAAGTAATTTTGAGAGGGGTCACCTGGAATGCTCATCCATTTTGTTTTGGCATTTGAAATATTTACGACTCCGACTCTACATACAGAAGGTTTTTCTCCAACTTTAGGGTATTCTAGGGGTACTAATTGCGAGTAGATAGCAGCTGTATTATTCACCATATAAAACTTTTTAATTTCGCTAGCATCTATTTGCCAATAAGCTATTGATTTACTATCTGGACTCCAGCGAAATCCATCCCTACAAGCAAACTCTTCTTCGTAGGCCCAATCAAAGGTTCCATTTATTAGTGTAACTGAACCGTTGGTAGTTAACGGTTTTATAATCCCACTAGCATCTTCTTCTACGTATAAATTATTATCAGAAACATAGGCTATCGACTTTCCATTAGGAGAGAATTTTGCAAACATCAAAGAGGAAGGTATCAAGGATTTCCCAATTTGTCTTAGTGTATTTGTTTTAAAATTAAACACCCAATAATCTCCTTTGGTATTTAGCCGCCAAACTTTTTTACTGTTGGTAAATAAAAGCACTTTTTGTTGGTCCGAAGAAAATGAAAAGTGATCTACTTTTAAAGGTTCTGATTTTCCATTTGGAGTAAGTTGATCTCTGGTAATTACCGTTTTGACGACATGATTAGGGAGAGTATAGGTAAGTAATTGGTCGTTTTCTAATTTGTAATAAGAATCTCCATTAGTGGTCCAATTTACTTGAGATTCTGCATTAAAATTAAAAGAGAAGAAACAAATAAGTAAAAGTATTTTAAAAATATTTGTATTCTTAATAAATAACTTGTTTGTATTTCTGTTATACATATAAATAATTGGATTATTGTTTGTTACTACCATATCTGGTCTTGATTTAACCGAGTATTGACCTTTAATTCTGTGTTAAAGATCAGCTTACAAAGTTAGATTATATTTTTCGTTTTTTATAAAATTTAGAGTGGCTTTTATCAGTCATAATCTTCATAAACAATACATTCCTCATAAGTACTTCCATCATCGTTTGTTCCATAAACTTTTGCGTCACATATATCTTCACAACTTAGAGCTCCAATAGCCAAGCCTATTAATAATTTTATCATCTTCATATCATTACATACTCAATTACTGTTCCAAAATTGTAAATTTGGAAAGAGCAAATGGATTAAAAAAATATTTGGGTTTTTATAAATTTTGTAAATTTAGTGTATGAGAAAAAGAAAATATTTAATTATGTTAATAATAATTTTATTCATATTGTATCTATGGGCTGAATTAGGTGTAGGTATTTTTTTTCAAGATAGTTGGGGAGGAGATTGAAATAATAGGAAACATCACACAGGATAAGACAGCCGTATATTATTTCATTTTACGACATATGCTATAATACCTTATTCATTTAAAATGGAAGTTTAAATTTAATTAAGAACAATGTTTTTTTAATTTTCATTTAGAACGAATTTTGAATTAAGATTATAAATTCATTTATTTCTTTAGATACTTTAAATAGTTGTTTAAATAAAATCTGTATGGTTTTTTTATCAAACTCCATACAGTTATAAAGTTTTTATAAGAATCCTTTGTCATTTATAAATATTTAGTTTTTACGAACTCTTAATTTTGCGTATCGCTAGCACCTATGTTTTTAGATAAATTAATTTAATGCTGTACAGTAATTGATGGCAAATCGGTTCTATTTTAAAAAAAGCTCATGTATTTAATTTTAACAGTTTATGATTGCTATGTACAAAGCTGATGATTGATTTAATTGCATTTTTTATTCATATCTTCACAGCCATTCCTTTGGTTTCTGTAAAGCTTTTATTAATTTTTCTTCTTCACTTTTGGCTTTAGGTAAATAGCTGTAACACCATTGAACCTTAGGAGGTAAGCTCATTAAAATACTTTCAATACGGCCATTGGTTCTTAAGCCGAAAAGAGTCCCTTTATCATGAATTAAATTAAACTCTACATAGCGCCCACGTCTAATTTCTTGCCAATTTTTTTGTTCCTTTGTATAGGCTAATTTTTTTCTTTTTTCAACAATTGGAACATAGCTCTCTAGAAAACTATCTCCGATTTCCATAACAAAATCACAACGGTTTTTTAAACTAAAATTATCAGTTTCTTTTAGATAATCAAAAAATAAGCCACCAATACCACGTGCTTCATTTCTATGGGTATTCCAAAAATAAGAATCACAACGTTTTTTATATTCGGGATAAAAATCGATATGATGCTTATCACAAGCATTTTTGCAGGTTTGATGAAAATGAATAGCATCTTCTTTAAAAAGATAATAAGGAGTTAGGTCTTGTCCTCCTCCAAACCAACTAGAAATAATTTTTCCATCGTTGTCATACATTTCAAAATAACGCCAATTGGCGTGTATTGTTGGGATAAAAGGATTTTCAGGATGTAAAACTAAACTTAATCCGCAGGCAAAAAAATCGCAATCTTTAACCTTAAAATACTCTTGCATCGATTCGGGTAATTTACCGTGAACAGCTGAAATATTTACACCCCCTTTTTCGAATATAGATCCGTTTTCAATTACGCGAGTTCTTCCGCCACCTCCTTCAGGTCGTGTCCAGACATCTTCTTTAAATAGAGCCTTTCCGTCCACTTCTTCTAATTTTGAAGTAATGGTGTTTTGTAAGTTTTTAATATAGGCCAGAAATTGGTCTTTCATTCTTTTTGCATATTAAACTTTTAACATTATGCCTTATACTCTTTTACCGCATCTATAAATGCTTTAGCATGGTCTAATGGTATGTTAGGTAAAATACCATGACCTAAGTTTACGATGTATTTATCTTTTCCGAAATTATTAATCATTTCAGTAACAATTTTTTTGATTTCGGAAGGTGATGATAACAAGCGGCTTGGGTCCATATTTCCTTGAAGAGTGATTTTATCTCCAGCAAATTTTCTAGCCATTTTAGGGTTGATCGTCCAATCTACTCCTAAAGCAGATACATTGGATTTTGCCATTTCTTCTAAAGCAAACCAACACCCTTTACCGAATGCAATTACTGGAGCATCATCTTTTAAGGCTTCAGTAATTTGATTGATATATTTCCAAGAAAACTCTTGGTAATCTAAAGGAGAAAGCATCCCTCCCCAAGAATCAAAAACTTGTACTGCATCAACACCAGCTTTTACTTTTTCTTTTAAATATGCAATAGTTGTATCGGTAATTTTTTGAAGCAAAGTATGAGCTAACAAGGGTTGTGTAAAACAAAATTCTTTTGCTTTATCAAAATTTTTAGATCCTTGACCTTGTACACAATAACATAGTATCGTCCAGGGAGAACCAGCAAAGCCAATTAAAGGCACTTCGTTATTTAACAACTCTTTGGTCGCTTTAATAGCTTGCATAACATAATCTAACTCAACTGTAACATCTGGTACAATAACATTATCTACATCTTTTTGAGTGCGAATGGGATTGGGTAACCAAGGACCAAAATTAGGTTTCATTTCCACTTCAATATTCATTGCTTGTGGAATTACTAAAATATCTGAAAATAAAATAGCTGCATCCATACCATATCTTCGAATTGGCTGTACCGTAATTTCTGATGCTAATTCTGGAGTCCTACAACGTGTAAAAAAATCATATTTTTCTCTAATTTTGATAAACTCTGGTAAATATCGTCCCGCTTGACGCATCATCCAAACTGGTGGTCGTTCTACCGTTTCTCCTTTTAAAGCTCTTAGATATAAATTGTTTTTATACATTTATTATGAATTGTGTTTATCGGCAACCGCTTTCATAGAGGCTTTTATTGCTTTTTCTATATTCTTTAAATCTTTTTTGGAAATTACAGTTGATAAAAACCAAGCTTCAAACTGAGAAGGCGGTAAAAAGACTCCATTGTCAATCATATTCCAGAAAAATGTTTTAAATTTTTCAGTATCTGAAGTTTGAGCTGATTTAAAATCAACAATATCTTCATTTGAAAAAAATGGACTTATCATTGATCCAAAACGATTTACTTGAAGGTCAATATTATTTTCCTTTGCAGCTTCCAATAAAAAGGTTTCTATTTTTTCTGCAACTTCATTGAACTTATCATAAGGATTTTGTTTTTTCAGTTCCTTCAAGGTAGCAATTCCGCAAGCCATTGCAATAGGATTACCTGATAAGGTTCCTGCTTGGTACATTTCTCCTAGTGGTGCTACTTTTTCCATAATTTCATTTCTAGCTCCATAAGCACCTACTGGAAAACCACCTCCAATTACTTTTCCTAAGCAAGTAATATCTGCTTCGATTCCTAATAATTCTTGAGCGCCTCCGTATTTAGAACGGTATCCCGTCATAACTTCGTCTAAGATTAATAGGATTCCTTTTTCTTTTGTAATTCTCCTTAATTCTGAAATAAATTCTTTATTGGGTATGACAACTCCCATATTACCAGCAATAGGCTCTATGATTACGGCAGCAATATCTTCGTGCTTATTTATTTGATTCTTTACGCTTTCGATATTATTATATTCAGCAATCAATGTGTTTTTAATAGCATCAATTGGAACACCTTTGGAACCTGGTATACTCAGTGTCACTAATCCAGAACCAGCAGCTACCAATAAGGCATCTGAATGTCCATGGTAACAACCTGAAAATTTTATGATTTTGTCTTTGTTGGTGTAGGCCCTAGCCAAACGAAGTGCGCTTAATACAGCTTCAGTTCCAGAGTTTACAAATCGCACTTTATCCATTCCAGGAAAAGAATCGCAAACCATTTTAGCTATTTTAAGTTCGCCTTTAGAGGTAGCTCCAAAAGTATAGCCATTTTTTAAAGCTTTTAAGATTGATTTCTCTACTCGTTTGTCTTTATGTCCCAAAATCATTGGTCCATAAGATAAAACTAAGTCTATGTATCTATTGCGGTCTACATCGATGATTTTACTTCCTTTTGCTTTTTTAATAAACAGAGGAACGCCTCCTACGGATTTATAGGCTCTAACCGGAGAATTTACAGCTCCTACAAGATGTTTTTGACCTCTTATAAAAAGTTCTAATGATTTTTCTAAATTCATTTTAATCTCTTTTTAAAATTTTCGCAACTTCTTTTGCAAAATAAGTAATAATGATATCTGCTCCAGCTCGCTTCATAGACAATAAGCTTTCCATCATTACTTTTTCTTCATCGATCCAGCCTTTATCTCCCGCTGCCTTAATCATAGCGTATTCTCCACTAACATTATAACATGCAATTGGTCTGTCGTAATTATTCTTTAAGTCTCTTACAATATCTAAATAGGAGAGGGCTGGTTTTACCATTAATATATCTGCTCCTTCTAAATCATCAAAAGCTGCTTCTCGCATAGCTTCATCTCTATTTGCAGGATCCATTTGATAGGTTTTTCGATCTCCAAATGTTGGTGTTGAATCTGCAGCATCTCTAAAAGGTCCATAAAACGCAGATGAATATTTTACCGAATAACCCATGATAGGAAGATCATAATACCCTGTATTATCTAATGTTTCTCTCATTTTGATAATCGATCCGTCTATCATTCCAGATGGCGCTAACATATCAGCTCCAGCTTTTGCATGTGATATGGCTTGCTTAGACAAATTTATTAACGTTGCATCGTTATCTACATCATTATTATCATTAAGGATGCCACAATGACCGTGAATCGTGTATTCACAAAAGCAAACGTCTGTAATTACATACAGTCTAGGATAGTTCTTTTTTATAAACCGAATGGCCTGTTGAACAATACCGTCATCATTCCAAGTTTCAGTCCCCACATCATCTTTCCTAGATGGAATTCCAAAAAGCAAAACTGCTGGTATGTTTAAGCTAGTAACTTCATCTAACTCTGTTGAGATTTTATCTAATGAAAACCGTTTTATTCCCGGCATTGATTTTATTTCTGTCTCTATATTTTCACCTTCTTCAATAAATAAAGGAAATATTAAATCGTCGGTTGTTAGCTTGTTTTCCCTAACTAATCGTCGAATGTTTTCAGTTTTACGAAGACGCCTCGTTCTATTAATCATGGTTTTCCATTTTAGTTATTGAAATATTTATTTACCGAATCAATGACTCCGTCAACTGTTGCTAATTTAGAAACGATTACTGTTTCGAAATGAATTCGAGCCTCAGCTGCAGTGGTTTCTCCAATGCAAAAAGCAATGCGATTAAAGGTTTTGTTATTTTTTAAAAAACTTTCAACCCCTGAAGGGCTGTAAAAAAGAATACCTGAATATTTAGGGTCAATTTTTTCTGAAGTCAATACCGTTTTATAAGTTTCTACTTCGTTAACGGTGATGTTGTTTTTAGATAATATTTCAGGAAGTTCTTCTCTGCGTTTGTTTCCGCAGAAAAAAGTAACTTCTTTTTCTTTTAAGTGTTGAGAAAGATAGTTAGCTAATTTTTCAGCAGAGTTTTCTACATGAGCCACGATACCTAATTTTGTTTTAATTAATCGTTTGGTTCTTCTACCAACACAATAGATTTTTTCAAAATTTAAATCTTCTGAAGAGTAATTATACAACAATGCTTCTAATGCATTTTTGCTAGTAAAAATAACATTATTTAATGGTTTTTTTAAAATTTGAGGCTTTACCCTGTTATACTTAACAGCAATAAAGTCATTCATAGCAACACCTATTTTAGACTCTAATTTTAATGTTTGTTCTTTGGATAAGTATTTGGTAGAAAAAACATTTGTATCCTTTTCAATACTTATAGTTTCTCTCATCAAATTTTTACCCCCTTTTGCTAATATAAAATTAGCTGCAAATTGACCTAAGTCTCCAATCTCATCTTTTAAAACTACTTTGCTAAACTCAAGTTTCTTTTTACCGTCGGCGCTAAATAATACTCCTTTAAACTTCACTTCCTCCTCTTTGATAGTGGCTAATGCTCCAATTGGCGCTGTACAACCACCTTCTAAAACTCTTAAAAATTCTCGTTCAATAGCAACACAAACGGCTGTCTCTTCATCATTTAATTCTTTACAGGCATCTACTGCATTGTTGTTTTTTTTTAAAGCAGCAATCATTATAGCTCCTTGAGCAGGAGCAGGTACCATCCAATCTAATTTGATGTGTCTATCCTTATTTGGTAATAGTTTTATTCTTGACAAACCAGCTAAGGCGAAAATTGCTCCATCCCAAGGACTGTCTTTTAGTTTTTGTAGGCGTGTGTTTACATTTCCACGAAGTCCTATTATGTCGTGTTTTGGATAACGATGAAGCCATTGTGCTTTTCTACGCAAACTTCCAGTTGCTATAGTCGCAATTTCATTTTCGAAAAAATTTTCATCTTTCTTTAAAATTAATACATCGTTGTAATTCCCTCTTTTTAAAACAGCTGCTTGTATAACTCCTTCAGGTAGTTTTGTTGGTACATCTTTAAGAGAATGAACAGCGATATCTATGTCTCCATTGATTAATGCAATGTCTAAACTTTTAGTAAATACACCAGTAACGCCTAATTCATATAATGGTTTATCAAGGACTTGATCTCCAATAGAATCAATTTTAATAATTTTAGTGCTATGTCCTAGGTTTTTTAGTTGTCTCGCAACAGTATTTGCTTGCCAAAGAGCTAATTCGCTTGATCTGGTTCCTATTTTAATCATTTCCGTTTAAGATTAGCTCTTTTAAATTAAATATTTTGCTAATTACTTCAATGCTTTGATCCACAGCTGTTTCTTCATCTTTTAGATGCTTTACAAATTGTGTAGTTATTTTTTGAATCATGTGCGAGGTAATTATTTCGGCGTGTTCTTCATTAAAGTTATTGATTTTCTTTCTGTGAAAATCTATCTCATGACTTTGAATAGTTTGTAAAGACTCTTTAAGCGCATTTACTGCAGGCACAAATTTTCTATAAGAAATCCAATCGTTGAATTCGTTTTTATATTGTTCGATTATTCCTTCTGTTATGGGAATTTCTTGTTTTCTAGTTTCTATGGTTTTATCGGTAATTTTTGATAACTCATCAACATTAATTAGTGTAATACCTTCGATTTTTTTTAGTGAAATATCTACATTTTTAGGCATTGATAAATCTAGTATCAGTAATTCTTTACCTTCTTTGATAGACTCTTTAGTAATCGTTGGAAAATTAGCACCAGTAGAAACTATTAAAATATCTGTATTATTTATCTCTTGGCTTAATTCTGAAATATTTTTAACCGCAACTTCTGGATGTAATTTATTAAATGCTAATGCTTTATCTTCAGTTCTGTTGATAAGAGTTACATTCTGATTATCGGTATACTCTAAAATATTTTTACAAGTATTTTTACCAATATCACCTAATCCAAAATTAAGAATCTTTTTTTCATTATAATTTGGAATATTATCAATGATGTATTGAATTGCAGCATAAGAAACAGAGGTAGTACCGGAGCTTAGCTTAGTGTTATTTTTTACATCTTTACTAGCTTGAAGTACCAAATTCATTAATCGTTCTAGATAGGTATTTATGACCCCTATTTTTTTAGCTTGAATAAAAGAATTTTTTAATTGACCTACAATTTCGTAATCACCTAAAATCTGGCTATCTAAACCAACACCTACATTAAAGATGTGGTTTACCGCTGCCTTATTTTTATAAACATTGGAAACATTAATAAAATCCTCTAAATTCCCTTTCGAATATTTAACCAGAAGACTAATTAGTTCGAAGGGATGTTTTGCGAAACCTGTTATTTCTGTTCTATTACAGGTAGAAACTACAAAAAGTCCTTCGCATCCATTTTCTTTTGCTTCTTTTAATAATAATACCTGGTCTTCTTTAGTGATATTAAATACACCTCTAACGTTTACATCTGCTTTTTTATAACTTAAACCTACGTTATAAAATTTTAATTGCAAATCATCAAGATTCATATACCTTTTTTTAATAAGTGTTGACAAAAGTACTATTATCTTTCAGTGAAATATATCGCTACAAGTACTAATTCTATCGAAAGAAGTTACAAAACATTATTTAGAGTATTTCTAAATAACAGCTATTTTGTAAATAAACTTAAAGAAGTTATTAAATACAATACTTGACAAATATTATATTCTTTATTTCTATTCAAAAAAAATAATTTGTTGAAGCTCTATTTTTTGTTGTAATTTTGTAAAATAATTATTTAAAGAAATAAAAATATCACTTCAAATTCATGATTGAAAAATATAAAAACATCGACAAAAGTGCTCATGTTTTAATTGATGAAAAGAATGCTTTTAAAGTTCTTTATTTCAATAATTTAACAGATCATATTGGAAGGTTTCAGACTGAATTAATTGATGATTATATACAGTTGTTTTTTTGTACAGAACATGAAGTTATTGTCGCTTTTAATATGGAGCATTGTGCAATTACCTTAAAAGAAAATGACTCAAGTATGGTTTATTTTAAGGAAGAAACAATGAATGTATTTTATACCCTACCATCACAATCTCAATTAACAGTAGTCCTAATTTCCTTGGATTTCTTTCATAATTTATTTTCAGAAGGAGGCAATATTTTATTTAATTTTAAAAATTATAAAATTGGACAACCTATAATAGAGCCCAAAGAAATAGAGCCTTCTGAACAAATGATATTAAAGCAATTAATATCTGTTAGAATTAATGACTCTCTAAGGCCAATTTATTTGAAAGGTAAGGTATATGAATTGCTTAGTCATTATTTTAATACCTCAACAGCGTCTAATAATGAACTTTGTCCTTATGTACCAAATGAAGATACTGTAGGTAAGATTAAACACGCTAAAGAAATAGTAATTGAACAAATGAATAAACCTCCAGGATTACATGAATTAGCAAAAATGGTAGGATTGAATATTAAAAAACTAAAGAGTGGATTTAAAGAGTTTTATGGTTTACCGGTTTTTACATTTTTATTAAATTATAAAATGGAACTCGCAAAGAAGTTATTACAAGAACAACAGCTAAATGTTAATGAAATAGCTTCTAAACTAGGCTATAGTACTTCTAGCCATTTTATAGCAGCCTTTAAAAGAAAATATGGGATTACCCCAAAACAATTTGCAATATCATAATATGAAAGGAATATTATTAAATAATTTAGGATCACCAGATAGTACTGAAACAAAAGATGTTAAAAAATATCTAGGTGAATTTTTAATGGATGAGCGAGTGATTGATATTCCATATTGGAAACGTTTTTTATTAATTAAAGGAATTATTTTAAATATACGTCCAAAAAAATCAGGAACTGCTTATAAAAAAATCTGGTGGAAGGAAGGGTCTCCTTTAGTTGTAATATCTGAAAGATTTACTAAAAAAGTAATTAAAAAAATTGATAT
>Ga0257120_1000503_pt1 | contig 28492 bp, 18 predicted proteins | sample SI106_10metaG_FD_190153 | JGI IMG/M metagenome (GOLD analysis project Ga0257120, IMG submission 190153) | Marine microbial communities from Saanich Inlet, British Columbia, Canada - SI106_10 | ecosystem: Environmental > Aquatic > Marine > Inlet | place: Canada: British Columbia | collected... | reverse complement strand
TCCTTCTGGTTTTAAGGCTGCACGGTGATCAGGATTTATATGAACTAAAGCACGTGAGATGCCCAAGCGAATTGCTTCAGCTTGACCGGTGATACCACCGCCATCTACATTTGCTTTAATGTCGTATTGACCCTCAACACCGGCCAAAGCTTGAGCTTGCTCAAGTTTGTATTGTAGCGTGGCAGTAGTAAAGTAATCCTTTACATCCTTACCATTGATAACAATAGCTCCAGTACCTTCTGTAAGGTAAATACGGGCTACCGCTTTTTTTCTTCTACCGATTGTGTGAACAACTTCCATCTTACTTGATTTCTTTTAAGTTGATTAATTTTGGCTTTTGAGCATCCAATCCGTGTACATCACCAACGAAGACACGTAAATTTTTGTTCAAAACAGAACCTAATTTGTTTTTTGGAAGCATCCCATAAACCGCTTTTGTTACCAAACGCGTTGGATCTTTCTCAAACACTTCTCTTGCTGTGGCAATACGTTGTCCACCAGGATAACCTGTATGTCTTACGTATTCTTTAGCTTCCCATTTGTTACCGGTTAACACAATCTTCTCTGCGTTAATCACAATCACGTTATCTCCACAATCTACGTGAGGAGTATAACTTGGCTTGTGCTTACCACGGATCAGAAATGCAACCTTAGAAGCCATACGCCCCAACGTCTGTCCATCAGCGTCCACCATTAACCATTCTTTTTGAACAGTTTGAGCGTTAGCCGATACAGTTTTGTAGCTTAATGTATTCACCTTTTTCTGATTTAGGTTAATTAATTCCCCGTTACTTACCGAGCATATTTGCCCTTAAAAACGGAGGGCAAAGTTAGTTATTTATTTTATAAAAAACCACCCTGCCCTTATTATCTTTTGTGCTTGCAACTATTTTTATTTTTTCGGACTAAAAAAGAGCTGAAAAAAATGGAATTATAATTTATTTAATTACGCCCAATTCCTTAGCTACTTTTGTAAAAGCAGCTATTGCTTTCTCTATATGATGAGGTTCGTGTGCAGCAGAAATTTGAACTCTGATACGCGCTAAGCCTTTTGGTACTACTGGGTAAAAGAATCCAATTACGTAAATCCCTTCTGCGAGTAGTTTGTTTGCAAAAACTTGAGACAACTCAGCATCGTATAACATTACCGGAATTATGGCGTGTTCGCCAGGGCGCAAATCGAAACCAGCTGCTTGCATCCCAGTTCGAAAATGCTTGGCATTAGCTTCCAACTTATCTCTTAGCTCGGTAGATGAAGCTAATATATCGAGTACTTTATTTGCTGCCCCAACAATGGAGGGTGCTAGTGAGTTGGAGAACAAGTAAGGTCGCGATCGTTGACGCAAGAGGTCTACAATTTCTTTATTAGCGGAAGTAAATCCACCCATAGCTCCACCTAAAGCTTTACCTAAGGTACCGGTAATGATGTCAACACGATCCATCACACCGCAATGTTCGTGCGTACCTCTTCCTGTTTTACCAACAAACCCTGTAGAATGACAGTCATCTACCATAACGAGTGCGTTATACTTATCGGCTAAGTCGCAAATTTTATCAAGTTTCGCTATGTAACCGTCCATAGAAAATACACCATCGGTAACGATTACTCTGTAACGGGCAGACTGTGCTTCTTTAAGTTTCTCTTCTAAATCTGCCATATCGCTATTTTTATATCGATAACGTTGGGCTTTGCATAAACGAACTCCGTCTATAATAGAAGCGTGATTTAGTTCATCGGAAATGATTGCATCTTCGGCAGTAAATAGAGGTTCAAAAAGGCCTCCATTTGCATCGAAGGCAGCGGCATATAATATAGTGTCTTCCATTCCTAAAAAGGAAGATAGTTTAGCTTCGAGTTGTTTATGAATGTCTTGAGTACCACAAATAAAACGCACAGAGGACATTCCAAAGCCATGAGTATCTAGGATGTCTTTGGATGCTTGAACTACATCGGGGTGTGAGGATAAGCCAAGGTAATTGTTTGCACAAAAGTTGCTTACTTCACTACCATCAACCACTTTAATATCTTCTCCCTGTGGAGTTGTTATAATTCGTTCGTTTTTGTATAAGCCCGAAGTTTTAATATCCTCTAGCTGAGTTTGCAGATGTTTTTTATAAGTTCCGTACACTTTGTTTTATTTATTTGGGTTATTATTATTTGTAGCTTTAAGCCTAATTAAAATTCATTGCTTTGTTTGCAAAGATAGAAATTGTATTTACTGTTGGTTTCCAAATTTAACCATTATGAACTTTTTATTTTCGCATAAAAAACCCAGCGATTAATGGCTGGGCTTTTGTTTAATTTTGCTCTTGGTTTTACCCATGACATTGCTTAAACTTTTTCCCACTTCCACATGGGCAAGGTTCATTTCTTCCGACTTTTTTTTCGGTCCTAATAGGCTGTGGTTTTGGTTTTGAAACAGAAGCCTGACCAACTGTTGAATTAGAATTAAATTGCGGTAAATCGTTTCTGGAAGCTGTTAGTTTTGGTGCAGACCGTTGTACAGATTTAGCTTGCTGCACATCTTTAGCATCGCGAATTGGTAAATTTGCTTTGTACAAGAAGGATACAATTTCCGTATTTAATTTCTCTAGCATCGCCTTAAACAAATTGAACGATTCAAATTTGTAAATCAATAGTGGATCTTTTTGTTCGTATACAGCATTTTGTACCGATTGCTTTAAGTTATCCATTTCGCGAAGATGAATTTTCCATGCTTCGTCTATTATAGCTAAGGTTACATTTTTCTCAAATGAGTTTATCAAAGCTGTACCCTCAGATTTGTAAGCTTCTTCTAAATTGGTAATTACCTGCATTGCTTTAGACCCATCGGTAAAAGGCACTACAATATTTTCGTAATTTGTGTTCGGATCTTCGTATACTCCTTTCATTACTGGAAAGGCAGTTTCTGCAATACGATTCATTTTTGTCTGGTACATACGAATACTTTCCTTGTAAAGTATTTCGGTAAGATCCGTGTCTTTTCCTTTGTTGTAATGTTCTTCGTCAAAGGGACAATCCATAGCGAAGGTTCTTAATACATCAAATTTAAACGCAGAATAGTCTTTTGAAGCAGCATGGTTTTGAACTAGGAGTTCACACAAATCGAAACACATATTGGTAATGTCAACCATTAGTCGCTCACCATCTAGTGCATGACGACGACGTTTGTAAACTACTTCGCGTTGTGAGTTCATTACATCGTCAAATTCTAATAGACGTTTACGAACACCAAAGTTGTTTTCTTCCACCTTTTTTTGAGCGCGCTCAATGGATTTAGAAATCATGGAATGTTGTATTACCTCGCCTTCCTCTAAGCCCATTCTATCCATCAATTTGGCAATGCGTTCGGAGCCAAATAGACGCATTAATTTATCGTCTAAAGAAACAAAGAATTGAGAAGAACCCACGTCTCCTTGACGACCTGCACGACCTCTAAGCTGACGATCTACGCGTCTGGAATCGTGACGCTCGGTACCTACAATGGCTAAACCACCTGCTGCTTTAGCTTCGTCGCTTAACTTAATATCGGTACCTCTACCCGCCATATTTGTGGCTATGGTTACATTTCCTGGCTTACCAGCTGCGGCAACAATACTGGCTTCCTGTTGGTGTTTTTTTGCATTTAAAACGCTGTGATTTATGCCTCTTATCTGTAGAATTCGAGATAGTTTTTCTGAAATATCTACCGAAGTTGTACCTACTAAAACGGGCCTACCTGATTTGGAAAGCAAAACAACCTCTTCTACAACTGCATTAAACTTTTCGCGCTGAGTTTTAAAAACTTTATCTTCGTGATCGAGTCGTGAAATTGGACGATTTGTTGGGATTACCACTACATCTAACTTGTAAATGTCCCATAATTCTCCAGCTTCGGTTTCCGCAGTACCGGTCATACCAGAGAGCTTTTTGTACATACGAAAGTAGTTTTGCAAAGTAACGGTGGCGTGCGTTTGGGTGGCTGCCTCTATCTTTACATTCTCTTTTGCTTCAATAGCTTGGTGTAAGCCGTCAGAGTAACGACGGCCTTCCATGATACGACCTGTTTGTTCGTCAACAATTTTCACCTTGTTGTCCATAAGCACATAATCCACCTCTTTTTCGAATAAAGCGTATGCTTTTAGGAGTTGATTCATGGTGTGGATACGTTCACTCTTGATAGAGAAATCACGCATTAAAGTTTCTTTTTCTTCGAGTACATCTTCGCCAGCAGAAGTTTTTTCTTCAAGCTTAGCCAGCTCTGTTCCTACATCTGGAAGGATAAAGAAATTATCTTCGGAAACGTTGGTGGATATTAAATCAATTCCCTTGTCTGTTAATTCTATCGAATTGTTTTTTTCTTCGATGGTGAAGAATAAATCATCATCGATAACATACATTTCTTTGGACTGATCTTGCATGAAAAGATTCTCGGTTTTTTGGAGCAACATTTTTGCACCTTCTTCCGCTAAGAATTTAATCATTGCATTGTTTTTTGGAAGACCTCTAAAGGCTCTCAATAGTTTTTTACCTGCTTCCTCTTTGTCTCCGGCGGCAAAAAGTTTTTTGGCTTCGGAGAGTTCTGAAGTAACCAACTTTTTTTGTGCATCGTACAGCAGTTGAATTTGAGGTTTAAGTTGATCAAATTCGTGCTCATCTCCTTTGGGAACGGGTCCAGAAATAATTAATGGAGTACGAGCATCGTCAATTAAAACAGAATCAACCTCATCTACAATTGCATAATTATGGGCTCTTTGAACTAGATCTTGTGGCGAACGCGCCATGTTGTCTCTTAGGTAATCGAATCCAAATTCGTTGTTGGTACCAAAAGTAATATCGCAGCGGTAAGCGGCTCTTCTGGCTTCGGAATTTGGTTGATGTTTGTCAATACAATCTACACTAAGACCGTGAAACTGATAGAGTGGCCCCATCCATTCAGAATCGCGTTTTGCGAGATAATCGTTTACGGTTACAAGGTGTACCCCTTTTCCAGACAATGCATTTAAATAAACTGGAAGAGTTGCAACTAAGGTTTTACCTTCACCGGTTTGCATTTCGGCAACTTTACCATCGTGAAGAACAGAACCACCAATGAGTTGTACATCGTAATGCACCATATTCCATATTTGCTCTGCTCCAGATGCAAGCCATTGATTTGACCATATAGCATCTGCACCCTCAATACTTACAAAATCTTTATATGCTGCTAAGTCTTTGTCCATTGTATTGGCCGTAACTTTCAGTTCTTTGTCTTGGGCTAACCTTCGCGCTGTTTCTTTTACCACAGCAAATGCTTCGGGCATAATGTCCATCAATACTTTTTCCGATTTCTCGTAAGAAGTTTGGCGTAATGAATCAATTTTTTTGTAGGCTGCCTCTTTTGCGGTAACTTCTATTTCGTCCTTGTCTAAAGCAGACTGAATAGACTCGATTTCGGTATCCTCCAGCATAATTGCTTTAGATATCTTCTCTTTAAACTCAATTGTTTTAGCCCTCAAACCATCATTAGACAGGGCTACTATAACCGGACTTACGAGATTTACTTTATCGATTATAGGTTTTAATTCCTTTAAATCTTTATCGGCTTTAGAACCAAAAAGTTTTCCTAATATATTTTGTATAACGCTCATTTTCTATAATTTTCTACTGGTAACAAATGTAAATAAAAAGCCGAAACAGCCGACTCTTAAAGCTTGATTTGTAGTGGCAAATTCTTGGCCAAAACGGTTTAACTGACAAAGCGTCTTATTATACTAATAGAAAGCAACTACATAATAGTGAATTAGACATATCAAAACCAGTGCTTTAGCTTCTATTTAGTCTTGTGTTATTTATTCATTTAGAATCGTATTCAAAAAAAAACCCTCAAGTTTTGAGGGATTTTTTTTAATATTCTTCTTCGTTCCAAAGAAAGTCTTCTTCGGTGGGATAGTCGGGCCAAATTTCTTCGATTGATTCGTAAGTATCTCCCTCATCTTCTATAGCTTGTAAATTCTCAACAACTTCTAGGGGTGCACCAGTACGAATTGAATAATCGATTAATTCGTCTTTGGTAGCAGGCCAAGGAGCATCACTTAAATAAGAGGCTAATTCCAGAGTCCAGTACATAATTCGTTTTCTTATTAATTTATATTTTTGCAAATATAATTTATTTCAAATACTGAGCAATTTTTTAACTTAAAGTCTTATTTAATTTTTCGGGCAACCATGGAGTCTCTTTGGCATCAAGGGTTTTAGCAAAAAATCGCGAAAGCACAAATAAGTAGTCAGACAAGCGATTTAAGTATTGAACCACGAGTACATCAACGGTGGTTTGTTCTGACAGCTCGACGGTTAAACGCTCTGCTCGCCTACAGACACATCTTGCAACATGACAATACGACACAGTTGGATGTCCGCCGGGCAGCACAAAAGCTGTAATGGGCTCTAGCGTGTTTTCCATTTCATCTATTGCAGATTCTAGGTAAGTCACATCTGAAAGTGTAATAAGTGGTAGTTTTTTTAAGGCTGTTTCACTTTCGGTGGCTAAAATTGCGCCTAAGGTAAATAATCTGTCTTGTATTCTTATGAGCTCTACATTTCTCTTTTCCTCAACAGATAAGTCACGCAATAAGCCTACATATGAGTTTAGCTCATCAACGGTTCCATAGGAGTGAATTCTTGCATTTCCTTTTGAGACTCTCGTTCCGCCAAAAAGAGAAGTTTCTCCTTTATCGCCAGTTTTTGTGTAAACTTTCATGTGTTATTTTAGTTTTACAATATTTTCGTTCTTTAAATCTGTTTCTACTAAGCCGTCTCTTAAACGAAGTATTCTGTGGGCATGCGATGCAACTTCTTCTTCGTGTGTAACTACAATAAGGGTATTGCCCATTTGATGTATATCTTCAAAAAGCCGCATGATGTCTGAGGATGTTTTAGAATCTAAATTCCCAGTTGGCTCATCAGCTAAAATAATAGACGGATTATTTACTAAAGCTCTAGCCACGGCTACTCTTTGTCTTTGCCCTCCAGAGAGTTGGTTTGGTTTATGATCCATACGATCTGCCAAGCCCACTTTAGCCAGAACCTCTGCGGCGCGTTTGTTACGCTCATCTGCACTAAAGCCTGCATAAACTAAAGGTAGTGCTACATTTTCTAGCGCAGTTAATCGGGGCAATAAATTAAAGGTTTGAAATATAAATCCAATTTCTTTATTTCTTATTTCAGCTAAGTCGTCGTCTTTTAAGGAGCTAACATCAGTTCCATTTAAATTATATGTTCCGGATGTGGGCGTGTCTAAACAGCCTAATAAATTCATTAAGGTAGATTTACCGCTTCCGGATGGCCCCATCATTGCAACGTATTCATTTTTATTAATCGATACGTCTATGCCTTTTAAGGCTCTTACTATTTCAGAACCTACGCTAAAGTCTCGTTTTAACTCTTGTATGCTGATAATGGAATTTGTCATCTATTTAAGGTTTAAATTATTCAATTTACCTAAGGGGTTTAAAGTATACTTGTTTAACTCATTCGAACAACAAATGATTGTTTGGCTTGGTTTTTATCAAGTAGCAATATACCAAATTGAAACAAATCTATAGAGATGGTAATTTCTTTTGCAGAACAAAGTTTGTTCCAAATATTTTCTTTGGTTTTATTTTGATGTGGTTTTTTTACAATCACACATCTGTACTTTGTATAGGTGGCGAGAATTTCATGATTTAATTTAGCACAAAATAGAAGATCCGCCTCAGTGTTTTCTAGAAGGATAATACCGTTCTTAGCTAGAACATCTTTCTCAATACCAGTATAATCATTTAACCTAGGTACCGATAGATTTTTAAAGACTGAGGGAACTGCTAAAGCTAGAGCTGCTGGAAAGTTACACTCTTGAACTCTAACCTCAGCGGGCTTATAAAAAGCAGCCCAGCGGAATAAAAACAAAGCATCTTTTTGAGCTAATGATTTTTTATATTGTTTGAGTAATACTCTAAACTGATTGAAAAAATAAAATTCTTTTTTTGAAGAAATGACTTCGTTGTAAAAATCGAAAAGAAATGGAGAGTGCAAGCCATGTGCATTTACAGCTTGCTTCCGATACCTTATGTAAGCGGCTATTTTAAAGATGAGATTGGTCATTAAATAAGTTCAGCCAATTCCATCCACCGATTGGTTTTATGCCCTATTTCGTCGTCTAATTCTTTAAGGCGCAATCCCAACTCTTTCATCTTATCTACATCTAAACTAGGATCGCTATATTGAGCTCCTACGGCAACTTTTTCTTGTTCGAGTTTGTCTATTACCGATTCAATTGTATCGTATTCTTTCTTTTCGTTGTAGGTAAGTTTACGCTTTGCAGTAGCTCTATCCTTTACTGGATCTTTTAATTTTGGTTTGTCTAATTTAAGTTTCCCATCGGCTGCAACATTCTCTCGATAGTCTGTGTAATTTCCAGGAAAATCTTTTACCTGACCCTCACCCTCAAAAACAAAAAGGTGGTCTACCAATCTGTCCATAAAATAACGGTCGTGAGAAACAGTAATCATGCAGCCTTCAAACTCATCTAAAAAATCTTCTAGTACTTTTAAAGTAATTAAATCTAAATCGTTTGTGGGTTCATCGAGAATTAAAAAGTTAGGATTTTTCATTAATATAGTAAGTAGATACAAGCGTTTTTTCTCTCCACCACTTAAAACCGAAACGTGTTTCCATTGCGCGTCTTTAGTAAACAAAAAACGCTCGAGCATTTGGGCCGCTGTTAACTTTCTACCACCGGCCAAAGGAATGTACTCTGCAATGTCTCGTACAATTTCTATAACGCGTTTACCCTCATCCATCTTCATTCCGCTTTGGGTATAGTATCCAATTATTACCGTATCGCCTAGTACAATTTTACCTGCATCAACCGATTCGGTACCCGTAAGCATGTTTAAAACGGTAGTTTTACCAACTCCATTTTTACCAACCACTCCAATACGATCTCTTTTTTTAAATGTATAGGTAAACTGATCCAGAATTTTAAGGGAACCGTATGCTTTAGAAACTTTATGTAATTCTAATATTTTCGAACCTAAACGTGTCATTTGCACTTCAAGTTGTACTTTGTCGTTTTTGATTCTTTTTTTAGCAGATTTCTCTACATCGTAAAAACTATCGATACGCGCTTTAGATTTGGTCCCGCGAGCTTTTGGTTGTCTTCGCATCCACTCGAGTTCCTTACTGTATAAGTTTTTGGCTTTGTCTATATTTGTTTGCATTACAGCCTGACGCTCTTGTTTTTTCTCTAGGTAATAGGTATAATTTCCTTTGTAGCGAAAAATGTCGCCTTCTTCGAGTTCAAGTATCTCATTACAAATGGCATCTAAAAAATACCGATCGTGCGTAACCATAAATAAGGTTACATTTTCTTTGGTCAAGTATTCTTGCAACCATTCAATCATGCCTAAATCTAGATGATTAGTAGGCTCGTCGAGGATTAAAAAATCGGGTTGCTCAATAAGTATTTTAGCCAGAGACAGTCTTTTTTTCTGACCACCAGAAAGTACTGAAATCTCTTGTTTTAATTCGTCTAATTTCAATTTAGACAAGATCGTTTTTACTTTCACTTCGTAGTCCCAAGCTTCGAGCTGATCCATTTTGTCGAATGCTGTTTGGAATGCTGCGGCATTTTCTGGATTTAAAAGAGCCGTTTCGTACTCTTGAATTGCAGAAAGTAGTGGGTTTTCAGATTCGTATATAGCTTGATAAACTGTTTTAGCATCTCCAAAATAAGACTCTTGCTGCAAAAAGGCTATACGTAAACCTTTTCTAAAAACAACCAAACCCGTATCGGCAGATTCAATACCTGCTAATGCTCGTAATATTGTAGTTTTTCCTGTACCATTTCTGGCAACTAAGGCAACTTTTTGACCTTGGTCAATACCAAAGTTCAATCCTTTAAAAAGGGTTTGGATCCCGTAGGACTTCCCTAAATCTTGTACCGATAAATAATTCATGACACGAAGGAGTTCCCAAAGGGATTTTACAACTGATAACTGTCAATCATCAGTAATTATCAAAAAAAAGCTAACATTCTACCCTCCTTTTATAAGATGAATATCCTACACAAAGAGTTGATGCAAAAGAACAAAAAAAAGGTTGAAAAATGGAAAAACGATGAGGCACATCCTAAAAGAATTGCATAATAGCGCTTTTAAGTGGTTTTATAAAACTTGCTCCAGATGCTTAAACCGAATAGAAGAGTAACAAGCCAAAGAAAAAGCTCCATCCAGTTTGGGTTAGAGTTGTAACCAAAAAACCCTTTAAGAAATGAGCCTATAGTTCCTTTATCGTGTAGAACATGAATGTATTTTCCTTTCTGATTATTAAAATTATAATAGAGCTCATTTACTCCTTGTTCTAACTCCTTTTGTGGGATCAAAATATTCCAAGGTCTAGAGACTTCGGCTTCCGAATCCATTCCAAACAAGTCCAAATGAGTTCCTTTTACAACAAATTCTTCCATTTCGTGAGTGCCATAAGCAACCATTCCGGCAGCAAAAAAAACTAAGAATAATGATGTAATGCTAAAAAAACGTTTCAGATTAATTCTTTTTCCCTGTACTACAATTAAATAGCCCAAAAGGCTGGCTAAAATTATTCCTGCAAAAAAGCCAAAATACGAAAACTCTGATTGAAGGCTACTGCCAAAAAGAAACATGACAGTTTCGAAACCCTCGCGGAGTATGGCAAAAAAAACTAAAAAGAAAAGACTCCACTTACGCTTGCTTTTGGCTGCAGAGGCCGTTAAAGACTCGATTGCCTTTTTTGAAGACAAAGATTTAGACAACCAAAAAACTACGTACAAAAGAAATCCAGCAGTGCTGTACATAAATACAGACTCTACTAACTTTGCTATAGATTCGTTTTCGATGTTTGCATTTACATGCTCAAGAATATATGCTACGCCAATACTGGCTAATAATGCAGCAACTACACCAAGCCACATTCTTTTTATTTGATCGTTTAAATGAGCTTTGGCCAAAAAAGTATAAATTATACCCACAATTAGTGCGGCTTCCAAACACTCTCGAAAGGCGATAATGAATTGATTCATCTGCTTTCTATTTTTTCGGTTTATATTTTAATTTGGATGCTAAAGTAATAGTTCCTTTTATCGGAAGGTATAATTCCAGGGCCAGGATAACCGGCGGCTCTGCGAGTAAAATACGAGCGATCGAGCAGGTTGTTTACACCCGCTTCGAAGAGGAGTTTCTCTGTTTGATATTTGGTGGATAAATCTATAACTGAATACGAAGGGATTTCTCCGAATAAGGCATTTGGTGTAGCTGTAATAGTGTTTTCCGCGTCAGCAAATTGGCTACTTGTATGAGATAAAAGCAAAGAACCTGTGAATTTTCTGTATCGATATTGAGCACCCAATTTAAGATTAAGATTTGGGTTTAGCTCTACTGTATTTCCAATCAATTGCTTTTCTTGACTTCTAATATAGGTACCCTTTTGATACGAGGTGTTCACAAAAATATTCAAACTTTTATGTTCCACTTCAGAATAGGTTTTTAATAGATCCCAACCTATATAAGACTCAAAGCCCAATGTTCTAGAATCTCCAATATTTGTACTTAGTCTGTACGATTTGTAGATTAAGTATGGGGAAGGAGCATTTTCTGGGGTATAGTATTCTTGAAGGTAACCGATTCTATTTGAGTAATTTAAATAGAACAAGCTTAAATCGTATTCTACAGCATCCCAAACCTTTCCTCTTAATCCTAAATCAATATTAAACCCTTTTTCGTCTTCTAAATTTGGGTCTACCACAACACTAGAATTGATTACCTGCATATCGTTAAAATTGATGGCACGATAATTTTGAGCAAAATTTGCATACAATTCTCCTCCAACAAAACAGTGGTAACTGGCACCTATTCCCGCTAAGAGAATTCCTCTTGTTAATGTTTTAGAATTGTTGGCAAACTGAACACTGTCGTTTACAAAAGAATGAAAGTGCCCGCTTGACTGTGTTTTAATATGATCTAATCGAAAGCCTGGTGTTACAGTGAAACAATCGTTAACTCGAATAAAGTTTTCTGCAAAAAAAGATGAATTAAAGCTCGGAAATTCAAAAAGAGAACCAAAATGATCGAGTTTATTTTTAAAGCTAAAGTTTGGATTAGAATTCGAATCGGCATTTCCCTGGGCTTTTGTGGTAAATCCTTTGTATACTCTCATACCTACTAGTAAAGCAGATTCACTTTGACCAATGAGGTACCTATGTACCAAGCGCGTTTCGTTTCCAATATTGTTAAATTCTGCTTGTCTTAAATCTCTGTTTGGCCTGAGTGCCATAATAACAGAATCTGGAACATATTGGGTATCTAAAATACCTAGAGCATCTTTACGAGCCCATAAACCAAATGTTCTGGAGTTAAAAGTTGTTCGTTCGCTCAAATTATAATCTAGGGTAAAAGCTGCAATATTCCAATCAACCTGAAACCAGTTTCTGGAGCGGAAAGAGGTGGATGGATTACTTAAAAAAGTAGCATCATTTAAACCTCCTGGCTGCTGAGAGAGGTAGTCCATATGCGTAAATTCAAAACCAATTTTCAGTTTTGAACTGGCCTGATATTCCGACGAAAAAAAGAACGTTTGTGCTTTTGTACTAGAATTTGGCCTCCAACCTTCTCTACTTTTAATTTGATAAAAGCTGTAGTAATTCCATTTCCCTTTGGCACCACCAACACTAAGAAAGGTGTTTTGTAACTGAAAGGAGCCTAAAGATTGTCTGGCGATAAGTTCAATAGGTTTGTCTGAGCCTTTTTTCAAAACAAAGTTGAGTAAGCCTCCAAACTGAGTGCCGTACTGAAGAGAAGCTGCTCCTCTTACAATTTCAATTTTCTCTATCGCTTCGGAAGGTGGTGTATAGTACGATTCGGGATAACCTAAGGCATCTGCACTAATATCGTAACCGTTTTGACGCGTATTAAAGTTTGAGGTTCTATGCGGACTCAATCCTCTAGCTCCAATTTCTAACTGCAAGCCTAAACCATCGCTTTCCCAAATATTTAAACCTGGAACTTTAGAGTAAACTTGACGAGAATTGTTGGTAGCCTTATTGGCCATGGAAAGATCCATTAAAATAACTTCATTTTTTTTTGAAGCATAAATGGCCGTTCCTTCTACAGATCTTAAACGGGTAATGTTGGTTTGTGTAGTTCTTTGGTTCACTAAATCGACTTGAGCTAAGCTAACAGCGTCCAGCTCTAAAAGTATGTTTAGGGAAATGCTTTTTTTATTTATCTCAATAATTTTCTTACACAATTTGTACCCTACAAAAGAAACCTCCAAAGCATAAGTACCTTGCTTTACACTCTCGAAAATAAAACTTCCAGTTGAGTCAGTAATCACACCCGTAGAACCTTCAACTTGAACATGAGCAAAAGGGATAGGCTCAGAATTAGAAGCATCTATAACCGAACCTGAAACAACAAATTGAGCTTGGGCTGTAAAAGCACTTAAGGTAACGAGAAAAGTAAATAAAGTTAATTTCGACATTTTAAAAATCAAGGATCCAATCTTTGTGTTCCCAGCCATCTTTCAACTCCAGTAAGTTTACGTCTGGATCCACAAACAACTTAGATTTTGATCCGTTTAACGTAACATAAATCTCTGCATTTATTTTAGGGTTTAATAAACCTCTAGATTCAACTTCTTGTTTGATAATGTTTGCATATTGCAAAATTAAATCTGGCTGTGTTGCCATCATTTTTTCTTGTGTTGGAGTTAAAAACTGACTATTATCTACCTCTCCTTTATTTCCTGTTTTGGTGTCTATAACAAAAAAAGTTGCTGTCCCAGCCTTTTCCATCAACATTACTCTCCAACTAAACCGATACCCTTGCTCTGTCCAATACAAACTTTTGGGGTACATTAAATAGCGAAAAGGAAACAACAACTGAAAGCAGATATACAGGAGTAAAACTCTGGCTAGTAGCTTCTTTTTTAATTTGTGTGAAATTAAAGAATTGCGCACAATATCTTGGCTTTTATTTAGCTTTAATTTAGACTGAATTAACTTAAGCGCATTCAAGTGAAACTCAGGAGAAAAGAATATTAAAGTTGCTAAAATCATGATCCAAGGAAACATTCCGATAGGAAACATCATACCCGTAATTACATGAAAGACAACGAGTATAAAATAGGCCGGACTTCTAAAACGTTTAGAATACAAACAAAAAACTATAGTAAGGTCAAAAACACAGGCTAGCCAGCTGGCTGTGTATGCCACCCATTTTTCTGCAAACAAATTTCCTACAATTGGCCAATTTGTTTTTGCTTGCAACCAAATACTCATTGGCATTGCCTGAAACAGCCAGTCGTAATTAATTTTGGCGATGCCTGCAAAAAAATAAACAATCCCTATTTGAAATTTCAAAACAGCCGTATAGACATTGGGAATTGACGACAATCGCAAAGATGGGTTTCGCTTTACATCGAAAGAGAAATAACGGTTGGCCGGGAGAAAACAAAGTAAAAAGGAAACAAGACTGATGAAGTAGTAGTGATTTAGGTAATTTGTACTGTCAATTAACTCGACGTACGTAAATAAAACAAAGTAAATAAGCGCAGCCCAACGATAAAACAAACCAAACATTATAAAAAGTGATGCTAGTAGTAGGCAGATAAAAACAAGGTACATGCCCAGCTGATTTAAAGGCTTAACCCATTCGAATCCGTAATAATGAAAAAAATGAATTGGCTTAACATAAAGCGAATCAATCCAACCTTTAGACCAAAACCTAAGCGTGCTGACAAACATCATCAAGCCAAAAATAATTCGAAAAACAACTAGTGGGGCTATACTCGTTTCGGTACTCAACCAGGTTGAAAACTGCTTGCTGATTTTTTTCAAATTAGTCACCATCAGCATCTGTTTGGGTTACGGTTACAGAAAGGTAGGACCTTAGGTCGTTTTTCAACATCGGTATCATTTTTTGAAGTTCGTTGGAAGCCTCTTGTAGTTGGTTCGTATTGAATTGAATCTCAAAAGGTAGATCGAATTCAAAATCAGCTATTTTAGATTTACACAGTAAAAACTGTGTCTGTATTGCTTCGGCCAAATCACCATCTACTACTGTAGACTGAGCGTTGTATTCTTTTAATTTTTCATACAGTCCAATTCCATCAATATTGTTTTCTCCTAGCCCTAAAAAAACATTTTCCAATGCTTGTAAATTACTTGTAATTAAAGCAAAGGATTGTCTGCTGTAAAGTGCTTCTACTTTTCCTGTATCGGCATTTAAAGGAACGCCATGTTGGCTAGCAAAACCTGATGGTAGGGCTAGTTTATTGCGTTTTAAATTTTCGTAATCGAATAAATACTGATTAAAAAACAAGCTCAAAGAACTGTTCTTATCGTTTCCATTTGCTTCGATAAATACAACTCTGTAGGAATCCCAGCCAAGCAGAACATTGCTTACTCTTGAAATCATATCGCTTATACAGTCTCTTAAATAAGCGGCTCTGTTCACTTCTAATAAGTCCATTTTAAGCGACTCATTATCTGTATTAAAAAGTAGGTAATCTAGTGCTGGAAAGCCTTTTGCTTGGTAATTTGAAGGAAGGTCTAAAACATAGTTTTGTGTAGCGATGTTTGATTCTATTATGGATGAATTTGTAGGAAAGGTATTACAATTTTGGCGTAGTAATGCATTATATTCTGCAGCAGGACCAAACTCAAAAGAAGAAACCTTTTGCCAAGCGAGGTAGGCTAACATAAACTTGTTTTGAAGGAGAACTAAGCTTTCATTAGTTCCGTCAAAGTTGTTAGAGCTGGTTTCCAATGCTAGTAACTTAGATTCTAAAGCTGCATACCGGGGTACAATTATGTTATCGGCCAGGTTTACAAAGAAATCATCAAAATCTGCTTCTTGTTCTGCTGATTCGGGGGTGCAAGAGTTGCATAAAAGAATGAAAGTACTACTTAAAATTAACAGTATAAATCTAATCATAAGGATAAAGACCACCTACTTTAGATAGGACGTGTGTGTTTTTATAATGGTTAATAATCTGTAGGGTTTGAAATATTGAAAGCGTCGGCTAAGGCAGTTCGAGTAGTATTTACCATTTCTGGAGTAACTAAATTTAAATTTGCCCCTAACTTATTGATGATATCATCTACAGTTGCACCAGAAATAGTAGCTTGAGAGCTGTATCTGATGGCAGCTATAAAAGCAATTGCCTCAGACAATTCGTGGTTTCGAAGTGCAGGATCTGCAATGTTATCAATAGCAGCATTCAAGTAGTGAAGAGCAGCACAAACTGTAACCATTTCCCATTCAGTCTGAATCGTTGCAATGGCCTCGTTTCGGATAGAAATGTCATTATTATCTATAGCAGCTCTACCTAAAATAAAGCCATCATACATAATATTATCAATGGTAGTTATACCTCCTTCAATAGTTTTTGTTGCATATTTTGCCCAAAAAGACCCACCTGAAGTGTTCGCATTTGAAAAGGAGGTAGGAGCTCCAAAATATCCGAAAGATTCGTCCCAATGGTGCTGCATATCCGTATAATCTAGAATCCCTTCTAGGCTACTAATGTCATTAGAAACATCCATTTTCTCGTCACTCAAATAGACAGAAGTACCTTGGAAATAAAAACAAGAACCCATAATTCCTTTTGCAATTAATTGAATGGGTTCGAAACCATTTTCATTAAACAAATAAGTGTTTTCTCCATCGAGTGAAGTTGTGGTATTTCCGGTTAAAGACAAGGCGGCTAATTCGTCAATTAGTGCTAATAGGTTTGCCTGCTCGTCAGGAAACGTTTTAGTCATTAGGTCTTTTGTAGGCTGGTAGCTCTCAAATGCTGAAGAGGTCCATGTATATTGTTCGTTAGCATACATGGCTTTTAATACGGTTGCATCAACAACCAAACCATTGTTGGCTCTTTTCATTTCTGTTTCCATTTCAGCTAACATATTTAACCGATCTACTTGTCCGCTATAACTAGCATTTGAGAAATTATAAGAAGTAGGAACCGCATAGTTGAACTGATTATCTTTAGTACAAGATGGGGTGAAGATGAACAAACTTAAAAGGGAAATTGTTTTGAAAAAATTCATGAAGCTTATTGATTTGTTTTTATTTAGACTTAGTTTAAACAGTGAGGCAAAACTAAAACTATATTTCTTAATAAACAACAAATTAAAACCCTTTATTTGGACTGAATAAAAATAATAGGACTTGCACTAATACAGTCAAACCTTGAAACTCAATTATGATGATATTGGTATAAATACATAAATCGTTATGTAATTTGGAAACATTATTACCTAAAAATTGTTTCTTTGGTTTGTTGTTTGTAATTTTGCGGTGTTATGGATAAATCTAACATAATTATTTCAGGGGCGTTAAACATCTTTTTAAGTAAAGGAGTTAAAAATGTTAACATGGATGACATCTCTATTTCGTTAGGAATATCAAAAAAAACCCTTTACCGATACGTAACAAATAAAGGAGACTTAATTGAAAAGGCCTTTAGGTTGCATCAAAATGAAATTTTGAACACAATAAATACTATTCAAGATAAAAAAGAAAATGCAATAGATGAATTATTTAATATTGATGAACAAGTTTGTCTATTTCTTAAAAACAAACCACCAAGACTCCTATTAAATCTCAAGAAATACTATCCCATTGTTTGGACTATTTTAGATAATATAAGAAAGGAGTGTTTATTTTCATCGGTTAGTCAAAACATAAAAAATGGAAAAGAACAAGGCGTTTACCGCGAAGAGGTGAATGAGGACATCATAGCAAAACTAATTATAAATACGGCTGATGCTTTAGTGGATGAAGATTTATTTCCATTAGCTCAATACAATTTGAAAGTAATATTGCTTGAAAACAGAATTTATCATATACGAGGCATTGCTACAAAAAAAGGAATAATCTATTTAGAAAACAAACTTAAAAAATGAGAACGAAAATTATTAAATGCATCTGTTTACTATTCTGTACTGGCTTAAATGCACAACATACATTTTCTGTAAAGGAAGCTCAAGCTTTTGGCTTACAAAACAACTACGAGGTAAAGAATGCACTTTTAGAGGTAAGCATTGCTTCAAAGTTAATGAAAGAAACAATTGCAACGGGTTTGCCCCAAGTAAACGCAGAAGCACAGTGGCAAAAATTCTTAACCGTACCAACTACTTTAGCTCCTGGAGATGCTTTTGGCGATGAACTTTCTGAAGAATACTTGGAGCTGCAATTTGGAGTTCCTCATACTACAAGTTTAGCTTTAACAGTAAATCAAAAAATATTTAGCGGAAGTTACATCGTGGGTATAAAGGCCGCAAAATCGTTCATGGAATATTCTAGAATGAGAAAAGATTTTACAGAAAATCAAATTGAAGACAGTATAGCTACCGCCTACTACAACGTGTTACTTGCCAAAGAAAATCGAGATTTCCTGAACACATTAGTGGAGACTCACAAAACCATAGTAGCGGAAATAACAGCTAAATACAAGGCCGGTTTTGTAGAGGACTTGGAGGTAGATCGTATGGAACTTACTCTTTCAAAAATGAAGATGCAGTATGCAAACATGGTTCAAGAAACTGAAATTTCTGAAGCCTACTTAAAACTAATTCTTGGCGTTAGCTTAGATGAAACTATTACCTTATCCAATAGCTTGGCCGAATTGTTAGAAAACAGTGTCTCATTTAATCTAGAAGAATCGGAAATAAAACAGCGCTTAGAATACCAAATGGCAGAAATGAATGTAAGCCTAAAGAAATTAGATATGCAAAGATACAAGGCTAACAAACTGCCCAGTATCGTAGCTTTTGGATCTGTCAATACCTCTTCGATGGGTAATGATTTTAATGCATTTCAATCAAATTCAAGCTGGTATCCAAGTCAATTAATAGGATTAAAACTGAGCATACCCATTTTTGATGGATTTGGTGGTACAGCTCGAATTAAAAAAGCAACGTTGATTTGGGAACAAGCCAAAAACGAAAGTATACAAACTGAACAAAGCCTAAAACTAGCACATCTTTCTGCCCAGAGTGAATTTGTAAATGCGCTAAGTGATTTTAATCATCAAAAGAACAACGTAGCCTTGTCAAAAAAAATTTACGATAAAACTCTGGCCAAGTACGAAGAGGGCTTAGTGAGTAGTCTGGAGCTATCGCAAGCAGGTACAGAGTATTTAAATACCAATACAAATTTCTCAAACAACATTTACAACCTTTTAATTAAAAACTTGAACTACCAACGTTCGTTAGGAAAATAAAGATGAAAAAACTAATTATACTATTTTGCGCAGCAGCTTTTGTTTTATCTTCTTGTGGAGACCAAGAACTAAGCCTAGAGGAAAAACAAATTAAATTACAAGGATTAAAATCTGAGATGGTTACTTTAAAAGGAGCCATAAATAGTCTTGAAAAAGAATTGGTTGGCTCAGAAATCACCCAAAAAGCTTTGAGTGTTCCTGTTCGGGTTAAAACACTAATTGGGGAAAGCTTTCATCACTATATAGAACAACCAGGAACTGTAAGTTCCAAAGAAAACGTTTTGGTAAGTGCCGAAATGGGAGGCTTAATAACCGAAATATTTGCAAAAGAAGGAGATTGGGTAAAAGCAGGAACTACAATAATAGAACTCGATTCTGAAATAATGCAAAACAATGTAGATGAATTGGAGTTTTCATTGGCATTAGCAAAAACAACTTTTGAAAGACAGGAACGTTTATGGGCACAAGAAATTGGCTCAGAGCTGCAGTACTTACAAATAAAAAATAAATACCTCTCTCTAAAAAATAAGTTTGCAGCAGGCAAAGCACAGCTAAAAAAACTGAACGTATCGGCTCCAATAAGCGGAACTTTAGAAGAGATTTACTTAAACACCGGAGAATTAGCCGCTCCTGGCATTGCTGCTTTTAGAATTGTTAATGCAGAAAACGTTCTTATAGAGGCTGATGTAGCAGAGAAATATTCTAATATTTTAAAGAAAAACACACCTGTAACCATACATTTCAAATCTTTAGGAACCTCCCGAAATGCACACTTAAATTTTATAGGACAGGTGATTAATCCTGCAAACAGAACTTTTAAAGTAAACATTGAACTCAACAACGCAGAGGGAACATTAAAACCCAATGCTGTTGCTTCCTTAGAAATTAGAGATTTTAGCTCAAAGGAGGCTTTGGTAGTACCCTCTCAAATTGTTAAAAAAGACATGAGAGGCGATTACTTATACATATCTGACAAGGGTATAGCGAAGAAAAAGTACATAAAGCTCGGACTTTCTCATTCAGATAAATCGATGATACTGGAAGGATTGAAGCCAGGAGATGTTATTATTATTGATGGATACAATGAGCTTGTAAGTGGTAGTAAATTAGACATTAAAAAGTAAGGCTATGAAAGAAAAAACAAGAAGTTTCGGGCTTACAAACTTATCTCTTAAAAACAAAACCTCGGTATTTATTCTTACCGCTTTACTTACTCTTTTTGGTTTGTATTCTTATAACAATATGCCAAAATCTTTGTTTCCAGACATTGTAATGCCTACAATTATGGTGCAAACTGTATACCCAGGTAATTCTCCAGCTGATATTGAGAATTTAATTACCAGACCCTTAGAAAAGCAAATTAAGTCGGTTAAAGGAATAAAAAACTTAAACTCTAATTCGGTTCAAGACAACTCTAGTATTATTATAGAATTTAATACCGATGTAGAGGTTAAAGTAGCTTTACAAGATGTGAAAGATGCGGTAGATAAGGCCAAAAGAGATCTTCCTACAGACCTAGACTTGGAGCCTATGGTAATGGATATAGACTTTTCGGAATTCCCTATTCTTAACATAAACCTCTCTGGAGATTTTAGTTTAGATGATTTAAAGATTTATGCAGAGGAGTTACAAGATAAAATAGAATCGCTAACTGAAATTTCTAAGGTAGACATAACAGGACTATTAAATAGAGAGATTACCCTAAAGACAGATCTCCATAAAATGGAGACCAATGAGGTAAGTTTTAGAGACATTGAGGATGCAATAAATTTCGAAAACATTTCGATTGCTGGTGGAGACATCTTACTAGGAAAATCTAGAAGATCGGTGCGAACAGATGCCGAATTTAAAGAAGCTGCGGAGATCGAAAACATCATTATAAAAAGCGAAAATGGCAACATCGTATACTTAAAAGACATTGCGCAGGTAGTTGATGGGTACGAAGAGCGAAAAAGTTATGCGCGTTTAGACAGAAAACCAGTTGTTTCTCTAAACGTAGTTAAAAAAAGTGGCGAAAACTTATTAGAGGCAACCGATCAAATAATGGAAATTTTAGAAGCGGCCAAAGCATCTCAAGTTATTCCTGAAACTTTAGAGATTTCCATAACTAACGATCAGTCTGAACAAACCAGGAAGCAATTAGAAAACTTAGAAAACAGCATTATTTTTGGAGTGATTTTGGTGATTTTAGTTTTGTTATTTTTCCTAGGATTAAGAAATGCCTTTTTTGTTGGCCTGGCAATTCCGTTGTCCATGTTTATTAGCTTTGTTATTTTGGGTGCTATGGGCACAACCATGAATATGATTGTACTTTTTGCACTTATACTCGCTTTGGGTATGCTTGTAGACAATGCAATTGTTGTTATAGAAAATATTCACCGTTTGTATAACGTGGAAGGCTTGAGTAAGTTTGAAGCTGCTAAAAAAGGGGTTGGCGAAATTGCAGTACCAATTATATCTTCTACAGCCACTACTCTAGCGGCATTTTTCCCCTTATTGTTTTGGGACGATATGATGGGCGAATTTATGGGTTACATACCCATGACCTTAATTATTGTTTTAGGTTCTTCACTTTTTGTAGCATTAGTCATAAACCCGGTAGTAGCATCAACCTTTATAATAAAGGACAATAGAGACCAGACGAACCTTAGCAAGGTTGCTAAAATAACATCTGGTTTACTTATTATTGCAGCATTCTTCTACATTAGAGGAAATGTATTTATGGGTTCTTTAATGCTCACTTTTGCGTTTCTTACTTTGTTAAATAGATTTGTATTAAGTCCCATTTCTTATTGGTTTCAGGATAGTTTATTGGTGCGATTTGAGCGTTTTTATGCCAACACATTAAAATGGGCTCTCCATGGGTTAAGGCCGCTTTTACTTCTTGGATTTACTGGAGTCTTACTTTTTTCTTCGATAGGGTTTTTTGTTTTTAAAGCGCCAAACGTAGAAATGTTTCCAGTAAATGAACCCAAGTACGTAAATGTATTTGTAGCCTTGCCTATTGGATCGGATGTTACTGTAACCGACTCTATTGCCAAGCTTGTGGAAGAAGAAATTTTCACTATTCTTGAACCGTTTAATCAAGCTGTTTCGTCTGTTATGACCAATGTAGGAGCTGGAACAACAGACCCTAACGAGATTGGGGGAGGTACAGGAATAACACCAAATAAAGCCCGAATTACTATAAATTTTAAAGAGTATGAATATCGGGATGGAATAAGTACCGGAGAAATCATGAAATCAATTAGCTCAAATATACAGAAGATTCCGGGCGTTGATATAAGCATAGATAAAAATCGAGACGGTCCTCCAATGGGGAAACCAATTAATATAGAAATTAGGGGAGAAAAATTTGAAGAACTTTTAGCCATTTCAGAAAACATAAAAGGCATTATTGAAAATGCGACTATAGAAGGAATTGAAAAACTTAAAGTTGATTTAGAGTTAAGCAAACCCGAACTATTGGTTAACATTGACCGCGACCAAGCAAGAAGGCTGGGTGTTTCTACAGTACAAGTAGCCAGCACCATTCGCACCGCTTTATTTGGTAAAGAAATATCTAAATTTAAAGAGGGCGAAGATGAGCATCCAATTGTTTTACGTTTGGACGATGAGTACCGTTATAGTTTACCTGCGCTCATGAACCAGAGAATTACATTTAGATCGCAATCCGATGGGCAAATAAAACAAATTCCTATTTCTACAATCGCTAGTTATTCTTACAACAACACCTTCGGCTCGGTAAACAGAAAGGATATGAAACGTCAGGTTACCATTTATTCTAATGTAGTAGAAGGGTATAATGAGAACTTAATAAACGAGCAATTAAAACAGCTATTAACAGATGAAACTCTTCCTCCAGGCTATGAGTTGCAGTTTACAGGTAAACAGCAAGAACAAGAGCAAACTCAGGATTTTTTATCGAAAGCTCTATTAATTGCAATCGCTCTTATAGCTCTAATTTTAGTGAGTCAGTTTAACTCGGCCATAAAGCCATTTATAATTATTTTAACCGTAGTATTTAGCACCATAGGGGTGTTTTTTGGCTTGGCTTTATTTAATATGGACTTTGTTATTATTATGACTGGTATCGGTATAGTATCCTTAGCAGGTATTGTAGTAAATAACGCAATTGTATTAATCGATTATATCGATTTACTAAAAGCTCGAAAGCGTAAAGAATTAAAACTCGAAGAAGACACTCCACTAGAGAGTGATTTGGCGATGAAGTGTATAGAGGAAGGTGGACAAAAACGTTTAAGACCCGTATTACTTACTGCTATTACTACTATTTTAGGGCTCTTACCAATGGCTACTGGCATGAACATTAACTTCTATACCTTGTTAACAGAATTGGATGCTAAAATTTTCTTTGGAGGAGACAATGCAACACTTTGGGGCCCTATGGCTTGGACGGTAATCTTTGGACTTACCTTTGCTACCTTCTTAACTTTAATTATTGTACCAGTTATGTATTTACTTGCAGATAGGGTTAAAAATAAAATGTTGAAAATAATGTCATAAAGTTTCGACAAAAGTTTTGAATTCGATTGAATTAATTACTTTTGTGAAACAATTGCTAACGTAGCTCAGCTGGTAGAGCACATCCTTGGTAGGGATGAGGTCGTCGGTTCGAGTCCGATCGTCAGCTCAAAAGCATCACTTTCTTGAAGTGATGCTTTTTTTATTAAATGTCTTTTGGTTTATAAGATTCGATTGAAGGTTTGCAAACAAGCACTAAGTAAATAAGACTGCTATTTTAACTGCTGGTATTGTTTATTGGAAAATCGAAATTAAACGAATTACCTGCCTTGACTTTATTTATTTTGTTAAAAAGTACACTTTGTCTTTTGTAACAGCTCCACTTTTAAAATAGTTTGTCCTTAAATAGATTTCACCAAATTTAGGCAAAGTTACCTTCCTTCCAAGTAAATCAATATAATCGGTTCGAATAAGTTCATCCTCTAACTCGTTTATATTTAAGCCAGGAATATTTACCACTACAAGTATTTCTTCTACAAAAGAAATAAATCCATTGCTTACGGTTACTAATACTAAGTACTCCCCATTACTTTCGAAGGTGTAAATTAAGTTTTCCTGATTACTAAATGGGACTCCGTCTATACTCCAAAGGATACCAAAATTGGATAATTGGAGTAAGTCTACGTCAAATTCGTAAGAAGCACCTCCAATATTCTCGTGCGAAACAAGCATAAAAAAGAAAGTACAAGAACCATCGTCAAGGGTAGCTAGGTTATTAAAGTTTATAGCTGTTTCATCGGTACAACCTTCAATAATTAATGAGGCACAAGAGCCGTCATCAAAAGTTGCTTGTGGGTTGTAGTTTACATACAAAGTATCCATACAACCTCCAAGGTTTGGAATACAGGAGCCATCATCTACATTAGCCAATACATTGTAATTAAATGCGATTTGTTCCGTACAGCCATAAACTATAATACTTAGGCAAGAACCATCGTTGGTGTTAGCTGATGGGTTGTACTCTAAGTAGCTTGGATTTGTGCAGCCATAAACTACGGGCTCACAAGAACCGTCATCAGTGGTTGCTATTGCGCTGTAATTAAAAGCTTGCGGGTCCGTACAACCCAAATACTCACAAGAGTTATCGTCTAAATTTGCGAGTAAATTAAAGTTGTCTGCCAATGGATCTGTACAGCCACTAAAGGATACTGATGCACAGGAACCGTCATCTGTATTGGCCTGTGGATTGTATTCTAAATAGTTTTCATCTGTACAACCTTCAATTACTATAGTTAAACAGGTACCGTCGTCGTTATTGGCCTCAGGATTGTATTCTACGTAGTTAATATCTGTACAACCACCACTTGCAAAAACGCTGCAAGTGCCATTATCAAAATTAGCAGGTGGAAAGTATTCTACGTAATCAGGATCAGTACAGCCTTCTATAACTACAACTTGACAAGAACCATCTTCTACCGTTGCCAATGGATTGTATTCTAAATAGGCATCGTTGGTACATCCTTCAATAGTTAGGATACACGTACCGTCGTTTACATTGGCTAGTTCGTTATAATTTAGTGCAATTACCACAGTACAGCCAAAAATTGCATCGGTAAGGCAAGAGCTTGGGTCTGTATCTGTGTTAGCTAGAGGATTGTATTCTACATAATTTGGATTTGTACAACCAAGAGCTTCGTCTGTACAAGATCCATCGTCATCAGTAGCATTTGGGTTGTAATTAAAAGCAGTAGAATCCGTACATCCTAAAACTGGGTACTCGCAGCAGTCGGCACAGGGTGTGTTTGCAATTTCGCTAAAATTTAGCGCGGTATCATCCATACAACCTTCTTGGATAAGTGTAGCACAAGAGTTATCATCGAGCGTAGCTTCACTGTTGTATTCTAAATAAGCCGCATCGGTACATCCTTCTATTTCTTCTTGGGTATCTTCTATGCTAAAATTAGTTATAAGGGAGAATCCATTGTTTTGATAAAGCTCAGTAAAGCCTAAAGCTCCACCAATAGTATAAGTTGCCGTAAGTAAATAATCTACGCCCTGGATTTGCAAGTAAAAGGAGAAGGACTCGTCAACATCAAAACCATCTTTATCTTCTGTTGTACCATCATCTCCAAAAGCGGCAAAAGAGATGGCTTCTCCTTCGGAATAGGAGTATTCGGAAAAACCTCCACATTGAAGCTCGTTGTTTGTATCATTATAAAACACCCCTATAAGTGTTCCCTCCTGTTCCACAGGAGTTCCATTTAGTGTGATTTCTTCCGCTAATTGAATAAGTAGCGTATGGTTGGCGTCTGTATTTATGTCGGTAAGACTCTCTGGCCAGGTAAGTACCTGAGCCGATGAAACAAGCGAAAACAATAGACAACAATGAAGTGCGAAATTTTTCATACAATAAAGATTTGAGCGAATATACTAATTAATCGTTTTGTACAAGAGCAAAGTTTATACCACATAAATAAACACTGTGTTATAACTTTAACTAAAAAAAGAGCCCATATAGGCTCTTTTTTTTGGTAATCGTTAAACTTTATTATCTCTTAATCCAAGGTATAGATTGCGTAAAGTCTCTAGAAGATACTTTAAGGATGTACATTCCCTTAGGAAGGTTACTTACCTGAATTTTCACATCTTCACCAATTTCATCTTTTTCAATACTTCTGGAAAGCACTTGAGCTCCTAGTGTATTTAAAATTTGGAATTCGATTTGAGCAGAGTTTGTTTTCAAATTAACATTCAACACATCTTGTACCGGATTTGGATACAAGCTTATTGAGTTGTTTGCCAAATCTTCTAAACCAATTTCTTGAACAGTAATTGAATCTGACGCCTCACAAATGCCATCAGAAACAGCTACTGTATAAACCCCATTTTCAGAAACCGAGAGGCTCGTAAAGTCATTCGTAATACTGGTATCGTTGAGTGTCCAAGCATACGATAGGTCTAAAACTGCAGGTGATACTGTTGTAGTTAAGGTAGGGTCTAAGAAAAGATCAATCATTTCAACCGAAATTATTAACTCAGTATAACAGCTACCATCATCCGTATTTGCAGTCTCATCATAGTTACAAGCAAGTTCATCTATACAAGCTTCTATAACGGCTATACATGAGCCGTTATCCGTATTAGCTAAGTCGTTGTAGTTAAATGCAGTTTCATCCATACAACCCTCTATTACAGCTATACAAGAACCATCATCCGAGTTTGCAAGAGCGTTGTAGTTAAAGGCGCTTACATCAGTACATCCAATTACAATTAAAGTAAGACATGAACCATTATCTTGGTTAGCTTCTGCATTGTATTCTAGGAAAAGGACATCCATACACCCTTCCAAAATTAGTGTTGTACAAGACCCATCGTTTTCTGTAGCTAAAGATGAGTATTCTAGATATAGGAGATCTGTACAACCAAGAACTTCGTCAAGATCGCATACACCATCTAAATCAGTATCTGATAAACAATTGCCTTCACAGTCGTAGTTTGGAAGTGCGTAAATACATGAGCTGTCGTCTTCTGTAGCTTCTGGATTGAAATTACATGCGATCTCTTGTACACAACCTTGAACTTCGTCTAAGTCGCAAACACCATCATTATCGGTGTCTGTTATACATTCCCCGTCACAATCGTAGTTTTCTAAGGCAAAGGTACAATCACCTGAGTCTGTTGCTAATTCGTTAAAATCACAAGCAGTTGCATCGGTACATCCTATAATTTCTTCTTCATCACAAACACCATCAGAATCAGTATCTGTTATGCAGACACCATTACAATCGTAATTTTCTTGGCTAAGAACACACGAACCATCGTCTTGGTTAGCTAGTTCGTCGAAGTTACAAGCAATTATATTTGTACAGCCTAAGTAAATACATGTATTGTTTTCCGTATTAGCGAGTTCGTTATAATTAGAAGCTGTTGAATCGATACATCCTTCTACTACAGCAATACAAGAGCCGTCGTCGGTATTTGCTAGTTCATTGTAATTAAATGCTGTTGCATCGATACATCCTTCTAAGACTGCAATACAAGAACCGTCGTCGGTATTTGCTAGTTCGTTGTAGTTATATGCTGTTTCAGCGATACATCCTTCTAAGACTGCAATACAAGATCCGTCGTCGGTATTTGCTAGTTCATTGTAATTAAATGCTGTTGCATCGATACATCCTTCTAAAACTGCAATACAAGAACCGTCGTCGGTATTTGCTAGTTCGTTGTAGTTATATGCTGTTTCAGCGATACATCCTTCTAAGACTGCAATACAAGAACCGTCGTCGGTATTTGCTCCTAAATTATAATTAAAGGCTGTTTCGTCTATACAACCTTCAACAACAGCTATACAAGAACCGTCGTTTATGTTTGCTAAAACACTGTAATTTAAGGCTAAAATATTTGTACATCCTTCTTGAACTGCGATACAAGAATCATCTCCTGTATTTGCAAGCTCGTTGTAATTAAATGCTGTTTCATCGGTACATCCTTCTATGATTGCAATACAAGAATTGTCTTCTGTATTTGCTAATTCGTTGTAGTTAAATGCTGTTTCATCTGTACATCCTTCTACTACAGCAATACAAGAGCCGTCGTCGGTATTTGCTAGTTCGTTGTAGTTATATGCAGTTGCATCTATACATCCTTCTACTACAGCAATACAAGAACCGTTATCGGTATTTGCTAGTTCGTTGTAGTTAAATGCTGTTGCATCGGTACATCCATCTACTACTGTTATACATG
>Ga0257120_1000502_pt1 | contig 28505 bp, 22 predicted proteins | sample SI106_10metaG_FD_190153 | JGI IMG/M metagenome (GOLD analysis project Ga0257120, IMG submission 190153) | Marine microbial communities from Saanich Inlet, British Columbia, Canada - SI106_10 | ecosystem: Environmental > Aquatic > Marine > Inlet | place: Canada: British Columbia | collected... | reverse complement strand
TTAATCTATTACTTCATTGTGGGTAGCGTTGTGGGTAATCATATGTAAATTATATTTTATTGATATATAACAATTACTTAAAGCCAGTAAGTGGCGGTGTTGTCAGTCTTACGAGATCGTGCATCAGATGTCATTAGGAAGCACCCAATGGGATATCAAATTTGTCTAACAATATAAAAACTTGGGATTACTACTTCAATTCATCCGGCAATAATGCTTTTGGAACATTTTGGTAGCTTATTGGTCGAAGCCAGCGAACAATTGCCAATGTTCCAACTGAAGTTGCACGCACATCAGTACTTGCTGGATATGGGCCACCGTGCATCATTGATGGACAAACTTCGACGCCAGTTGGAAAGCCATTGCACAAGACACGTCCAGCCTTTTCTTCCAATATAGGCAACAAATTCCTTGCTAAATTATGATCTAAATCATCCAAATGCAATGTTGCAGTTAACTGACCTTCTAAACATTCTGCAACTGATTGCATTTCATTTACATCATTACAAATAACTATGATCCCTACAGCACCAAAAACTTCATGTTGCAGTGTCAAATTTTCCATCCATTGCTGAGCAGACACTTTAAATAAAGTAGGCAAGGATGACCGCCTTGATATAGCTGCCCCACAATTACTTATCTTTTCCATCAAATCTGCAAATAAGCGAACACCGTCTTCGTATGCTTTATGAATTCCATCCGTCAACATTTTCTGTTCTTCAGTATTTTTTAAAGCAGCTACGCAGGAGGCCTCCATGCGCTCTGCAGCAGTTCCTTTAACAATTACAGTTACACCTGGGTTAGTACAAAACTGCCCTGCCCCCATAGTTAAAGAACCAGCCCATCCCTCGCCCAAAACTTCAGCACGGCTTTCGGCCGCAGATGGTAAAATGAACATTGGGTTTATGGATCCAAGCTCGCCATAAAATGGAATTGGTGTTGGCCGTTGGTGACAAAGGTCATATAATGCTCTCCCTCCTCCCAAAGATCCAGTAAATCCAACTGCAGTAATTTCAGAATGTTTTACTAAAGCAGCACCTACTTCACGCCCTGAACCTTGAACCATTTGAAAAGTTGCCCTTGGCATTTTGCATATTTCAATTGCTGACATAATTGCTTGTGCTACTAATTCAGCAGTTCCAGCATGTGCGCTATGACCTTTAACTATAACAGGACACCCAGCAGCCAATGCAGAAGCTGTATCACCACCTGCAGTCGAAAATGCCAATGGGAAGTTAGATGCCCCAAAAACCACAACTGGCCCGATTGCTTTATGTGTTAGTTGTAAATCTGGGCGTGGGATAGGTGCACGATCAGGCAAAGCTTTATCTTTTCGAATGTCTAAGTATGTTACGTCTTCTATTAAATCAGCAAACATTTTCAGCTGGCCCGTTGTTCGACCACGTTCACCTTCTAAACGCCCTTCAGGTAAGCCTGTTTCCTTGCTTCCAATCTCAGTAATCTCTTCGCCAAGTTTGTCCATTTCGTTCGCAATCGTGCGTAGAAAATTTGATCGTTCAAAACGTGATTTTTTTGAATAGGATCTAAATGCTTTCCTTGCAGCAACAGCAGCTTGATCCACATCAGTCGCAGACGCTTGTGCAAATTCAAAACCATCCAAATCATCAGAACTTGAATTATTACTTGAGCCGACCCAAGCGCCGTCGATTAGATTTTTTCCGTGTAGCATTTATTTTCCCCAGTTAAGGACCAGTGGGTCCAATGGTGTAATTAGTTCAATTAACATTTCATGTATTGGTTGTGGTAAAGGTGGTATTGGATGTCGGCAGAAGGCTGATTTAATAACCCCTCCAGCAACCATTGCCACTTTGGCAGAACGCCAACCGCATTGCCGGTTTTCATGATTTATTGCTGGTAATATTCTACTATAAGCAGAAAAAGCTCCTGCCCTGTCACCAGAATGGAACAAGTCAATTACCGGTTTAATTTGATCAGGGATCATTGCACTAGTCATTGCACCAGTTGCGCCAGCATCAAGGTCAGCTAAGAGTGTAATTGCTTCTTCACCATCAAATGGACCTTCAATTGTATCACCACCAGCAGCAATCAAGGCTCGCAATTTATCAGCTGCACGAGGGCATTCAATCTTAAACAATTTCAGCATCTCGATTTCCTTGGCCATTTTAACTAACAATGGCACGGGTAAATCTACACCCGATAATGGCGCATCTTGAACCATAATTGGAATGCCAACTTTGCCCACAGCAGCAAACTGCTCATAAGTATCATGTGCAGAGCCTTTGAGCAAAGCCCCATGATAAGGTGGCATCATCATTACAATGTCTGCACCTAAATCCTTTGCCATTTGGGCGCGTTCAACTGCAATTTGCGTGGCATAATGACTAATTGTAACAATCACTGGTTTGCGTCCTGCTACATGCTCCAAACACAGCCGCATCAGCTTTTCACGTTCGTAATCCGAAATCAAGAATTGTTCTGAAAAGTTGGCTAAAATACAAATTCCATCAACACCACAGTCAATTGTAAAATCTAAAACTCGCAACATTCCTTCGTAATCTACTGATCCATTATTTAAAAATGGTGTAGGGACAACTGGCCAAATTCCTTTGAATTGTTTATTCATTTTTATTCCTCAATATCGAAATTATTTAAATGCTTGTCAGATATTGAAATGCCCAATCCAGGCTTATTGTCGTCTAGCTGCAAAAAACCATCAACTGCTGCTGGATCACCATCAAAAATATAATAAAACAGCTCGTTGCCAACCTCTATATCATGAACTGGGAAATATTCAGCAATTGGGCAATTTACATTTGCCATAGTCAAATGGTAGTTATGCATTTGTCCTGCATGAGGAATTACAGGTATCTGATAAGCTTCTGCGATGGCATTAATTTTTTGTGCCGCTGTAATTCCTCCTACGCGGTTTGTATCATATTGCAAAACACTAACAGCTTTTTTCTCCATTAATTGTTGGCAACCCATAACAGAAAATTCATGTTCTCCACCAGATATCGGTATAGATCCCATTGCGTTCAGTTCTGCATAGCCGTTTATATCATCTGCAATAACCGGCTCTTCCAACCAACGTGGTTCGTATTTTTCTAATTTAGGCAACATGCGTTTGGCATAATCTAAATTCCACCCCATGTAGCATTCCAACATTAAATCTACATCATAGCCCAACACTTCACGCATTGCTTCTACACGTTTTAAGTTTTCACGCATACCTTTCATGCCATCTTTTGGTCCATATCCAAAACGGGTCTTAAAACCTTGATAACCATTATTTTTGGCCTCTTCAGCTTCTGTCTGCATTTGTTCAATTGGCCCTGCATATAACTTTGAATAATACACGGGGATTTTTTCCTTAGTACGTCCACCAAGTAACTTAAAAACAGGTTTATTCGTCAGCTTACCCATCAAATCCCAGATAGCTAAATCAATCGCAGACATAGCGGTCATACCAATTCCTTTACGGCCCCAAGCATGGCTTCGACGGTACATTTTGTCCCAAATATATGCATAATCGAATGGGTCCTCACCAATCACCATTGGTGCATACCAATCATCTATTGCTTTTTTGACCACTGTTGGAGCAAGAGCCGCATTGCCAATTCCGATAGTTCCGTCATCTGTTTCAACCTCACATGTTAACCATTGATGAAATCTGAACGATGCCATTGCATCACCTTTATCCCACAACGCATCTCCAGCGTTTGTACAAAAATTTCCAGCAGGCGGGACTGTTGGACCCTTCCAATTCCATACACGGGTTCGAATTGACTTAATTTTTGTCATAAAAATCCTCCTTTAAAACGCTTTTGATTTTGCATGATTAGTATTTGCCATACGCACCAACAGATCAAACGCCTGTTTTGTTGCTCCAACATTTGCTTTATTTTGGCCTGCTATATCAAAAGCAGTTCCATGTGCGGGTGTAGCAATAGGGATTGGCAGACCTCCAGCAACTGTGACACCCCGTTCAAAACCCATTAGTTTAATAGCAATTTGGCCCTGATCATGGTACATTGTAACAACTGCATCAACCTCGCCACGTTGTGCCTTTAAAAATACTGTGTCAGATGGCCACGGTCCTGAAACGTTCATTTGTAGTTCTTGAAAAGACTTAATTGCAGGTTCTAAAATATCAATTTCTTCACGTCCAAATTTTCCATTATCTCCAGCATGAGGATTTAGCGCCGCAACTGCAATCCGTGGCCGCATATTACCTGCACGAAGCAAAGTATCATTAGCCAAATTAACAGCTCGCTTGACAGCATCTTGATTAATCTTTTTCGCTACATCTTTAATACCAATATGGCTAGTAACACGTGTAGTCATTAATTCATCCAGAACATTTATTTCTGAATGATATCCTTTGAACCCAAGATATCGGGCCATATATTTATGTTCATCTTCAGCATTTAATCCTGCAATAGTCATAGAGGATTTATTAAATGGCGCAAATAAGACCCCATCAACCAATCCCAACTGTGCAAGGTCAAGCGCTTTGTCCAAACAACGTAATGACGTTGTTCCTCCTTCAACGGTGACTTCAGAAATCTTTACATCATTTGGAAAAATTGTATCCATTTCCAAATGTGATAGTCCTTCTTGAGAAATAATATCCGCTTCTGTTAAAGTGCTTAAAGAAACTTCTAAACCTGCTTGTTGCCCCCCACGCTCAAAAAGATGGCTGTCACCAATAAGTAAAATATTAGCAGCATTTAAAACGCCATCTACTTCTAATAATTTAGCAATTAGTTCAGGTCCAATACCAGCAGGGTCGCCAGGAACTATAGCAATGCGAGGTTGTGTCATTGTTTTTATTTCCAATAATTTAAGTTTGAAGGTTTTTTAATCATTTTATAAAGCCTTTATACTAGCAATATTAGTATATGTGCTTTGCAAATGTTTTCGCATGGCTAAACCCGTAGAAACTACATCTCGGTCGATAATAGCTGTTGTAATTTGTGCATGTTGTTTTAGCGTATTATCTCGCCGATCCACTTGTTGAGATGACAAAAACCTAGCACGCCAAAGGCGCGCATTATATTGACGATGTGTTTCTATTAATGGTTCATTTCTACTTGCTTCAACTATCGCAGCATGAAAAGCCATGTCTAATTTAAAAAAAGCCAATGAATCCAAAATATTTTCTCTGGATTCTAATTGAGTTGCTAATCTCTGAATTTTAGAAATTTCAGCATCTGTTGCAGCGACACAAGCTAGTTCACCAGCAAGACCCTCTAAAGTACCAAGAACTGCTATATTTTGTGATAGTTCTTCAAGGGATGGATCAGCAATATGCGGCCTTCGTGTCGCTGAATATTCGACCAATCCTTCATTCTCTAAAAGTCTAAGAGCCTCACGAAGCGGCGTACGAGATATTCCCAAAGCCTCAGCTAAATCACGTTCTGGTACTGCCGTTCCTGGCTCTAATTTTCCTAAAAGAATAAACTCTCTTAAAGTTTCAGCAGCTTCTTCTGATAATGTTTGACGCGGCTTAACCGCTCCTTCATTTTTTAACGTATCTAACCAATTGATTGCCATTATGTACCCTCAACTTTACTGTATTTAAAACAAGAAATTCCGTTTATGTCATTTGAAATTAATTTGAACATTGAATATCTCTAGCATTAATAAAAAATTTACATGTTCGGGAAATAGATTTCTCACTCAATTCAAACACACAAACATATAATGAATTAATTATTTTCATCATTAATTATTACCTTTTTGTAAACCAGAACGAGATTTCATTATATATTTCCAAACTTGTGGACCAAACAATGCCATGACAGTAAGAATGAAAAAGAAAAGTGTAAGCGGCCTAGTAAGCATCAGCCACCATTTTTCATCTAGCATAACCATTGACTGACCTAAGCGTGTTTCAAGCATACCTCCCAAAATTAGACCAATAGCCATAGGCACCACAGAAAACCCATGGCGACGCATATAAAATCCTAATATTCCTGAGCCTACAGCTATCCAAACATCCATCATTGATTGTTCTAGGGCATAAGCACCCACGATTGAAAAAATAAAGACCACAGGCCATAGTATCTGAATTGGTACGAATGTTATACGTGCAAATAACTTAGCTCCCCACAGTCCTAAAAAGAAGAAAAGTATATTTACCAATAACATTGACCAGAAGATCGCATAAGCAAAGTCCGCTTGAACTGTAAACATTGTTGGCCCTGGTCGCAGTCCATGCACCATAAGGCCTGCCAGAATAACTGCAGCAGTTGGACTTCCAGGAATCCCTAAAGCTAGAGTTGGAACCATTGCTCCACCAGTTGCTGAATTATTCGCTGCTTCTGACCCAGCAATTCCTTCAATTGAACCATTTCCAAATTCTTCAGGTGTTTTGGACCATCTTTTTGCCTCATTATAACCAATCATAGAAGCCACAGTTGCACCCTCTGCAGGTAAGATGCCAATAAATGTACCTATACCTGAAGATCTCAAAATAGTTTTCCAAACTTTCCGGTAGTCGCTCATACTTGGCAAACGAATAGATTTCATCACAACTTGTTTACGCTTAACATTCAGATTATCAGCTTGAACTAAAAGTTCACTAATACCAAAGACACCAATCATTACTGGCACAAAAGGTATACCTTCGCTTAATTCATTGAAATCAAATGTAAATCTCTCAACAGATGTCAGAAGATCAATGCCCACAGTTGCCAAGAGAATACCAAATGCACCTGATAAAATGTTTTTAACAGGTGAACCATCACCGATAGTAGCCAACATGGAAAGACCAAAAACAGTTAAAGCAAAATACTCAGGTGGAGCAAAATTATATGCTGCCCGAGCAAGCAAAGGAGCCGCAGCCATCAAACAAACAACAGAGATAATTCCTCCAATTGTTGAAGAAACAGCTGCCATACCTAATGCGCGTCCCGCTTCACCTCTTTGCGCTAATGGATATCCATCTAAACATGTAGTAGCACTTGCAGATGTGCCAGGGGTGTTAATAAGAATTGCTGTTATTGCACCAGCGAAAGTTGCTGCACAATAAATAGTAGTTAAAATTGCAATAGCCGGGATTGGTTCCATTGTGATAGTGAAAGGCAACAACAAAGCAACACCAGTAGTAGCGTTTAGTCCAGGTAAAGCACCTACAAGAACTCCACCAAGTGTAGCAGCGAATAATAACATTAATAAATATGGATCTGCTAATGCAAATAATCCGTTTAAAAGTGCATCCATTTTATTTACCCATACCATAAATTAGTTAAAAGCCCGCGTGGGAATCGCACTTCAAAAACACTATCAAAGAAAAAGAAAACAGCAAAAGGAACAAAAAGTCCGACAAAAATTATAGCCCAAGCTCGTCGTTCACCCCATAGAATAGATAAGATTGTAGCGAAAAGTCCTAGACCCAAAAAAAAGTCAACATCAGCAATTATTAAAAATCCAATGAGTAACCCTATTGATAAATGAACCACTCTCGTCATTCGTTTAGGAGCTTTATGATTATCACGGAACAATAACCATATTGATAACATAACAATCAAACCAATTATCAATTGTGGAAAATCTGACGGCTGCATACCACGTTTCAAAATTGGTGGGACGCGATCAAACTGTGTAGTTAAAAAGTATGCCAAAACACAAAATAAAATTATTCCAAGAGGTATCAAGTAGCGAAAAGCATTCTGATTTGAAGTAACCTTTGAAACATTGGTAAATAATCGCATTTTAAAGTCCCATGTTATTTTTTGTTTGGCGTGACAATCAGATAACTGTCACGCCTAAAGCTTAATTTATTCAATGAAGCCGAGCTCTTTTAGAGCTGATTCCATATCTACTACCATTGTAGAGATTTGATTACCCCATTCATCTGAACCTACTACAGATGTACTATCCAACCCAACAGACTCCAAGAAGCCTTGATAAATACTGTGATTCATAGATTTTAATAAAGCTGCTTCGATCTTTTCAGCAATCGCATCAGGAGTATCTTTGTGAACTGCAAACCCGCGAACTGTTGAGAAACTAACATCGATTCCCATTTCTTTAGCAGTTGAGACGTTTGGTAATCCTGCCATTCGCTCATTTGCTAGGACAACTATTGGGCAAATATCGCCTGCAGCAATCTGCGATCCAGCTTCAGCCAAATTTAGAACTGCAGCATCAACTGCCCCTGCAACCAACTGCGTTGCAAGTTCGCCACCACCATCAAATGGAACAATTTTTGGCGTTTTCATATCGCCTTTTTTTGTAAACATAAATGCGGACACATCGTCAATGTTACCAAGATGGGTTGTGCCATAAAGGATAGCAGATTCTTTTTGTGCTGCTACAAAAGCATTGGCATCAGCATAAGCTCCACATCGCACCATAAGAATTTGTGGATCATCAGTTCCTCTTGCAATTGGACGTATATCATCAAGCACCATCTTAGTTTTACCTTTTGCAACAGTAGCAGCATGACCAATAGTAAAAGTTAGAATTGAGTAACCATCTGCTGGTAAGGTTAAATAGTGATCCATGGCAACAGCACCACCACCACCTTTTTTATTCACAATAACCATATCTGTTTTTAACTCACGTCGTGCACGCAACATCATCATACGAGTGGTGACATCAGTTCCACCGCCATTACCAGCATGAGTAACGACTTCAATAGTCTTAGATGGATATTCATCTGCAGCAGCCATAGTTCCAGTCATAGCCATTATCGCAACAGAAAAAGTCTTTAGAAACTTATTCATTAGTTTTCTCCCTATAAATTTTTTCAATTCTTGCTTTTTTGAATGCATAGAATCGTAGTAATGATAACGTATCAGGTATTTGGTGTTTGGTATACCATTTATTTAAAAAGGTTATCATATAAAATGATTTAATGGGTCGACTTAGCTTCTTGCTCTCCAAAACCCACCCTCGCCAAATGAGCGTCTGAGTAAAGGCTATAGAATCGGTGATATCAAGGCCACAGCCCATGCATCACACAAAACGCACGCCTGTATCTCACTGAAACAACGCGGTTATTCACGCAATTATGGGCTAGTTTGCAATCTGGGGAAGCAGATGGCGGTGTCGACTGACTAAGTAGATCAAGCATCAGGTTTTGCAAATGGGCTAGCAATAAAATTTGGAGCGCTAATGGGACGTTAAGTTTGTTTAACAATACCTTATGTGTTGTCATTCATAAAAATTAGATACCAACCAATGGGACGTCAAGTTTGTCTGACAATGCCCAAAATAGTCTTAAAAAATTAATCTAAAAAAATTTATAAATTAATAAAGTACCCTTTTGTAAAGTCAGAGCGACACCCAAGCAGAGTTCCTAGACGATGACTTGACACAAGCATTGATAAAGCGAATGCCCTCCATACCATCCATTACATCTTGACAGTACACGTCCTTTGGTACCGGTTGACAGGCTTGCGCAGCACGAATTGAACGTGCTGCTTCAGAGTAAATGTTAGCAAAACCTTCGAGGTAACCCTCTGGATGCCCCGCAGGTATTCGGTTTAGTGCATTCGCAGTCAAGCTAGTTCCAGCCCCTCCACGGGTCAAAAGTCGTTTTGGCTCACCAAAAGATGTATACCAAAGGTGGTTAGGATTTTCTTGCTGCCATTCGATTCCACCTCTTTCACCGTAGACGCGTAATCGTAAACCATTTTCGTTGCCCGGCGCGACTTGGCTACACCACAGCATACCTTTCGCACCACCTTCGAAACGCATCATCACATTTGCATTGTCATCAACACGACGCCCAGGAACGAAAGCGTCAAGGTCAGCTGAGAGATGGCTTAGCGACAGGCCAGTCACAAACTTGGAGAGGTTGTAGGCATGAGTACCAATATCACCTATTGAGCCACCCACTCCAGAGCGCATTGGGTCAGTTCTCCAATTGGCCTGCTTATTGTTAACTTGCTCAGTTAGCCACTCCTGAACATATTCCACTTGTACGAGCCGCAACTTACCTAATGCTCCAGATTCAACCAATTCGCGCGCTTGTCGCACCATCGGATAGCCAGTGTAGTTGTGGGTCAATATGAAAAGTGAATCTGATTTATTAACTGCAGCAACCATTTTCTTTGCTTCTGATAAAGTTGCAGTCAGCGGCTTGTCACAAATAACGTGAATCCCTCGCTTAAGAAACTCACGGGCCACTGGGTAGTGCATGTGGTTGGGCGTAACAATGACAACCGCCTCTATTCCTTCAGCCAGCCGCGCTTCGCACTTAGCCATATCCTGGAAAGTACCATAGTTTCGATCCTTTGAAAGGCCTAACGCTTTGCCAGACGCAATAGACTTTTCAATTGTCGAAGAAAGCGCACCAGAAATAAGCTCAAACTCGCCATCAATTCGAGCAGCTATACGATGTACTCTACCAATAAAGGCATCATTTCCACCACCTACCATACCCAGCCTAATAGGTTTTTGCATTTATTTATCCTCCAAACCTAATATCCGTTTGTTCGCAGCAACATTTGTTTCTGCATTAGCAAAGTCATCAAATGCGTGTGGCGTGATAGAAATAATATGGTCTTTCACAAAACTTGCCCCTTCCCGCGCACCATCTTCAGGGTGTTTGATAGCGCATTCCCATTCCACAACTGCCCAGCCATCAAAATCTATTGTTGCCATTTTAGAGAAGATAGCACCAAAATCTACCTGTCCATCACCCAATGAGCGGAAGCGACCAGCGCGGTTAACCCAGTTCTGATAACCACCATAAACGCCCTGTCGACCAGTAGGGTTAAATTCGGCATCTTTAACATGGAACATTTTAATGCGATCAGCGTAAATATCGATATGGTCTAAATAATCCATGCACTGCAGCACAAAATGAGAAGGATCATAAAGCATATTACAACGTTTATGTCCGTCAAGTCGTTCAAGGAACATCTCAAAACTATTCCCGTCGTGTAAGTCTTCACCCGGATGAATCTCATAGCAAACATCAACTCCATTCTCATCAGCATAATCTAATATCGGCTTCCAGCGCTTGGCCAGCTCGTCAAAGGCAGTTTCAATAAGCCCAGCTGGGCGTTGTGGCCATGGATAGATATAAGGCCATGCAAGCGCTCCAGAAAATGTGGCGTGTTCCGTGATGCCAAGATGTTTAGAAGCAGTGATGGCTTTTTTCACTTGATCAACAGCCCACTTCTGCCTTGCCTTGGGGTTACCACGTACAGCCTCAGCGGCAAAACCATCGAAGATTTCGTCATAAGCTGGATGAACGGCTACAAGTTGGCCCTGTAAATGTGAAGATAATTCAGTTACTTCAATACCATTTCTAGAGGCCACACCTCTAAACTCATCACAATAGTCTTTGCTCTTAGCGGCAATTTCCAAATTAAAAATATTTCCAGCCCAACTAGGCACTTGAACACCAATATACCCACACTCAGCTGCCCATTTTGTAATACTGTCCCACGAATTAAACGGTGCAATATCGCTTACAAATTGTCCTAAAAAAAGAGCAGGGCCTTTAATAGATTTCATAATGTTCTCCAGATAAAATTTATGAATGGCTCATCTTTTTTGACTAAGTGCTACTGCAAGTATGATTATTCCACCACGTGCAATAAGTTGTTGGCTATATTCTAAGCCCATAAGAATTAAGCCGTTGTTAATCATTCCAATCATCATTGCACCTACGACTGTACCTATCACAGTGCCCTTACCACCAAAAAGACTGGTGCCTCCTAAAACCGCGGCTGCTATTACCGAAAGTTCATCACCTTCACCCAATTGAAAGCGTCCTGATTGTAAACGTCCAGCATACAACATCCCAGCAAGTGCAGCTGCGGTTGATGACAAAACGAGAACGCGAAACTTGATCCGTGCAGTATCGATTCCTGAATATCGTGCGGCAGTTTCTCCACCACCCGTAGCTAAAACACGGCGACCAAATCCTGTACGGCGAAGAGCAAAATGCCCAATAGCACCAAGAATTAAAACCCAAAACAATAGGACGGGTATCCGTCCAATTGAACCCCCACCAAAAATCCAAGCATATGATTGGTTAAGAATTGGCACAGCTGCGGTATCAGATATCCACATGGCAGCACCCTTAGCAATACCCATCATTGCCAGTGTAGTCAGAAATGATGGAATTCCCACACGCGTAGTAAGCCAACCGTTAAACATGCCAACAACCAATCCAGTTGCAAGTCCAGCAAATACTCCAGCAATTGGACCTGCAATAGCGATGGCCATGGCCACAGTAACTGTTGCTAAACCTGCAACAGAACCAACCGAAAGATCAATCTCTCCAGCAGACAAAACAAATGTCATTGCGATGGCCATTACCGCTATCATTGCAGTTTGTCGGATGATGTTCAGAAGATTGTTAGGATTTAAAAATCCCTTATCAGAAAGTGTGACCGCAAAAATCAAGAATAATACTATAAAGCCAATGTAAATAATATTTTGACGCCAATCGCCAATTAACACCCTAAACAAGTGTGATTTGCTAGTTCTAGATTCAGCCATTAGTAGACTCCAGTCTTGTTTGTGCCTTTACGGCTAATTGTATTTCTGTTTGTAGGTGTTTTTCAGCTGCTTGTAATTGGCGCCCAGGGTCGTCGTTAGGGTTGCTCGATTCATTATAGTATTCGCGCGGATTATCAGAAAAAATACGACCCCCTTCCATAACAACAATCCGATCACAAGCCGTCAGCAGCTCCGACAACTCTGATGATATCATGATAATCGCTTTACCCTCACGCGCAAGGTTCCTGATCAATGCTACAATTTCAGATTTTGAACCTATATCTATACCCGCAGTTGGCTCGTCCAATACAAGAATATCTGGCATTGTAGCTAGCCACTTTCCAATGACTACCTTTTGTTGGTTTCCACCAGACAACGTTACAACCGCATGATCGCGACTTGCTGTCTTTATAGACAGCCTTTTAATCTGTGCATCAACTATAGATTGTGACTTTTGTTTTATTTCAAAACCGTAGCGTGTTAATTGCTTAAGTGATGCCATGGTTACGTTTGATTGAACTGAGTGATCAGCAATAATACCCTGTGTTGATCGGGACTCCGGTACAAGTGCTACTTTTGCTGCATTGGCATCACCTGGTCGTCTGAAGTTAACAGACTTTCCTCTAATTTTTATTTTTCCAGACTGCGCAGGCGTAATTCCAGAAATAATTCGAGCCAAAGATGAACGTCCTGATCCTAGTAACCCCGCCAAACCAACGATCTCACCCTCGTGAACCTTCAAGTCAACTTTCTGTGGGCGATATCGACCACATACATCCTGCAACTCTAAAAGCAAATCTCCCTTTGATGCTTTACTAAATGTAACATCAGCTAGTCCGTTTGAACGCTTACCTACGATATGTTCAATCATTTTATCTATCGGCAGCTTGGATATTGGCGCACTAATTACATGTTTACCATCGCGCAGAATTGTTGCACGATCAGCAATCTGGATAATTTCATCCATACGATGACTAACATAAATGATGGCTGTTCCCTTTTCTTTTAGCTTTCGCAAAAATACAAAAAGACGCTCAACGTCTGACACAGCTAAAGCAGTCGATGGCTCGTCAAGCACCAAAACCTTTGCGTTTTGACTAATTGCCTTTGCTATCTCAGTTAACTGTTTCTGACCTGCGCCCAGGTCACCAACCATAGCATTTGGGTCTACATCGACCTGAAGTGTGTCAAACAGCGCCTTAGCTTGGCGTACTGCTTCTTTATCATTTATAAGATTTAACTTGGAGACAGCTTCACGCGTAAGAAAAATATTCTGAGCAACAGAAAGGGTTGGGATTAGACTCATTTCTTGAAAGTTCATCGCAACACCTGCATCGCGGGCCTCTTTTGGATGGCTTTCTGTAAGGTATTGATCGCCTACCTGAATAGTCCCAGTTTCAGGCTTATGAATTCCATTAAGTACTTTCAAGATAGTTGATTTTCCAGCTCCATTGCCACCCAAAAGAGCGTGCACTTCACCAACAAAAACTTCAAAATCCACATTATCAAGCGCTTTGACACCCCCAAAACTTTTGGAGATGCCTCTCATTTGTACAGCAACAAAAGGTTTTGTCATTAAACCTCAACCCAATTCCCAGTTTGCCCAGACTTGATCAACGCATCAGCCACTAATTCAGTTTGCAAAGCTTCAGCAAAATCAGGCGTCGGTGTTTCACCGTTAACGATGGCCGCAAAGAAATCGCGGCATTCAACAATCTTAGTTTCAGAGTACCCAATACCAAGGCCAGGTATTGGCCAAAGCCCATCACCATAAGGATGGGCTGGACCAGTATAAATCGTCCGAAATCCACGCGCGTCACCTGGATCACTTGCAAACATTACTTGCAATTCATCCCGCCTCTCGTAGTTAAAATGAATAGAACCTTCTTCACCATGAATTTCTAAGGTAAGAAAATTATTGCGCCCGTAAGCATTGCGTGTTGCTTCAAGTGTACCAACTGCGCCAGTTTCAAATCTAATAAGTGATAAAACTTCATCATCCACATCAACAATACCTAAAGGAGCATCTGTTTTTTTGTCAGAAGCACCAAGCTTGTCTACGCCCCCTGCTTGGATTGGTCGTTCTTTTATGTAAGTTTTTGTTATTGCGTTTACCTCAGTAATGTTTCCCACGAGATAGTGTGCCATATCGACAACGTGAGTTCCAATATCACCTATCGCACCTGAACCAGCAATATTTTTTTGAAAACGCCAAGATAGTGGGCCATTAGGGTCAGCAGACCAGTCCTGTAGGTAAGTACCCCGAAAGTTAAGAATCTTACCAATCCGCCCTTCGTCAATGAAGCGTTTTGCTAAAGCAACTGCAGGAGTGCGCCGATAATTAAACGCAACCATATTAGTCACGCCTGCCTCTTTGACTGCTTTAGTCATAGCTCGAGCCTCTTCAACGGTTCGCGCTAGTGGTTTTTCGCAAATAATGTGTTTACCAGCCTTTGCTGCAGCAATTGCAATTTCAGCATGAACATTATTTGGCGTGCAAATATCAACAACATCAATATCGTCTCGAGCGATTGTATCCTTCCAATTACTTGAAGCCTCTTCAAATCCAAAACGCTGTCGCGCTTCTTCTGCAAGAACATCATTGACATCTACAACAACTTTTCGATGAGGAATCGCCGGAGCTGGCCAAAAAAACATAGGCATTGCAGCATATGCCATGGCATGTGCTTTGCCCATAAACCCACCCCCAATCATAGCAACATTTAAGGATTTTATCATAAATTTTCTCTTCTATATAAATTAAAGTAAAAAACATAAGGGCGGAAAAGCTCTTAGCCCAACCGCCCAAACCGGTTAATTATTTTATGCTATTTTTTATATTGTCAGTGGCCTCTGCACTATAGACAGTCATCCAGGCTTCAAGCAAGTTGCTTTGCTGAACTGGCAGGGCTGGGAGCGCCACAAAAGCTGGGGCATCTTTATCAAGAAGTCCATAACCAGCTAGTAGCGCTTCAGTTACACCCTGGTGATATGGACGTTGTGCACCAAGCCCGTAGACATGGCCACCCTGCGCCATACTAATCGCAACGTTTTCACCAAGATCAATTGTTGTAATAACTAGATCATCACGCCCAGAAGCCCGTGCAGCAGCAATCACACCCTCCGCAGGAACGTCCCAGACCGCCCAAATACCATTAATTCCAGGATTAGAAGTTAGCATTGCATTTGCAGCCCGATCAGCATCGCCAGAAAAGTCTGGACCACCTATGCCTTGTTCAGCAACAATTTTGATATTGGGGTAGTCAGTAGCAATTGTAGCTTTAAAACCATCATAGCGCTGACGTGTAACAAAGAAGTCTGCTGCATGAAAAACTAATCCAATCTGACCTTCTTCACTTAATGCTTGCGCCATTAAATGTGCGGCAGCTACACCATTACCATAATTGTCTGCTGATACTGATGCAATATAATCTTTTCCAGCAACAAAGTTTGCGGGAACATTGTCCATAAACACAAGTTTTACACCAGCCTCAGACGCTGCACGAAAAGCAGCAGCAGTAGCAACTGGGTCTGTCGGAATAGACACAATGATATCAGGTGAACGAGCCATGATGGTTTCAATGTCAGCAACCTGCTTTTCTGGCTTAAAGCCTGCATCTGTTACTGCAATAACTTCAATGCCCATAACTGCAAACTGGGTTTTAAGACCATTAATCTGGGCTTGACTCCAATCATTACCGCCATAATGCATCACAATTGCAGCAGTGGCTTTCATCGCCTTAATTTTAGCAATCTCATCATCATTTAGAAAAATAGATGACGCTGCTGCGGGAGCTTCTCCATTAGGGCCTTTTGATAGAACAGTTTCCTGCAATGCCAGTAGGGCGGCAGCGGGATTCGCATTAGCTTGTAAAGCCGAAAGCCCTAATGCAATAACCATTGCAGAGCTCATTAACATTTTTTTATTTATCATAATTTTCTCCATTTTTTCGGATAAATCCGAGTTTGTTAAATTGTATTATTGTGCCTGTTTTAGATAATTCATGCTCAAACGTGCCCCTTCCAGCGGATCTCCCCAAGCATCCAGCTCTGTACAAATCCAGCCTTCAAATTTGATTTCTTTAATAACCTTCAGGATAGGAGCTGTATCTAGATCGCCTCTATCAAGTGGAACAAAGGCAAATGGGTCCCGTTGAAGTCCTTTTAGATGAATATAAGTTATTCGATCTGCATGCTCTTGGATCATCTGCGCAGGATTTCCACCTGCTGCAGCTAAATGCGCCGTATCTGGACAAAATCTAATGCTAGTCAGATCAAAGATCCGGCGAACTTCTTCTGGGCCTTCAACAATTGTTGAAAGGTGCGGATGATAATGTGCTTGAAGGTCACGCTCTTCAGCTAGATCATTAACCCTATCTAGGGCAGCTCCAAGTTTGTGATAGTCAGATTCACGGGTACCATCATATCGTTTGGCCCCTCCTCCAACAACAAAGTGTGGTGCACCTAGTTCTGCGGCTCTGTCAGCTGAACGAGTAATTCGATCCAACTCATCAGGTAGAATATCATCAAAGATAAAGTTTGCACCGGAATAAGCTGCTACAAGTTCTAGACCTGTTCGTTGAAGGAGTGCTCGAAAGTCAGTTACTTTATAGTCAAGTAAATTTCCATCAAAAAGCTCAACTCCAGAATAACCTGCTTCGGCAATTTCAGTTAGGGCCTTATCCATGTCGCCGAAGGTTCTATAAGCTAATTGTGAGATTGAAGTAACACCCACGGCATCTCCACCCAAGGCGCCCCAACAGTTTGCATGATAAGCTAATTTACAATTGTCCATAATTTCCCTTTTTTCCAAATCACAACAAAAACATGCCGCTGTTTTATAAAACTTATTCAAATATAAAGTTATAAAAATGATTATGTCAACATTTAATAAGCAAAAGTATCTAAACTTTTGTTTTTTATCAGCATAAGTTAAGTATTGACCACTAAAATCAGGTCGCTTAAGTCTTAAATAAGTACAATTAGCGAGATTTAGCAGACCATGAGCCAGAATCAGACCAACCAACAACGTCAAAGGGGACGACCAAAGCTGAATGAGACCGCCGCAACAAGTGTTGCAGAGCTTTTAGGTTTTGTTAGGAAGCATCAGGCACTCACTCGGCTAGAACTTGAAAAGATAAGTGGTTTTGGCAGAGCTGTTGTGGCAGATCGCTTGGCATTACTTTCCGAACTAGGCCTCGCTCACGAAAACGAAACTGGAATCTCAGGTGGTGGGCGTGTCCCACGAATGGTCAGTTTCTCGAAAAATCGTGCGGTTCTTGTTGTAGCATCAATTGATCAATCTTCTATATCAGTTGCACTTTCAGACCTTACTGGAAAACTGACTGCGCAGCATCATGAGCCAGGTGATCTTGGCTTAGATCCCAGTGATGGCGCTGATCGAATGATTACCTTAATTAGGCTAATGTTGTCGCGCCAAACAAAACTACCAGAACTTTGGGGCATTTCAATTTCAGTTCCTGGGCCAATTGGACCAAGTGAAAATGGATCCCCCCTCACTTCGACCCCAGATTTTTTACCAGGCTGGAATGAAAGCAAATTGGTCGAGCGCTTGATTGCTGAATTTTCGGTACCAATTTGGTTGATGCCAAGTGTTAATACGATGACGGTTGGCGAACTACATGGTGGGACAAGCGAAAACAATGACTGCATGTTGTTTATTAAAACAGGCAAAAGGTTTACAGCAGGATTGGTTTATGAGGGCCGCCCATATAAAGGTGCAACTGGAGCTGTAGGACTTATTGGCCAATTACCAGCTACCCATGAGGGAATTTTAGGTACTTTGGACAGCCTTGCAGGTGCGGAGTTCATTGAACAGGCCGCTTTAAGGGAAGCGCGTAATGGTACAAGCGAGCAGTTGACAGATCTCCTCAACAGAGGTGGCGAACTTACCCTAAATGAGATTTGTCAGGCGGCTCAGCTTGGCGATACGGTTTGTGTTTCAATTATTACCGCAAGCGGAAAGTTAGTTGGTACGGCGCTAGCGACCTTACTAAATATGCTTAACCCTAAATGTGTTATATTAGCAGGAGCACTGGCACAAACAAACGATATATTTCTAGCGGCTGTTAGAGAAGCAGTTTATGGGGCATCCCATCCTTTAGTGACACGTGACCTTCAAATTTTGCAATCCCAATTAGGAAATACTGCAGGCCTTTTAGGTTCGGCGCATATATGTTTGAATGCACTATTTGAACCTAAGATGCTACGTGGATGGGTTATGATGGGAACACCTTTGATGCACCCAGATATCATCTCTATAATGCAACCAAAAATTGTTTCAGAGGGACTAGTCTGAAATGGGTATTATTGGATTAGGACCTCATGGCGAACGCGCAGCTCCTCCAGAAAGAGTAGTCTTGCTACCGAATGATATTGCAATGGCTCGGCGAAAAAAATTCAGGGTAGCTATTATCATGCATACTCTTGAAAGCGATTGGTCTAAGCAACTTGTGACGGGTATCATTGGAACACTTGGTGATGCTGGTGCAATTGTTGTCGAAGTGGTGGATTGCAGCTTTTCAGCTGAAGCGCAAATTCATGCGCTGAAGCGCATCCGACTTATGCAACTAGATTGTGTGATATCTCTCCCCATTACCAGTGAAGCAGTTGCCGACGCTCATCGTATGATCGCCGAGAGCGGCACACGTTTAGTGTTAGTTGACAATGTCCCCTCAGGCCTCCTGCCATCCAAAGATTATGCTAGCTTTGTATCTGCTGACAATTATGGACTAGGCATGATGGCAGCAGAAATGCTATCAGAACATATCCCCCAAAATGGGAGCATAGCGCTTCTTGGGTATGACAAAGAATTTTTCGCCACCAACGAACGTGAAATCTCTTTTTCTCGCTGGATTTCAACTAATCGTCCAGACATAACTACAAATATTTACCATTTCAATTCGATACGCACTGTCGGACAATTGGCAAAGGACCTATTAACAAAGCCATATTGCCCAAGCGGAATGTTTGTTGTCTGGGACACACCCTGCGTTGAAGTTTTAAAGGTTATGAGTCAGATTGATATTTACGTGCCTATAACAACAATTGACCTTGGCAGTGTGGTTGCATCGAGCCTTGCCCGGAATGGCCCCATAAAAGGGATTTCCGCTCAGAGACCATTTCAACAAGGGGAGTCAGTCGGCAAAACCACTGTTACTGATTTACTGGGGCGAAAATGCCCAGAGTGGATTGCGCTTCCTGGCCTTGCAGTCAGGCAATCAAATGTGGCTGAAAGTTACCAGGCTATTTGGCGTATGCCAGCTCCTCGTGCAATCCTTGATGGTCTTGCCCCTCGCAAGAACAGCTTGAATTCTGAAATCTAAGTACTGTGGGCACCCAATCAGATTATTACCCAAGTTGGGAAGAAGACTAGAAATAATCATTAATTATTTGAGTGTAGCGAATAGTTTTTACTGCACAAAATTTGGTGTTGTCAGGGTGTTGTCAGAAAAAGCCTAACATGTCTCAAAGTGCCATGATCACATAAACCTATGAAGCGCAGATTTGGAACCACTCCGTGAGAGCAGTTGCGCGTTTTTGCTTATAAGTCTGTCTGTTTTGAAGATGTCTTTCATGATTGAAGTGGTTGTTGATACCTTCTTAAAATCAGCAATCTATATTAATAGATAACTCATTCTACCTCAGCAACATGATAACAACACTGATCAGCAAGCGCATGTCTAAATGACGTTTATCCAGCTTAATCTATTACTTCATTGTGGGTAGCGTTGTGGGTAATCATATGTAAATTATATTTTATTGATATATAACAATTACTTAAAGCCAGTAAGTGGCGGACAGACAGGGATTCGAACCCTGGAGACGGTCACCCGCCTACACACTTTCCAGGCGTGCGCCTTCGACCACTCGGCCACCTGTCCGTATCGGGCGTTTACACCGCTCACCTTGGCTGAGCAAGTAAAAAACTCTAGGATTTTTTGCTTGATTTACTTTGGAACACCTTACCCAATTCAGCGGCATTTTTAATAGTGATATCACGCTGCCCAAATGGTATTTCAATTCCTTCTTGTGCAAATCTACGAAGGATCTCAAAGTTCATATCTGACCGAGTTGAAGTAATTGAATTCACATCACGCAAAATGCCTCGTATTTCAAAATCAATACTGTCTGGGCCAAATCCAAGTAAAAATACTGACGGTCCAGGTGATTTTAAAATATTTGCATTTGATGAAACAATATCCATTAGAATTTCTTTAACAAAAACTGGATCACTATCATAAGCTACACCTACAGGAACTTTAACACGTCCCCTCTTACTAAGATGTGTCATGTTCGTTACGGTGCCAGATATGAAATCAGCGTTTGGAATAATTACATTTGCTTGATCGAATGTATCAATAGTTGTCGCTCTAACAGCAATTTTACTTACATATCCGGAGTAAGCCCCTACTTGTATCCAATCACCAACTTTAATTGGCCGCTCAACTAATAGTATAATTCCTGAAAGGAAATTAGAAACTATAGCTTGCAGACCGAAACCAATACCCACAGAGAGCGCCCCTGCAACAATTGCTAAACTTGATAGATCTAATCCCATTGATGTAATCGCAATCAATGCTGCAAAGAAAATTCCTATGTAGCCAACACCGGTTACCAAAGCATTTTGTGCACCAGTATCAATTTTAGTATTTGGCAGAACAGAAAGTCTCAGTGCAGACTGCAATAGTCTTGTTAAAGTATAACCAATAGAGAAAATAATAATAAAAGTAATAAAGTCAGAGATTGATACACGGGTATCGCCTAACACAACGCCATCTTTTAAACTTAGCCAAACATCTTGAATATCTACTACTCGCGCGCCCCAAATGAGAGCTAATAAAGGTATCGCACAGCAAGCTAAAATAAATGCTAAAAAGACACGAAATAAACTACCCTTAGGTGTACTTTCCTGAACATCTTTATTTTGATTTTTTATGATTATTTCTGAAAACAAATAGGCAATCATTGTAAATACAACAAATAGAGCAAACAAAACTGCTAATGTTAAAATTGTTGCAAATACAAGTTTTGATCCAATGTTAGAATATCCAATAGCCGCAGAAATAGGGCCCGCTAGCCCTGTAGCCATAGTTAACATTAAAATAGAAGACGATAGCCTGTCAGAAATTGGGGTAATTTTCTTCTCTAAAATTAATCGTGCGCGGTACATCTTCACTCTTTGAGAAAAAGTGATCAATCCATAACTTCCAATTAAGAGTAATGGAAATTCCATAACAGCAATCGATGTCTCAGATAAATCTGCTAATTGTTTCAAGTCACCTATCAACCAATATAGCCCGAGAACTACGCCCATTAAAATTGTGACCGTATAAGCTCCAACTAATCTGTTACTTTCAATTCCAAGCAGTTCTCTTGTCAGTCCAGTTTCTTTAAAAAGGTTATGTGCCAGCCAATAAGACCCCACAACCGCAATACTCATTGCCATTATTGCTTGTGTTAAAGCCCCTCCACGATACCCAAAGATATCTAACATTTCTGTTGACCTTATTAAGAAACAAATTCCCAAAAGAGGCAGAATGAATACTAAGCATGAAAAAGCTAAATATGTAATTTTTTTCAATTTTGCATCATGCCTTTGATTAGCAACCGACATATTTTGCGAAACCCACTTTGTAGCAGGAAATATTAGAGCCAAGCCCAGAATAGCGAAGAAAATAATACCTGGTAAATTGTTTGATCTAATTACGTTTGAGCTTGGGTTATTTAGGGATTGAGAAACTTCTGAACTCACCTGTCCGAAATATTTCTTAATATCAGAAACCATAGGGCCCCAAGTATTTGGGCTTAAGGGCGACACTCCAAGCTTCAAAAAGACGGATGCTGATCTCTCTCTTATAGTCTTATCAATTTCAGATATTAAGCCATTAGCTCTTCGAAAAGCTTCTTCAGCTACAATTAAAGGCGCCCTCGCAACTGCAAGCTGTTTGGATAATGACAATCGCAATTCAGAAATATCTTTTGCCTCAGTTTCTGAATCTTCTGGAATTGGGCCTAATGCATCAATTTGATCAGATATTATTTTTGATCTACCAGTTCTTGAGCTTTGCGCTTCAAGAGCTTCTGAACGGGCTGATGATAAGGACGATCTAAGTTTTTCTAAAGCCTCATTTGATGTTTGGCCACCGTATACAGCCTTTTCTGCTCTGGCTGCTAATGCATTAAATGCATCAATATCAAAAATTGTTTGTGTTTGCGCACTCACCGGCGCACATAAAAACATCAATGCTAGAATTATATGTATAAATCTATTTTTTAGAAGCATGACTTTTCCTATTCAAAAACTGCAGGTATGTTTTGCGAACCATTTTTCAACCAATCTGGGATTGGCAGGCCTTTTGCCTCCAAAAAGGCGGGATTATACAATTTGGACTGATATCTATTTCCCACATCACACAATATCGTCACAATTGTTTTACCAGGACCCATGTCTTTTGCCATTCGAATAGCTCCAGCAATATTTATGCCAGTTGAGCTTCCCATACATAGTCCCTCTTCTTTCAAAAGATCAAATACGATTGGTAATGCCTCATTATCAGAGATATTATAAGCTTTATCAACAGATAATCCTTCAAGGTTTGCAGTAATACGACCTTGGCCAATACCTTCGGATATTGAAGAGCCTTCAGATTTCAATTCGCCGTGAGTGTAAAAATTATAAAGCGCAGCGCCATCTGGGTCAGCCAAACCAATGGTTACGTCTTTATTTTTCTCACGAAGACCCGCTGCTACACCAGCCAAAGTACCTCCAGACCCAACGGCACATATGAAACCATCCACTTTGCCATCAGTTTGTTCCCAAATTTCAGGCGCAGTTGATATTATGTGGGCATCTCTATTGGCTACGTTGTCAAATTGATTTGCCCAGATAGCGCCATGAGGCTCAGTTTTTGAAAGCTTCTCAGCCAACCGTGCAGAATATTTTACATAATTATTTGGATCTCGGTATGGTTTTGCAGGAACTTCAACTAACTCCGCACCTACAAGGCGCAGCATGTCTTTTTTCTCTTGGCTTTGTGTATCAGGTATAACAATAACTGTTTTGAAACCCATTGCATTTCCAACTAAAGCCAAACCAATACCGGTATTTCCTGCAGTGCCCTCAACAATTGTTCCACCAGGTTGTAGCGCCCCACTTTTAATAGCATTTTTTATAATATTTAATGCAGCACGATCTTTTACAGATTGCCCTGGATTTAAAAATTCAGCCTTGCCATAAATATCACATCCTGTGATTTCAGAAGCTTTTTTTAAACGAATTAGAGGTGTATTACCAACAGCATGAGGTAAATCAGAGTAACGGTTCATCAAATATTCCTAGTAAATTAATTAACGCTCAAAAACGTTTTTTGCTTATTGAAAAGAATTCGGCTCGTTATAGCAATTAATAAAATACTATACCAGCAATACTAATCTAACATTTTCTAAGTTTTATTTTGGCTTATTCATAGTAATTTGAATTAGACCAGTTCGATCAAATTCAAAAGCAGAGGCACAGCTGGTCAAATAGATATTCCACATCCTTCTGAACCGGTCATCAAACCCCATCTCAGAAATATCTTCCCATTTGGCATTAAAGCAATCAAACCACTGCCTAAGAGTTTCAGAATAACTTTTGCCAAACTCGATTGAGTTGCTGTACTCTAAACCTACTCTTTTAATCTCACTTTTTAATCTGCTTTCTGTTGGCAACATGCCACCTGGAAAAATATACTTTTGTATAAAATCTACAGAATTTCTATAATCACTAAATCTATCGCCTGGAATTGTAATTATCTGCAATGTAGCCTTTGCAGCTGGCTTTAAGCATGAGTTAACTTTATCAAAGTAAATAGGCCAATACTTTTCACCAACTGCTTCAAACATTTCTATCGATGCAATACCGTCATATTGATCTGCTTCATCGCGGTAATCTTGCATTACAATTTCAACTTTATCACTTAAGCCAGCTTTATTTATCCGTTCAACTGCAAAATCATGCTGTTCTTGAGAAATTGTTAAACCTTTTACATTTGCGCCTCTATTACCGGCAGCATATTCTGCAAAACCACCCCATCCACAGCCAATTTCAAGAATATGGTCACCTTCTTTAACACCTATTTCATCACACATTTGAGCGTATTTATTTATCTGCGCATTACTTAGTGTCTCTTTTTTTTCTTTAAACAATGCTGATGAATATGTCATTGTTTCATCCAACCAGAGTTTATAAAAATCATTCCCAAGATCATAATGATAGGAAATATTTTTTTTAGCCTGGCGTTTACTATTTGAGTTCAGCCAATGCCTGAGCTTTTCATATAGTTTGACTAATCCTGCACCTGGAAAACTTGTGGCTAATTGATGAAAATTTTGAAAAGTAACATCCATAAAATTTTGCAGATCAGGAGATGACCATTGCCCATCCATATAAGCTTCCATGAAACCTATATCGCCATCCCTCACCAAACGTGCAAAACAATCTGGATCAATAATATCTACACGAGCATCGATGCCATTATTTTCACCATATACTTTAAAAATTCTCTCATCAGGTAATTTTACCTCGATAGAGCCCACTTTCAAATTGAGTAATATTTTGAATATGCGCCTAAAATATCTTGGCAAATTAGCCTGATCCTTAATTGAGGTGTAAATATTTGTATTCTCAACTTTATTCATATTTATTCACTACCTTAATCAAAATCATGCTTTAGTACTTAAAGCGATCTTTTTAAAATTCTACTGTTTCTTAAAAATTGCATATGCATCTAAAGCAATTTTACGGCCAAGAGACAAATCAATAATTTCATTTTGAGTTATTTTATCAGCGCTTAATTTCCATGCAACTGGAATTGCATCAAAAAATGCCTTTGCATGTAATTCTTTATCAGCTTCAAGCCATTTTTTTCGATATTGTCCGTCACTATCAAATTTCTCCGCCTGTAAATTTGGATTAAAAATTCTAAAATATGGAGCCGCGTCAGCTCCACAACCCGCTATCCATTGCCAACCCATTGCATTAGATGCTGGATCCCAATCAATTAAGCAATCTTCAAACCATTTGAGTCCAATACGCCAATCTGTTTGCAAATGTTTGGTAAGATATGATCCTACAATCATTCTCAATCTGTTATGCATTGTTCCAGTTGTATAGAGCTCACGCATTCCCGCATCTACAAAACTTTGGCCAGTCCTGCCCTGCATCCATGCCTTTGCATTTTTATTTATACCTTTCCATGGAAAATCATCCCATTCGCCTCTCCAACATTGTGTATCAAGTTTTGGAAAGTGCCACAAAAGGTGATATGCAAACTCTCGCCAAACAAGCTCTTTTAAAAAATGTTCAGCTCCTAAATCATTTTTATCAAAAGCGTTTCGCAAACTATTAAAAATTAATCTTGGTGAAATTTCACCATAAGTTAAATTTTCAGATAAACCAGATGTTGCATGCCGCATTGGAAAATCTCGATCAATTTTATACCCATTAACTTTAGATACAATGAAGTTTTCTAATTTATTTAATGCGACCTCTTCACCCACATTAATGTATTTTGAAACAACATTTCTTCCTCTGTTCATTTCCTCACCTAATCCCCAATTTGATAATAGGTCAGATTTTGGCCAAACATGGGGTGAATGTAGTTTTGATATTTTAGACAAAGTAGAATTAACAGTCAGTTGTGAGCTAACGTGACGCCAAAATGGAGTATAAACTTTAAAATTTTCACCTGATTTAGTTTTTGGCACCCATGGCTCAAAAAGAACATGACCTTTAAAACTTGTTCCATTTAACAGCGATTTAACTTTTGTGTCTCGATGAATTGACGCCGGATCATAAGCACGAGACCAATATACGTCCAATGCACCCGTTTCATTCACAAGCTCTTGAAGAATTTCACAGGCATTCCCACGGCGTAAAATGAGATTACTACCCATACGCTCCAATTTTTGCTTGAAACATTCGATTGCCAGACCCAAACGCCACTTTGGCGCTGCGCCTAATGCCTCAAATACTTCATCAAAAATAAATACTGGTATAATTGGCCGACCTGATGAATGAGCAGCACTTAATGCTTCGTGATCACTAAATCTAAAATCACGCCGAAACCAGATAATTATTGGAGCTTGTGTCACTATACACCGCCCCTAATTATACAAAATAAATAAGCTTCTAAATTACAACACATTGTCCAAAGCAGTTATTAATTTATCAATTTCAGATTTATTTGTATAATGGACAAAACTTAAGCGTAATACTCCATGAGTGGGATCAATCCCTTGCGCTTCTATACAGCGAACAGCATAGAAGTCCCCACCACCTGCCATAATGCCATGCTTAGAGAGCTCATCTGCAACAGCCTCTGGATTATTTTTCAGAGCAATAGCAACTGTTGGAGCCTTTTTCGAAGCATCGGATGGTCCCAACAGTCTTACAGAATTCTTTACACTGAGATAATCCAAAAGAGGTTGAAGTAACATTTCTTCATGATGTCTAAAAAGATCATGTACAAATTCGCCACGACCAAGTGCATCATCATTACCCTTTGAATGATGTTTATAAACATCATCTATATAATCGGCCATTCCAGCACTTGCAGCAATTTGCGCATGATCTGGGCCTGCAGGTGTAAACCTTTTATAAAGACTATTTTCATTAAAATAATGCCCCTGATTTGGGAGCTTCATTCCAAGTTCACGACTTATAGTCATTATTCCTTGGTGTGGGCCAAATGTTTTGTATGCTGAGAATAAATAAATGTCTGAACCTAGTTTGCCAACATTAGGTATTCCATGAGGTGCATAACTTACGCCATCAACGCAACTATAAGCACCAGCAGATCTAATAACTCCACAAATTTTCTGCACATCATTTATTTCGCCGACTATATTTGAGCAATGTGGGAAGCATACAAGTTTTACTTTTTCATCTAACATTGAATTCAAATCTTGAACATCAAGATGACCTGTTTCACTGTCTATTTGCCACTCACGAACTTCTATTCCTCGATCGGCAAGACGGCGCCACGGCCCTGTATTTGCTTCATGATCCTGATTAGTAACAATAATTGCATCGCCTTCTTTCAAATATTGGCCAAAGGCTTGAGCTAAGACGTAAGTATTTTGTGTTGTTGAAGGACCAAAACTTACCTCATCAGTGGCAACACCTAAAACTAACGCTAAACGTTCTCGAGCCTCATCCATTTCCTCACCCGCCAGCTTTGAAGCTTCATAAGGCGCATAAGGTTGAACCTTCCGCTCATTATAGTATCGCGTCAAACGATCAATTACGGGTTTACATGTATATGAACCACCGGCGTTTTCAAAAAAAGCTTGACCCATTAATGCTTTTTGATCGAACGCAGGAAACTGTTTGCGAATATATTCGATATCAAGTTTCATTATTTTTCCAATTTTCGTATTAATTCAATTCATGAGAATAAATTGTATTTCTTTATTTTAATGCAAACTTATTAAACTTTATGCATTCACATCAACAACAACTCTGCCTTGTACTTGTCCTTTGAGGATTTCTTTTCCTAATTTTGGCAAATCTTCTAATTTTGCATTAACAATCATACTTTCAAGTTTATCAAAAGGAAGTTCGCTTTCAATTCTTGACCATGCTTCTACTCGGTTATCATATGGCCTGAGTACACTATCTATTCCTAGTAAATTTATTCCACGCAATAAAAATGGAATTACAGTTGCTGGCAATCCAGCACCTCCTGCCAATCCAACAGATGCAATAGATGCCCCATATTTCATTTGACCAAGCACCCTCGCCAGCATTGTTCCACCAACGGCATCAATACAGCCCGCCCAAGTTTCAGATTCTAAAGGCCTTTTAACAGTCTCGTTAATATCTTCCCTTGCAACAATTTGAGAAACCCCAAGAGATTTCAAGTAAGCCTCACTCTCTGGCCTTCCAGTTACACCAGCAACTTCATAGCCAATATTAGACAAAATGGCACTTGCCACAGATCCTACTCCACCTGCTGCACCTGTCACTAAAACAGGCCCATTAT